>Ga0187819_10000247_pt1 | contig 26056 bp, 26 predicted proteins | sample NC_wetland_sal_i_15_FD_132411 | JGI IMG/M metagenome (GOLD analysis project Ga0187819, IMG submission 132411) | Wetland sediment microbial communities from Neuse River Estuary, North Carolina, USA - SO4_4 | ecosystem: Environmental > Aquatic > Freshwater > Wetlands > Sediment | place: USA... | reverse complement strand
CGAGGTCAATGGTTTCAACAAGGAGTTCGTTGTCTGGCTACCCTTGATGTCAACGCACGGATCTGCTCGAGCTTGGTGTTGTATTAGGATTTCGCGAAGCCGAGGCCGGTCTTGAACCCTTAGACCTGCGTGTCCGCTGCTCCAAGACCACTCGAGGGATCTTCCTTCACCTGCACCATTGTGTGTCAATCACTGATAAGCGGAGAAACCGGAGATGTGATTTCAAATGCACGATTTATCGTCCACTTGGACGCGAACAGCTCAACGGGAGAGCTAACTCGCGTTGCGTAGTGGGCATTTGAAGTCACGCTTCCGGGCTGTTACTTCTGACAGTTCCAATAAACTCACAATGAACATACTTTCCGAGGGCACGGAGGCGACACCACCCCGAGTGGGATTGAACCCGCTCCGTCCAAAATGTCGCCTCCGTCCTTTAGAAGGGAGTTGTGCGAAGTGATCGTCATGCTCGCGGTACTGACGTTGCTTCTATTCCTTTGCGCTTCAGACATTGTGTTCTTTCTGATGCGGCAGAGACGGGTCGAGCGTGAACCCTGGGGTAGCCGCGCGGGCACTTAGGACTCGGCCTGCTTCCACGCTAGAGAGGGCCACCTATGGCTGCCTCGGGAATTGCTATCGTATCTTCGCACTTGAAATCACAATTTCTCGAAGGATTGACTCCGTCTGAACGCAAGACAATCCTGGCAGCTGCAACACAACGCCGATTCACCGCCCATTCTGTGATCACAAACCAAGGACACCCTGCCGACCATCTCTACCTGCTTACGAAAGGCCGCGCCAGACAGTTCTACGTCACAGAAGAGGGTAAAAAGCTTCTGCTTCAGTGGCTTGGACCAGGAGATATATTCGGCGGTCGGACAATTTTATCGAGCCGCTCTTCGTATCTCGTGAGCACAGAAGTGGTGATGGATAGCTCCGTGTTGGTATGGGATCGCAGCACAATCCGAGGGTTTGTCGCACGGTATCCCGGGTTGCTCGAGAACGCGTTGTTAACTGCGTCAGACTACGTAGCCTGGCAACTCACGTCCCACATAAGCCTGGCGTGCTACACTGCTCGACAGCGGGTTGCCCATGTACTCGTTACTCTTGCCCGCACTATTGGTCAAGAAGCTCCGGGTGGTGTTGCCCTCCATATCACCAACGAGGATTTGGCTAGCGCGGCGAACGTTACGCCTTTCACCGCGAGCCGCCTGATTAGCGAGTGGCAACGCAACCACGCCATGGTGAAGCGTCGCGGCGAGGTTCTGCTCCGGTCACCGGAGCGGTTGTTCATGCGCACCGAATGACCGCGGTTCAGTTTCCATCCTCCTCTCCCTCCGCTGTTCCATTCCGTAATTGCGCATGCGCAAGTTCAAGGTTGCTCAGAGGCAACGACGGAATCAGGCCCACATGGGATGCTCTAATCGCAGCAATTAGTTCAGCACCATCAGTCTGGCAACTGGGTCTTGAACTCTAAAGAGGAGGAGGCTATCAGCAATCAGTCAATTGTTCGCATTCTCGTGGTAGATGATCTTGCCGCTTGGCGACGCTATGTCGTTCAGAAGCTCCGGGAAAATCGCAACTTGCAGATTATCGGCGTTGTCTCCGACGGGCTTGAAGCAGTCCTGAAAGCGGAAGAGCTGCGACCGGACCTGATCTTATTGGACATCGGGCTCCCAAAGTTGGATGGGATTAGAGCTGCCCAACGCATTCGCAAGGTTGCTCCCGAATCCAAAATACTTTTCGTGACCCAGGATCTTGATCCCGATGTGGCGCGGGCAGCTCTCGCTATGGGCGGAGACGGTTACGTTGTTAAGTCGCATGCTGAAAGCGAACTGCTTGCCGCCGTGCAAGCGGTCATGTTGGGGAAAAAGTTTGTGAGTCGCAGATTGGCGGGTCACACTTTCGCCGGCGTTGTGGATTCGAAAGTCGCCGACCAGTTCCGCCACGAAGAGCTTATGGCATCACTGCCGGCACCTCCTTCGATAGGCAGGGAGATCGGTCGCTGCCACGAGGTTCAATTCTATGTTGATGATGCATCGTTTCTGGCTGGTTTTAGTCGCTTCATCAGTGCCGCTCTGAAAGCCGGGAATCCGGCTATCTTCGTCGGGACCAAGCCGCACAGGGACAGTCTTGTTGATCGATTGCAGGCAGAGGGCGTGGATATTCGCGGCGCCATTATTCGGGGAAGCTACGTCGCAAGTGACGCTGCGGAAACACTCTCCACATTCATGGTCAACGATCTGCCGGACCCGGCTCGATTTTCAAAGGTCGTGGGTGTTCTAATTGTGGCAGCCGTCAAAGCGGCCAGGGCAGAGCACCCACGCGTTGCAATTTGCGGAGAATGTGCGCCTCTCTTGTGGGCTGAAGGAAAGCCGGATGCGGCGATTCGGCTCGAAGAGCTCTGGGATAAGATTGCCAGAACATGCGACGTAGATATTCTGTGCGGGTATTCACTGGAAAACTTTCGCTGCGACGAAGGCGGTCATATTTTCCGAATAATCTGTGAACGACACTCAGCGATTCATTCCTGGTGAAGCGGTCTTTTCCCCGGCTGCGCAAGCGGGATGCAATAGATCACCGAGCGTATAACGCGTTTATCGGAAACTGGCATACTCGGTACATTTCCTTTAAACAGACAGCTCAAGCCGCAACGTGTTAGCTTGTTCGAAGGACCCGGGACACAAGAGAATCCCGGATCATGTGCCGAATCCATGTGGGAGAACAGCAATGTCTTCATTAACGGCAGGGAACCACGCGGGCTCGGGCGCGGCGAGTAACCAATCTGCGGTCGCTGAGCCTACGTTTGCCGAACGAGCGCGTACCTTGGTGTATCTGGGCCGAGTTGGGAGTCTCTCGACACTTTCACGTAAACAGCAGGGGTTCCCCTTCGGATCCGTGATGCCCTATGGATTGGACGACCACGCGAATCCTGTCTTCCTCATCAGCACGATGGCCATGCACACTCAAAATGTGCAGGCAGACCCGCGTTCCAGCTTGTTAGTGGCCCAGCCTGATACCATCGGCGATTCCTTGGGAGCGTCCAGGGTCACGTTGCTAGGAAATATTCTGCCGGTACCTGAGCCGGAGGTGGCTGAGGCACGGAAACTTTACCTGGCGCGCTATGCCAACAGCAAATACTGGGTGGACTTTGACGACTTTTCCTTTTACCGGATGGACGTGGTGGACGTTTACTACGTGGGTGGCTTCGGGGTGATGGCCTGGGTCTCTGCCTCGGAATATTACAGCGGGCAACCCGACCCGCTGGCTGACACTGCAACCGACATCATCCAGCACATGAATACCAATCACGGGGATGCGCTCGTCCTGCTTGCCCGGGCATTTGCTGGAATCGAGTCTCAGGAAGTGGCGATGACTTCGGTCGACCGTCTCGGCTTTCACGTACGCTTGAAAACCCAAGATGGCACGCGTGGTGCCCGCATCGCATTCTTGCGGGAGGTGAGAAGTCCGGCGGAAGCCAGAAAAGTTTTGGTAGAAATGGTAGAGCAAGCACGGCGGATGTGAGCAACTGCGCGACACTCCAATCTGATAAACGGCTACTCACGCATCAGCGTGGACATGAGCTACTTCCACATCCTTCGCGATGACGCCGATTGTATCCCCTCTCCCTTGATGCCGGCAATCCTGCAAGCCCAGCCGAGAGCGTACAATAGACGCTTTAACAGGTCTTATAGTAATCTACAGTTGACATATAGACTTGAAAAGACTACTATACTGGCGTAGAGGAGTTCTGCCATGACAGTCCAATTAGACGCCCAGTCTTCTAGGAAAAAGCGTAGAACCACGCTTCGCATGTTTTACGTGTTCGTCTTCGCCGCAATCGCGGCATTTACCCTGGGAGTCCGTGCAAATCACACTGCGCAAGAAGCGCTGATGGTGCTGGGGATTCTCCTGGCGGGCGGCGGGATCTGGAGTTTCGTTCGATTCCTCCGAGCCGCAGACGCACATCAGAAACTCATCAATCATGAAGCCACGAGCTTCGCCTTCGTTGCATCCCTGCTTCTCACGCTCGTTGTCGGTCTCCTCCAGCGATTCGGGTTCCTTTCCGGTGCCTCTCTCTTACTTCCAGCATTGATGATCGCATTCTGGAGCATCGGCCTAATTCTCGCTTCCTGGCGGTACCAATGAAGACCCGGCTTCGTGTGTTGAGGGCAGAAAAGGAGTGGTCGCAGGCCGAACTCGCCGAGACTGTCGGTGTGACGCGGCAGTGTATCAATGCGATTGAAACGGGCAAGTACGAGCCAGGGCTCGACTTGGCGTTTAAGATCGCCCGCGTGTTCGGCAAGAACATTGAAGAGGTCTTCCTCTACGCGGAAGGAGAGCAAAGTTCGCCCTCTTCTTGAGATCGTTTCGAGGTAACGCAGATCGATGTTCAGCAGTTCGCACCTCCGACTTTTCCGTTTTGCTCCACAGTCGAATTTTGTTCCTGCCGCACTGAGCGCGGCGGAGTGTTGCCATGTCCCGAGGCTTTGACGGTTTCGAAATCGACGACTTTCGCGATTCTTATTCTGGCTCCGGGCGCGATGTGGGCCGGGGTTCATCTTCTGACTGGAACGCCCGCACCAACCTGCACAACATCCACCGGGACGAAGACCGGGCCGACAGACTCGACCGCGAGGGACGGCAACGTTCCCGAGGAGATCGTCCGCCGCTGGCCCGTGAAGAACGCGTCCAAGCAATCCTTTCTCAGCGCACTCGAACCAAGTACGCGGATCGAGACAAAGACTATTCTCTGAGAGATTCCGAGATTCATACTCTTTCGGAAGTTGGCAAGTTCCGCGTCGTAGCCGCAAAGGACCTGGCCGAGTTCGCGTACAACGGCGACCACATCCGCATGGAGAACGATGTCGAAAGCCTGGCTCGCCAAGGTCTCGCGAAAGTAACGAGCATTGCCGACACCGAGCACAACCCAACCCCGGTAGTGACTCTCACGAAGGAAGGCCACAAGTTTCTGTCTCGCGGGAAAGTCCTTCGCCCGGACCAAGCCACCTATCACGGACTCAAAAAGCCCAAAGAAGCCATCCACGACGCAGAACTCTACAGGCTCTATCACAAGGTAGCCGATGAGATCGAAGGACGCGGCGGCAGGGTGCTGCGCGTCAAGCTCGATAATGAAATCAAGCGGGAACTCTACACGCGCCTCGCCCGTCTTTCGGACGATGAGGGCCATGCCCGGGAAGCAGTGAAGGAGGAAGTTGCCCGGCGGTACCACCTCAAAGTCGTGTCTGGTGAGATTCCGATTCCCGATCTGCGGATCGAGTATCTGCGCGAGAACGACAGCGAAATCCAACGGCGCGACCTGGAACTCGCCACGGACCATTACCGTCCGCGCGGGCTTTCCCAGAAGGCTCGCGCCGGCTTCCAAATCTACGCCCGGCGCGGCGATACAGATCGGCTGCGCCGTATTCGAGACGACCGGGAGTTGAGTGCAGCGATCTTCAGTCTATAACCCATGAGCATTCACGAATCCCAACTCGCCAACCTCCGCGCTTTCGGCTATACGCAAGCCGAAGCGCAGTTTCTCTACCTTGTGGCAGCGCATTCCGGCTATTTCACGGTCCGGCAGTTCCTTGACTTCTGCCATGCCAGGAGCGGCAAACGAAACGCCCGTTTCGTCGAAAAGCTGTTTGACTTGGGACACGCCACAGCCCAGAGATACACCCGGAGAAGCCTCGTCTATCACCTGCGTTCCCGCCAGATTTATGAAGCGATTGGCAAAACCCATCTCCGCAATCGCAGGGAGCACGAACTCGACTACATCAAGACGCGGCTCCTGGCGCTCGATTTCATCCTCGCCAACCCAGAAGACAGTTATTTCGAGACGGCGGAAGAGAAGCGGCGGTACCTCATCGAACGGTTCAAACTCAGCGAGAGTTTGTTTTCCCCATCCAACGAGTGGGGCAAGGGCATCACGTTCGCTGACAGATTCCCTCTTTGTGTGGCCTATCCCCCGCCCGATTACATGCCTGTGGTGACTTTTACCTACGTCGATCCTGAGCATCGGAACCTCGACCGATACATCGCGCACTTGCGCACCTACCGGCCTCTGTTCTGGCAGCTTCTGAACTTCCAATTCATTTACATTTCAACGGCAACGGGTCTCCAGAATGAAGCAGGGGAACTTTTTTCGCTCCTCGTGGAAGCCAAGGGGCTCTTGGATTTGGCTCGCTACTTCGATGTGCAAACCAAGTGGGACAGACGGAAATGCGGGCTACTCACGGAGGACGACTTGATCTTTCGGCACGAGGCCGGGAAACGTTTCAGCGGCCACGTATTCGACATTCTCTTCCGTCTGTGGAGGCGAAACCAACTGCCGGATGACTTTCGAGCCGAATCAGCGGCCACCACAACGGAGCAGCAAAAAATCCTGTTCCGAGCAGTCACCGTGCCGGGCCAAGAAGGGGTATTCGGCGACAGCAGGAAAAGATGGGGTGACGGCTCACAGATACGCGGTACTTCAGGTGCGGCTCGAGTTCAGGCGTCACCCACAAGCCAACCGCAGACTCTTCGAGGAACGGCGGATGCATGAATGAAAGAGGTGATATCTGCACGCGGGCAAAACACCCGGATGGGCGGGAGCGACCCCACTTTGTGCGGCTTTCAGCCGCCCAAAAGGTCGTGGGGTCGCTCCCGCCCGCCCCGAGCTGCTCGGGCCGTGTTTTGTCCGCGCGCAGAGATCGGAGCAAACAGTTTGTAATGCAAGTCGTATTACATCGCAAAAGAGAAAAGGAGGAAAACCGTTGCCACTACTGAAAGCACCATCCAAACAACCAAAGACTACAACCCTTCAGGTTCGGTTGGAGGAAGAAGTCAGACACAACCTGGACAGATACGCCGAGTTCATCGGCGCAAATGCGTCCTACGTCGTCAGCGAAGCACTCAAGCTCCTGTTCAAGCGGGACGACGAGTTCAAACGCTGGCTTGGCCAACACACGAGCAACATCAACCAAGAACAAGTCGGAGGAGACGTTCTTACGAAGACCGCGCAACAGACATGAAGCCTCATTCAACCCAATTCGGTACGCGCGAGAATACAGCGTCCTCAAGACAGCATGCCCCGCGCCTTGTAGTCCGTTCGATACCGGCTCAATCCGTGAGACCATCGGCAGTCTCGCGAGAGGAAGTGTCACTTCTACCAGCATCATCCTCACAAGAGTCCGGCTTCAGTTCCCTAAACAATGCCGCACATACGGCGGCCACAGACGGAGAAAGAGACGAAAGCCAACTTCTGACTGTCCACGAAGTAGCCAAGTTGTTGCAGGTTCCTGTGTCTTGGGTCTACGGACGCACTCGAAAACGATCTTTAGAACGATTGCCGGGCTACCGACTTGGGAAGTATTGGCGCTTCCGCGAGGACGAAATCCTCGCCTGGGTGAAATGTCAGCGCGGAGGCGGCCGTGCGGCTTGACACCAGCGCTAGAATGATCGGCGACGCAGAAAGAGGCGGACGAGCCAGCCGAAAGGAGACTATGGCTCGACCGCGATATCAAGACGGCAGTCTCGTAGTTCGAGGCAAACGCAGAAAGGTATGGGTTCTTCGTTGGAGGGAAGACGTGCTTCAGCCGAACGAATTGGTGACAAGAATTCAGCGTGCTGAAACTCTTGGACCAATCGGCTCGATTAGTCGGCAAAACGCACGGGCGATCCTCCAAGACAGAGTGAGTAGGGCGAATCAGAGTCAACGTCGCCCGCAGGCAACCATTACATTCGAAGATTTCGTCCAAGTGCAATGGCGACCGAACGCGGAGTTGGCTTTGAAGAGAAGTACAGTAAAGTACTACGGCTTTCAACTTGACAGACACATCATTCCTACACTCGGATCAAGCTTGCTCTGTAACTTGAGTCGAGCTCAGATTGAAGCGCTGTTGTCAAACTTGAGGCGGAAGGGACACGCGGTCCCCACAATTCGTGGAGTCCGTGCAACGTTCTCGACGGTTCTGCAGTCCGCCGTAGAACGGGGCTACCTTGACAAGAACGTTGCTCATGGCATCCGGATTCGAGGAATGGATACCAGGGTCCAGCCAAAGTTCTATTCGCCTATTCAGGTGCGCCAGCTTCTGCTAGAGCTGACGGAGCCATGTCGCGCCGTGGTACAAATTGCCGTTCTCACGGGGATGCGCATTGGTGAGATCCTTGCTCTCCGATGGAAGCGTGTCGACCTGCTACAAGGGACAATCGAGGTCGCCGAATCCTATTCAGATGGAGAATTTGGCTCACCGAAGACCCGTAGCAGCAATCGCGTGATCCCAATGAGTGGGCTCCTCCGCGAAGTGCTCGAAACCCAGCGCGCCGGCGCAGGTATGAATTCGCCGGACGAATTGGTGTTCAGGACACGAACAGGAACGCCGCTCAGCTCGAAGAACCTTTACAACCGAGTGCTCGCGCCCGCGTGTGATCGAATCAAGCAGCCGCGCATTTCGTGGCATTCATTCCGGCACACGCACGCGACGTTGCTTGCGGAAGTGGGGGAGTCAATCAAGACCGCGCAGTCCCTTTTGGGGCACTCGGATCTTGGGACGACGCTCAATACCTACGCGCACGCAATCCCGGACTCGCAACGTCGCGCAGTTGAACGGGTCGCGAGAGTTTTGTTCTCAGATGTTCTCAAATTGAATGATGGCGCGAAAACCGGGCAAATCAACTGACTGTAAAGTTTCAACTTAGCGATGGTTGGTGGGCCCGCTAGGATTCGAACCTAGGACCAACGGATTATGAGTCCGCTGCTCTAACCAGCTGAGCTACGGGCCCCTCTGGAAACATATTATACGGAAAAGGATTAGGGCGCCTTTTTTCTTCGCCAGCCACCATTCCGCACCGGATGGATCCTCCATCTTCTTAAGAAGATGCGAAATATTCCGGTTTGTGATTGCTCCGGCGCCGGCGCAAAGCCTGCGAATTTTGTGCTAGTATCCCCGGCCTCGAAGCTTGAACCAGCGGGCACCGGCTCGCAAACCGGTTTTGGGAGGGTGGATCATGTCCAATATTGATACGACAAGCAGCCTTGCTGCAGTGATTCGGGAATATGGGCGCCCCGACATTCACATCGGCGCGGGCGAGGACGAATCTCCCTATGTTCCGTTTGTCGAGAATGTTTACATTCGGCATCTGGCCTTCGATGTGAGAACCAACTCATTTGCGAATATCCTTTGGGTCAAGAAGGGCGGGAAACTGGGCCGTCATCGCCACCGCGGGCCAATCCTTGCCTGCACGCTCGAGGGCAGCTGGCGCTACCTCGAATATGATTGGGTTGCGCGCCCGGGGAGTTACGTGCGTGAAAACCCAGGAGTCATCCACACGCTGGTTTCGGACGACCCGAACGGGATGAAAACGGTTTTTTTCCTCAATGGCTCGCTCGAGTTCTACGATGATGACGATCGCCTGCTCGATACGCTCGACGTTTTTTGGTTTATCGATCACTACGTCAGCCACTGCCGCGAGCACGGCTTGAAGCTCAATGAAAAATTGTGGGTCTGATGGCGAACCTCGAGAGGAGAAACTCAAAGTGACTGCACCATTCCGCGCCGATCATGTAGGGAGCTTTCTTCGCCCGCCCGAACTCTTGGACGCGCGCCAAGAAGACGGGAAGGATTCGCCGCACCTGCGCGCCATCGAGGATCGCCACATCCTGCGTGTTCTTGCGAAGCAGAAAGAACTGGGCTTCGAGATTTTCACGGATGGCGAGCTTCGCCGGCGAAACTTCATGAGCGATTTCACCGATGCGGTCGAGGGGTTCGATCTCGGCGACGCCGTGGCGCGGAATTGGAAGGCCGGCGAGGCCGGGAGCGAATCGAAGAAAGCGGCGGTGAGCAGCGTGACGGGAATCGTCAACAAGAAGCTGCGCGCCGTGCGGCCCTTGACCGGCCATGAACTCTCGTTTCTAAAAGCCAACTCCCCGGGCGCGATCAAAATGACGCTTCCGAGCGCGACCCAATTCCCGGCGATCTCGTTCAAGCGCGGTATCACGGACAAAGTGTACGAAAATCACTCCGCGCTTCTCTGGGACATCGTCAGCATCATGAAGACGGAACTCTCCAGGCTCTCCGCCGAGGGCGTGAAATACATCCAAATTGATGCGCCGCGCTACAGCTATTACCTGGACCCGAAGTGGCGCGAGTGGATTCGCACGGAAATGAAAGTGGAGCCGGATGCGCTGCTCGACGATTCCATTCGCGCGGACAATGCATGCTTCCAGGCGGCGCGCCGCCCCGGCGTTACGCTCGCCATGCACCTCTGCCGCGGCAACAATCGCAGCCACTGGTACGCCGAAGGCGGCTACGACGCCATCGCCGAGAAGTTGTTCACGACCATGGCCGTGGATCGCTTCCTTCTCGAATACGACGATGAACGCTCCGGGACGTTCGAGCCTCTCCGCTTCATCCCAAAGAACAAGACGGTCGTGCTGGGATTGGTGAGTTCGAAGCTCGCGCGGCTCGAGAATGGCGACCTGCTCGTCGAGCGAATCAAGGAAGCGTCGCGGCATTTCCCGCTGGAAAATCTCGCGCTCAGCCCGCAGTGCGGCTTCGCCTCCACCATGGAAGGGAATTTGCTGACGGAAGACGAGCAGTGGGCGAAATTGCGTCTGGTGGCGGAAACGGCGCGGCGGGTGTGGAGCTGAAAAATTCTTCTGGCGGACGGCTCGGCGGCGGTTAGTGTCCAAAATTAGCCGAGAACCGATTCTCGGCGGCTTCGAGGCATGGGGCGGTCGGCGACCGGAAAGAGGGAAAAAGTTGGCGATTGAAATTTTGTAAGTGGCTTGTTTTGTGAGATATGGCTCGATTTCTGTTTGTTGGAATTGTCGATTGCCGGGACACCCGGGGGCATGCCCAACCGAGCCCGCTTTGAGCGGATCTAGGGCATTACCTGGGAGCGAGCTTGACATTCCCCGGAGGCTGGCGAAGAATTCCACGTCAGATAATCGTACGAGCGCGCGATTAACGCGCACGGCATCCAGCATCGAAAGCCCGCCGTTGATTTAGCCCGGCTCGCGCGGCTGCCCATAAGAGGTGCGCCATGGCTTCGACTCCCTACATCGCAGGAAAAAATATCGAAGTTCCGCCGTCAGCTCTGACGGACGTCATCAATCCGGCCAACCAGCGCCCGTTTGCGCGCATTTTCATGGCCCAGCAGCAGCACATGCGCGCGGCGATTGACGCCGCCGATGCCGCCAAAGCGGCGTGGGGCGCAACGCTTGCCGCCGAGCGCGAAAGAATTCTGCACCGCGCGGCGGACGAGCTCGAAAAAGCGCGCAATGAGATGGTGGACATCTTGGTCGAAGAAGCCGGCTCCACGTTTGGCAAGGCGCAATTCGAAGTCTCGTTCGCCGGCAACATGGTGAGATCCATCGCGGGTGAGGCCCGGCGGATTCATGGCGACGTTTTCCCAGCCGATGTTCCCGGGCTGATTTCCATGGCCATCCGGCGCCCGCTGGGCGTGGTGGCGGGGATTTCACCCTTCAATTTCCCGGTGGTGCTCTCTATCAAGAAAGTTGCTTTCGCATTGGCCACCGGCAATACGTTTATCTTGAAGCCGTCGGAGGAAACTTCGCTCGTGGGACTCAAGCTCGCCGAGATCTTCGAGCGCGCAGGCCTGCCGCCCGGAGTTTTGAATGTCGTTCCCGGCGACGGGCCCTCGCTCGCGCAAGTGCTTTACCACGATCCTCGGGTGAAATTGATTTCTTTCACGGGTTCCACGGCCGTCGGGCGCAGCATCGCGGTCGAGTGCGCGAAGCACGGCAAACGAGTTGTCCTCGAGATGGGCGGCAAGAGCCCGCTCGTGGTTTTGAAAGACGCGGACATCGACTACGCTGTGGATACCGCCTGCTTCGGCATCTTCATCCATCAAGGCCAAATTTGCATGGCGGGCTCGCGGATCATTGTGGAATCGCCGATCTACGAAGCGTTCCTCGAAAAATTCGTGGCCAAGGCGCGTACGCTGAAAGTGGGCGACCCGCGCGACCCGCACACGGTGATCGGGCCGCTGATCCGTTCGAGCCAGTGCCCCATGATCGAGCTAAAGATTAAGGAAGCGGTCGCAGCAGGCGCGCGGCTGCTCACGGGCGGCACCTACGAAGGGAATTTCTTTCAGCCGACCGTCGTCGCCGACGTTACGCCGGAAATGGCCGCCTTCCGCGACGAGCTTTTCGGCCCGGTGGCCGCCGTCTGCCGCGCGAATGACGCGGACCACGCCCTGGCGCTTGCGAATGATTCGTCTTACGGGCTCTCCTCCGCCGTGCTCACCAATAATCTCCAATTGGCGATGCGCTTTGCGCTGGAGCTCGAGGCGGGCATGGTGCATTTGAACGGCCCGACGATTCACGATGAAGCAACCGTGCCATTTGGCGGCGTGAAGGATTCAGGCAGCGGCCGCGAAGGAGGCCGCTGGTCGGTCGAGGAAATGACCGAGGTAAAGTGGGTCACGATTCAGATGGGCCGCCGCGCCTATCCCTTTTAGCGAGCGCACGAACCCCGCCGCGTGCGCTGGGGATTTGTCGCAGCCAAAACTTAAAGATTCACGCGGAAAAATTCTCCGCTCACATTCCGCAATCAAAGAAAACCGTTTCGCCCGGCCCCTGTAGAATAACGCTCCACTCGAGCGTCCCCGCCTGCCCCGGAATATTCTTCGCGATGAGCGTGTCGCGGCGGGCCGGCTCCACGAGGTTCAGCACAAAATCTCCCGCATTGCCCGGTTCATCGGGGAAATAGATGCGCGTCACAAGGCGCCGCAGAAGCCCGCGTGCGAAGACCGACACCGCAATGTGAGGTGCCTGCGTTTTGCCATCCGGGCCGGGGACTTGCCCGGGTTTGATGGTCGCAAACCGGAACTTTCCGTTGTCGTCCGTCGGGATTCGGCCGTACCCCGTGAATCCCGGCTCGAGCGGCTTATTCTGATTGTCCTCCGGGTGCGCATACTTGCCGCTCGCATTTGCCTGCCAGAGTTCGACCAGCGCATCGGGCACGGCCATGCCGTCTCCATCAAGCACGCGCCCTTCGATCGTCACGCGCCCTCCGGAGACGCCCGGGCCGGCCAGGCTGTCCTGTTTCAGCCGCGTCAGCCCAATCGAGAAATATGGCCCGACGGTCTGCGATGACGTCGCCTGCAAGCTCATCTTATTTCTCCATGGGCGTGGCTTCACGGCCGCTGAGAATAATGTCAAACCGGTAGCCGAGCGCCTGAGAGGGAATCGTCGTCTCCCAGTCGAAAAGCGAAATCAGGCGGTTGCGCGCCTTTTCATCCGCCGTGCAATTGAAGATGGGATCGAACGGCAGCAGCGGATCGCCTGGAAAATACATTTGCGTCACCAGGCGCGTGGCAAACGCCGGGCCAAAAAGCGAAAAATGAATGTGGCAGGGGCGCCAGGCATTGTAATGATTGCCCCAGGGGTACGCGCCCGGAAATATAGAGACGAAGCGGTAGCGTCCTTCGTCGTCCGTCAGCGCATGCCCGCAGCCCGTAAAGTTCGGATCGAGCGGAGCATCGTGCTGATCGCGCTTGTGCAGATAGCGCCCCGCGGCGTTTGCTTGCCAGATCTCGACGAGCGTTTGCGGCACAGGCCGCCCGTTTTCGTCCAGCACCCGCCCGCTCACAATGATGCGCTCGCCGAGCGCCTCGCCGGAAGACTGGCGCGTCAGGTCGCAAGCTTTCACGTCGATGGATTGCTTCCCGAAAACCGGACCGGTGACTTCGGTAAGCGTGTGCGGCATATAAACGAGGGGTTTCGAAGGGGCGCGCTTGATGGAGGAAACGTACGTGGGGTGCAAATGATTCGGCTGCGTTCCCGGATACGGCCGCCGGTAGCCCGCGATATTCGCCATAAGAACGATCCCCTTTCTTCAGCGCTCCTGCACGAGAATGCGCGGGTCGGGCGTGTCTACTCCGAATTCGCGGTGCTTCCGTGCGCCGCCGCGGTTCGCGCATGCAGATCGCGCAACGACGCCAATTCGCGCGCCGTCGGCTCCGGCGTGATCTCGAGTCTTGACGCCAGCTTCAGTTCCCACCCGGTGGCGTCCTTCACCTGATTTGCGGTAATCCCGGGGTGTAGCGTGGTCAGCGTGAGTTCGTTGGTCGCCGGATTCGATACCATCACTCCGAGATCGGTGATTACCGTAGTCGGGCCGCGCCCGCGAACTCCAGGCGGCGCGTCTCCATTGTTCTTCATGAAGTAGCCGGACGAAGTCACAAAATCGAGTTTTTCGACGAACGCCCGCCGAGTCTGTTTCAAAATGATTGCCACTTGCTTTGCCGCCGTCGCAATTTCAGGTGCGCCTCCGGCCCCGGGAAGCCGCACGCGCGGAGCATTGTAGGTGCCGCCGATCACCGTGGTATTGATGTTGCCGAACTTGTCCACCTGCGCCGCACCTAGGAAACCGATGTCCACCCGGCCGCCCTGTAGCCAGTAACGGAAAATTTCGGGGACTGAGACGACCGAATCTGCCGTTTCGGCCAATTCGCCGTCTCCGATCGAAAGCGGGAGCACGTCGGGCTTCGCCCCGATGGTTCCGGATTCGTAGATCAGGATCAATTCCGGCGCATGCGTGATGCGCGCCAAATTTGCCGCTGCGCTCGGCAATCCAATCCCCACGAAGCACACCATGCCGTCCTTCAGTTTCCTGGCTGCGGCGATGGTCATGATCTCGTCGGGGGAGTATTCCATATCAGGCGCGTCCGCTCACTTTCATATCCGCTTCGATGCTACGGCGGTATTCGGCGAAATCCGCGGTCGAGAGCACATGGCGGTTCATCCAGGCGAGAAACGTGTCGCGATCCCGCGAGATTTCATCCCAGGCTTTGCAGAACGCGTTGTCGCGCTTGTAATAGCCGTGGGCGTAGGAGGGGTGCGCACCACCGGGCACCTTGCAAACGCACGAGACTACCCAGGCGGGCAAAACGCACGCGTTGACGGGAGCCTGCAAATCGTCCACCACTTCCTCGACAGTCACAATCAACTTTCTTGCCGCCAGCGCCGCTTCCTTCTGGATTCCAATGATGCCGTAGAAAAACACGTTCCCCTTACGGTCGGCCTTCTGCGCGTGAACGATGGTCACGTCCGGATTCAGCGCCGGCGTCGCCGTCAACACTTCTCCCGTGAACGGGCAGGTGATGGACTGAATTTTCTTGTTGTACTTCGGCAGATCCGATCCCACGTACCCGCGCATCACGGCAAATGGCAGTCCGGAGGCCCCTGCCTGATAACGCGCTGCCATATCCGCATGGCTGTGCTCCTCGATTTCGAGTGGAACGGGCCAGCCGGTTTGAATCGCGTCACGAAACCGATGCAGCGAGCCGACCCCCGGGTTACCTCCCCAGGAGAAGACCAGCCGCGAAGCGCAGCCCATACCGATCATCTGATCGTAGATTAAATCCGGAGTCATGCGGATGAGCGTGAGGCCGCGGCGGCGCTGCCGAATGATTTCGTGCCCGGCGGCAAACGGGATGAGATGCGTGAAGCCCTCCAGCGCCAGGGCATCCCCGTCGTGGATGAGGTCCGCAATAGCTTCTTTCAGTGATGCAAACGTGGCCAACGCCCTACTCCGATACTCCCGCGGATGAATCCTGCTGCTGGGTCTGCCGAGCGAATCTATGCAAGCACCCTCAGGCTTGTCAAGGCCGATTATCGAAATAGCGTGCGCCTATCGGCCACCTGTTGTATCCTTCCCGCTCTTCCCAAACCGCGCCGAAGGAGCTCCGAATGCCCGCCGCCGATCCCCGCAAGTCCAGAGAGAAACTCGAAGCCAATCCCGCGGCTTCGGCAGCCCCCGCGGTCCCGGCGCCCGCCACGCCGTCATCGCAAATCGACGTCTTCGAAGGCGACCCCAATTTCATGACTTCGCTTGCTCGCGGACTGGCGGTAATTCAGGCCTTTTCGCAGCGCAAGCTCCCTATCACGATTTCGCAGATCAGCAATAAGACCGGCTTTTCGCGCGCGGCCGTGCGCCGCTGTCTCTACACGCTCAAGCAACTGGGCTTTGCCGGCTCTGACGACGGCCGACACTTCTTCCTCCGCCCGCGGATCCTGGCGCTCGGCCATTCCTACATCTCCTCGATGCCGCTGGCCACCGCGGCGCAGCCGGTCCTGGAACACATCAGCCATCTCCTCCACGAGTCTTGCTCGATTGCGACGCTCGATGGCGTGGAGATCGTTTATATCGCCCGCGCGAATATGACGCGCATTATGTCCATTGATTTGGGCGTCGGCACACGGCTCCCGGCGTTCTGCACTTCCATGGGCCGCGTCTTGCTCGCCAATCTCCCGCCCGAGGAACTGGAAGCTTTTCTGGGGCGCGCTCAATTCACTCGGTTCACCGAGCGCACCATCATCAATGCCCAGAAGCTGCGCCAGGCCCTGCGCATCGTTCAGCGCAATGGCTTTTCGATCGTGGATCAGGAGTTGGAACATGGGCTGCGTTCCATGGCCGTTCCGGTCCAGAACCCCAGCGGGAAGGTGGCCGCAGCGCTCAATATCGGCGCGCATGCGCAACGCGTCTCGATTCAGACCATGCAAAGCGTCTTCCTCCCGCACCTGCGGGCTGCCGCGCAAGAACTCGGCATGCTCCTCAAATGAACGTCGCAGCCGCATCCACGCTGCCGGATGCATTATTTCCTTGGGCCCCCGTGCCGCGCGCGATGCCTGTTGCCCCACGCGGACATGGATTCGAGAATGGGCCGCAGGCTGGCTCCATGCCGCGTCAGCGCGTATTCCACTTTCGGCGGCACCTGCGCGAAAACCTTCCGCCTGACGATTTCGTCGCGCTCCAATTCCCGCAGCCGTTGCGCGAGCATTTTTTTTGTCGCACCCGGAATCAATTTTTGCAGCTCGCCGAACCGCCGCGTTCCTTCCTGGAGGTAGAACAGAATCAGCGGCTTCCATTTTCCACCGATAATCTCGGTGGTAATTTTTACGGGGCAATCCACTTCTTGCATCACGGCTTCTCCTCCGGTACCTGGTTACAAAAAAGTGCCTACTGGCCAAAAAGATACTTTAGCCTAACATCCCGCTTTAGGCCACCGCCGAACGCCACCAAGGAGTTCGCCAGCGCCTCGCTCATCTGTGCACGGAATTGACCGGAGGTGGAGAATGGACACAAGAAAACCTGTGGTCCTGTATGGAGCAAGCGGTTTTTCCGGACGCCTGGTCGCGGAATTCCTGCGCGAATATAACGTTCCTTTCATCGCCGCCGGCCGCAGTCGGACGAAAATCCAGGAGGTGATGAACCACGTTCCAGGCATCGAAACAGCCAACTACGAGATCGCCGAGACCGGCGGCTCCTCGGACGAGCTTGCCAGGCTTTTCGCCGGCTCGAAGGTCGTCTGCAACACGGTTGGGCCATTCCTCTACAACGGTCCCCGGGTGATTGAAGCCTGCCTCAAAGCGGGATGCCATTACATTGACATCAGCGGCGAGCAGGCGTGGATACGAGAGGTCGCGGAGAATTGGGGCGACAAATTTCTGCGTCAGGGACTGCTGGCCGCGCCCGCGACCGCATACATGTCGGCGACCAGCGACATCGCCGCACACTTGTGCCTCGAGACGCGAGGAATCGACACACTCGAAATTCTCTCCATGTTCAAGGGCATTCCGACCTTTGGCTCCACGCAAACCATTTTCGCCGTCATCCAGACGGAAGCGTTTTACCTCGAGCAGAACCAGTACAAACCCTGGCCACGTGCCATCGGTCATGAAGCCGTGATTCCCAGCTCCATCGAAACGCAACTCGCCCTCCCCTGGGGGGGCTTTCCTCATCCGGTCTGGTTCAAGGACCATCCGCAGATCACCAATGTCCGGACCATTGGCGGCATCCTCGACCGCCAACTCATGCAAAACGTGGTGGCCACGGAGAAGCATTACGAGGAACACATTCGTCCATTATCTAAAGAGGAGCGCGAACGGAAGCTGGCCGAAATGGCGAGTTCGGTCCAAGGCGGCACACCACCGCGTGAAAATACGCGCGAGCATCGCAGCATCGATGTCGTCGTCGGGCGCGGCACCACCGCCTACGCAAAATGCGTGGTTTTCGGGACGTGTGCCTACCGGCAAACAGGCCTGATCCAGGCGTTTGCGGCCCACAATTTGATTCATGCGGCCCCGCGCAAGGCCGGTTTCGCGTCGCCGGCGGCTGCGTTTGGACATCGCGAGATGCTCGGCGCTCTCGAAAGCTACGGGCTGGCGAAAGCAAAAGTCTATGCTTGAGAAGATTCCGGCGATGAATTTGCGCCGCCACCAGGCAAGCCCGGCCTGCTGGAGATATCTCGTATGGCTGGAAGCATGAGGCAAGAAAGCCGCACACGATGCGTGCGATAGATTATTTCGACAAAGGCGCGGAAGCATTCGCGGATCGAATTGCGCTCGTTGACCGCGGCGCCCGTTACACGTATCGCGAAACGCGCGAGTTCAGCGAGCGGATCGCGCGCGCGATGCGCTCCCACGGCCTTCGCAGTGAAGACCGCGTCGCGATTTACTCACCGAACGACGCGCGCGTTCTCTTCTGCATGCTGGGCCTCCTCCGCGCGGGCGGCGTCTGGGTCCCCATCAACAGCCGGAACGCGCCGGACGCCAACCTCCAATACATGAACTACGTTGAAACGTCCTGGCTCTTTTATCACAGCAGCTACGCGGAACACGTTCGCGAACTCCGCGCGCGCGTTCGCACTCTGCTCCATTGCGTTTGCATCGACGCGGAGGAGGGCGGCAATCCCTCCCTTGAAACATTCACCAGCCTGACCACCGAGGCGCAGGACGACGACGCAGGCGATCCCCACGGGAATCCAGACGACTTGATGGGCCTCGTCCCCACCGGCGGCACCACCGGCCCGGCCAAAGGCGTCATGGTGACGAACGTCGCCTGGGGAACCATGATTGAAATGGCGAGCCACTATTGGCGTTGCGACGCCGCAGAACCCGTCTGCCTCTCGACCGCGCCTCTTTCTCATGCTGCCGGACCGGTGGCCTTCACCATGTTCCCGCTCGGCGCCACAAATGTGATCCTGCCGGGATTCGATGCCCTCGAAGTTTTGCGCAGCATCGAGCGCTTCCGGGTTACGCACCTCTTTCTCCCGCCCGCGGCGTTTTATATGCTCCTCGAGCATCCCGAAGTCCGTAATTTCGATTACTCCAGCCTGCGCGTTTTCCTGCTCGCCGCGGCTCCTGTCTCACCCGACAAGCTCAGGAGGGGAATTGAAATTTTCGGCCCGTGCATGTGCCAGTGCTATGGCCAGACGGAAGCTCCCATGCTTCTCACCTGGCTGGATCAGAAAACGCTTGCGGCCGCCGCGGCAGGCGATCATCCCGAGCGGCTGCGCAGTTGCGGAAAACCGACCTCGGCCGTGCGTCTTGCCATCATGGATGACAACGGCCGAATTCTGCCGCCCGACACGCCCGGCGAAATCGTCGCCCGCGGCAGCCTAGTCGCCGGCGGCTACTACAAATTGCCCGACTCCACCGCCGAAATTCGCATCCATGGCTGGCATCACACCGGCGATATCGGCTGCCGGGACGAGCACGGCTTCTACTACATCGTCGACCGCAAGAAAGACATGATTATCACCGGCGGCTTCAACGTGTTTTGCGCGGAAGTCGAAGCGGCCGTCTTGGAGCTGCCCGAGGTCCGCGAATGCGCGGTGATCGGCGTGCCGCACGAAAAATGGGGCGAAGCCGTCACGGCCGTCGTGGTGCTACTTGAGGGAGAATCCCTCACTGCGGAAGAGGTCATCGCCCATTGCAAGTTGCGGCTGGGCGGAGTGAAGGCGCCAAAGTTCGTCGAATTCCATGCGGAAATCCCAAAGACGCCCACGGGCAAAATGGACAAGAAAGCGCTCCGCAAGCCCTTCTGGGCCAGGGCGGATCGCGCTGTACACTAATTGAGCGCCGGGACACTGAGCGTAGGCGCGCGGCATCTTGAAAATTTATGGATGATGTCTTCATCCTCGGCATCTACAGCACGCCCGCAGGGCGCTTCCCGGAGAAGTCGCCGAAGGATCTCGTGCGCGACGCATACGTCGGCGCGCTCAAGGACGCCCGCATAGGCGGCAGCACCATCGGCCATGTGTGGTTCAGCAACATGATGCTCGACTTCTGGGGTCAGCCGAACGTCAAGGGCCAGGTTTGCCTTCTCCCGCTTGTGGAGGATGGCTTGCTGCCCGCGAGCGTCGCAACCACAAACGTGGAAGCCGCCTGCGCGAGCGCCAGCATGGCTTTCAACGGCGCATGGAAGGACATTCTTTCCGGCCAATGCGATGTGTCGCTGGCAATTGGCATGGAGAAAATGCACGCTCCCGACCGCCGCGCCGAATTTTTCGTGCGCCTCGAGAAAGGCACGGACTGGCTCGACCCGGAGGCGTGGCAGGAGCTGTACGCGAAAAGCGGAGCAGGCTGCGGCGCATCGTTCGCGCCCAGCCCGGACCGATCGATCGCTCTCGATATCTACGCCCTCTGGGCGAAAACGCACATGGCGCGCTACGGGACGACCGCGCACCAAATCGCTGCCGCCGCCGCAAAAAATCACACCAATTCCGTCTGCAATCCACGCGCGCAGTATCGCTTTCCTATGGACGTTGACGCCGTGCTCGCGGATCGCATGGTCTGCGATCCTCTCACGCGCGCGATGTGCGCCCCGATCGGCGACGCTGCCGCCGCCGCGCTGCTTTGCTCAAGCGCGTTTCTGCGCGGTTTGCCCGCCGATGTGCGCCGCCGCGCCGTGCGAGTTCGTGGGCACGCCGTTTCCGGTGGCCGCTTCAAGGCGTCCTGGGAGGACGAACGCGCGCCCGTCCTCGCCGTGCGCCGCGCGTATCAGATGGCCAAGCTCGCGCCTTCCGATCTGAATCTCGTCGAGCTTCACGATGCCACCTCCTTCGCGGAAATCCACCTCGTCGAAGACCTCGGCCTGTGTCCCCGCGGCCAGGGCGGCCCCTTCACCGCTTCCGGCGCCACCGCGCGCGACGGCCAAATCCCCGTGAACCCCTCCGGCGGGCTCGTTTCGCGAGGCCATCCCATCGGCGCCACCGGCTTGATGATGATGAACGAGCTGTGCATCCAGCTTCGCGGCGAAGCGGCCGCCATGCAAGTTCCGAACGCACGCATCGCCTTGGCCGAAAATGGCGGCGGTCTTATCGGCAACGATCTTGCCGCCTGCGCCGTCACGATTCTGGAAGCCGCATCATGAGCGGCGCAGTATTTCCCGTGGCTGAAATGTCTAAATCGCTATGCAACATCCGCGTTCGTCGCCTCATTCTCGCCGCAGCGACGTTTCTGTTAATCATCCCCTCCACTGCATCCGCGCAGAGCGGCCCGACGCAACAAGAACTCACCGGCGTCGCCCGCAGCGCAAAGAGTTGGCTGCACCCGAACCACGATTACGCCGGTCTGCGCTATGTCGACCTGAAACAGATCACGCCGGCCAACGCGAGTTCCCTCCGCCCCGTGTGCATCTATCAAACCAAGGAACGAGTGCCCACGCAGACCAATCCCCTCGAATACGACGGCACTCTATACTTCACCACCACGCACTACACCATCGCGCTCGATGCCGCCGATTGCCGCCTGCGCTGGGAGCATTTTTGGAAGGCACGGGGCAGGGAAGTATTTCGCACCAATCGAGGCGCAGCGATCAAGGACGGCAAAATTATCCGCGGCACCAGCGACGGATTCCTGCTCGCGCTCGACTCCCAAACCGGCGCGGAACTATGGAGCCGCCAAATCGCCGATCCCGACCACGGATATTTTTTCAGCATGCCTCCGCTGCTCTACGAGGACTTGATCGTCATCGGCACCGCCGGTTCCGAATGGGCGGCCAAAGGCTGGGTCGGCGCATTCCGCCTTGAAGACGGCGAGCCAGTCTGGAAATTCCATACCGTCCCGGATCCCGGCCAGCCAGGCTCCGAGACCTGGGGCAAAGACCCCGAGGTCTTGACCCACGGCGGCGGGAGCATCTGGACGCCTTTTTCCTTCGACGCGACAAAAGGCGTGGTGTACGTTCCGGTAGGAAATCCCAGCCCCGACTTTTACGATGAAGTGCGTCCCGGCGCGAATCTCTACACGAGTTCACTCGTGGCGCTCGACGTGCACACAGGAAAGCTCGACTGGTATTACCAGACGAATCCCCACGACGTGCACGACTGGGATTTGCCGCAAGTAAGCCCGCTCTTCCGCACCACCACGAAAGGTAAGACGCGAAACGTCGTCGCCGTATCCGGGAAAGACGGCCTGCTCCGCCTCGTGGACCGCGACACTCACGAAATTCTCTACAGCGTCCCCTTCACCACGCGCGAAAACGTTGACGTTCCGCTCGACGACGCGGTCCGCGTCTGCCCCGGCGCCCTGGGCGGCGCCGAATGGAGCAGCCCCGCCTACAATCCTGCCAGCAACACTTTGTTTGAGCCCGCAGTCGACTGGTGCAACATCATCAAAAAAGATAAAGAGCCGCCGCGCTATGACGCGCCCCTTTATCTCGGAGGGCTTCCGCGGTTTGACCCCTGGGACAAAGCGCGCGGCCATCTGACCGCCTTCGACGCTTCCACCGGCAAGGAGCGTTGGCGCTATGAATCCCCGAAACCGATGCTCGCGGGCGTCACCGCAACATCCGCCGGAGTCATTTTCACCGGCGAATTTTCGGGAGATTTCCTCGCGCTCGACGCAGCCACGGGCAAGGCGCTCTACCGTTTCAATACAGGCGGGCCAGTGGCCGGCGGCGTGATCACCTACGAAACTCGCGGCAACCAATATGTCGCGGTCATGTCCGGCTTCGTTTCCGAATTCTTCGCGCTGGGCGGTGGCGACCAGGGTGGAGCGCCGATGGTGATTCTATTTTCGCTACCGTAGAGCAGCAGCGAAACGGTACCAATGATGATTCTCAGAGTTCCCAAGACAGGCGGAATGACCACCACGAAGGTCAACGTCGTCCGCTGGCTCAAGCGCGAAGGCGATCCCATCGCGCGCGGCGAGCCCGTGGTCGAACTGGAAACGGAAAAAGTGAATTACGAACTGGATTCCCCCGCGGAAGGCGTGCTGCTCAAGATTGTCGCCGGCGAATCCTCTGTTGTCCCGGTCGGCGAAGCTCTCTGCCACATTCGCGAGCCGCACGACGCTGCGCAGGAATCCTGAGCGAGGGAGGTTGCCCATGGGAAGTCAGAACGAGCTCGGTAAAGATCGCTTGACCTGGATGTACACGCAAATGGCGCGCATCCGTGAATTCGAAGAGCGAGTGAAGAGCACTTTCCTCGAGCACCCCGGAGTGATGCGCGGGCATACGCATCTCGGCGATGGCGCGGAAGCCAGCATCGTGGGCGCTCTCGCAACGCGCCGCGAAGACGACCCCGTAATGCCTAGCTACCGCTGCCACGGCTATCCGATCGTCCTCGGCACTTCGCCGGGCGCCATGATGGCGGAAATCTACGGCCGCCGCGACGGCCTGTGCAAAGGGTTTGGCGGCTCCATGCATCTAGCCGACCCTGCTCATCATTTCCCCGGCACTTCGGGGATCATAGGACAAAGTATCGCCCAGGCCACCGGCGCCGCGCTCACGGCGCAGGTGAAAAATTCCGGGCAAGTGGTTTATTGCTTCTTCGGCGACGGTTCCTCGAAGCAAGGAGCCTTTTATGAATCGCTCAATTTGGCCGCTGTCTGGAAGCTGCCCATCGTTTACGTCCTCGAGAACAACGAGTATCAGGCCTATACCCACGTCGGCCTCGAGGATGCGAACCATATTGCCGGCGATCCGCTCTCGAAAAAGGCGCAAGCTTTCAGTATTCCCGGCGCAACCGTCGACGGAACCGATCCACTCATAGTCTATGAAGAAGTCGGGAAAGCGGTCGATCGTGCGCGATCCGGCCAAGGTCCCAGCTTGATCGAATCGAAATTCTATCGCCTGAGCGCCCATGGCAATGCCATCACCGTTCCTCCCGTCCCGACGCAATTCCCGGAACACGAAGCCATCGAAGTCTATGGCAGGAAAGCGGAATACGAAGCCGCCCGTGCTAATGACCCGCTCCCGCGATTTCGCTCCACATTATTGAATCAGGGCGTTTTCCCGGAAGCAGATGCCCGCCGCATCGAAGACTCAGCCCGCGCCGAAATGGACGCCGCTGTGCAGTTCGCGCTCGCGAGCCCGTTGCCCGCGCCCGAAGATGCGCTGAAATACGTGTACGCGTAAGAGGAGGCCCGCTATGCCGCGCGAAATGATGTACGCCGAAGCAACGGCCACGGCCATCGTCGAGGAAATGGACCGCGACTCGAGCGTCATCTTCTACGGCCAAAACATGGCCATGACCGACCGCGACCCCATGCTCAAGCGCTTTGGAAAAAATCGCGTCCGCATCACCCCCATTTCGGAAACAGCGGAGCTGGGCATCGCCGTGGGAGCAGCCATCACAGGGTTGCGGCCAATCGTTGAACTGTACATGAGCGAGTTCATGCTGGTTGCCTTCGATGAGGTGATCAACGAAGCGCCGCGCCTTCGCTACATGTCCGGCGGACAGGTAAGAGTTCCGCTAGTCTTCAAGGCCGGCTACGGATTCGCCGCGGGCTGGGCCGGCCAACACTCCAATTGCATCTACCACGCCATGATGGGAATTCCCGGCCTGAAGGTTGCGATCCCTTCCACCCCCGCGGACGCGAAGGGGCTGATGAAGGCGGCCATCCGTGACGACAATCCCGTCGTATATCTGCACCATTACATGCTGACCATCGACAAAGGCGAAGTGCCCGACGGCGATTACGTGATTCCGTTCGGCGTCGCCGACATTAAACGAGCCGGAACGGACGTCACCATCGTCGCCACGGGATGGATGGTAAAGAAATCGCTCGCGGCTGCGGAAGAGCTGGCGAAGGAGGGAATCAGCGCGGAAGTGATCGATCCGCGCACGCTCGCGCCGCTCGACATCAAGACCATCCTCGATTCCATCGCGAAAACCGGCCGGCTCGTTCTCGTGGACCAGGCCACTCGCCATTCTTCAGCCGCCGCTATCATCGCCTCCGAAGTCGCCGAGCATGGCTTCCCGGCGCTGAAGGCGCCGATCAAGATGGTCACTTCTCTCGACGCCACGATCCCCTACAGCGAGCCGCTCGAAAATTACGTGTTGCCGAACGAAGAGAAGATCGTTCAAGCGGTCAAGTCTGTCTTGGCGAAGCAGGCGGCAGCGGTCTAATTGAAAAACGAATCGTCGCGCGGGCTGGAACTATGATCCTGCAACTCAATGACCTTCACAAGAACCACACGGCCGCCGGCGCTCAGGAAGTAATTGGAACCCTTTACTCCTTGCTCGAAGAAGGCCATATCGAACAGATGCAATTCACGAATCTCCGCGTGCACCTCGATTGGATTCAGTATCGCCAGAATTTTCGCGAGCCCGTGACGGTAACGCGGGAAGCAAGCGCACACGATGCCCCCCTCGCCTCAATGGAAATGCGCGTGGATACGCGCCAGGTCGCGCCCGGCTCCCTCCGCGAAGAAATCCTCCGTGCCTTGGCGCGCTCAAATCCCGATATTGCGGGCGGCGAAGATCGCTTGTTTCTCGAGGATTTCAAGTCCTTCCGTTCAAGCATCGCCTGGGAGTTCAACCGCCTCTACTGGCACCGTTTGGCCGATTGGGAGCGCGCCACCGGCAGGAGCTACGAGCAAGCTCTCCCCGGCGGAAAGTCCGACGCGAATCATCCTGAAGCAGTCGCCGATTGCGTCGCGGATTTCTGGACCTTGTTGCGCGACCTCGAATCAAAGAGCCAACTCCCGGCCGAGCTTTTTGTCCTGGAAATTGGCGTGGGCATGGGGACGCGCTCCCGCATCTGGCTCGACCGCTTTCGCGCACTCGATCAGGAGCGCGGCACCAAATACTATCCTCGTCTGAAGTTTCTCCTCGGCGACTATTCGCTCGCGACCCTCGATCGCTCGCGCCCGTCTCTTAAAGATCACCTTGAAATTTGCAGTTTCATCGTCCTCGACGCCATCGATCCCATCAAAACCCTCTCCTTCCTTCGCCACAAAATCCTTCACATCCATCTCACCAATGTTTACGACAATCTCCCCGACGAAGAGCTCGCTCGCCGCGATGGCTGCCT
>Ga0187819_10000246_pt1 | contig 26131 bp, 25 predicted proteins | sample NC_wetland_sal_i_15_FD_132411 | JGI IMG/M metagenome (GOLD analysis project Ga0187819, IMG submission 132411) | Wetland sediment microbial communities from Neuse River Estuary, North Carolina, USA - SO4_4 | ecosystem: Environmental > Aquatic > Freshwater > Wetlands > Sediment | place: USA... | reverse complement strand
GAAACCCCAAAACCAAATCAAATCCAAATACCATGTGCCTGCCGAGCACCCTTGGAGAAGACCGTGGAAGCGGACATTTCTATCTGGCTAAAAACCGGACATTTCTACTTTGCGTTGACAGACTAGTGGCCGAGGAGGTTGGATTGCAGGACGAAGCTGAGGACCTGGTTGGGGAAGAGGCCGAAGTAGACGGTGCCGAGTGCAGTGACGGCTAGGACCACGTTAACGGTAAGAGGGAATCCCACCACGGCCGGGGCCGGTCCGGACTCCATGCTCGGCTCGCGCATGTACATGACGACGATCAACCGGAAGTAGTAGTAAGCGCCGATGATGCTGTTGACGGCCATCAGCACGGCAAGCCAGATGAGATGCGAGTTGACGGCAGCCTTGAAAACGTAAAACTTGCCGAAGAAGCCTGCGGTGACCGGCAAGCCGAGCAGCGAGAGCAGGTAGAGGCTCAGAGCTGCGGCAACGACCGGCTGGCGGCGACCGAGCCCGGCGTAGTCGTCAAGAGAGAGATGCTTTTCGCCGGCGCCGCCCAGTTGGGAAACGATGGTGAAAGCGCCGAGCTTTACCAGGGCGTAGCTGAGCAAGTAGAAGAGCACGGCGGCATAAGCAGGGGCAGCGCCAGTGTCGGAATTTCCAGCGAGATAGGTGACCGCGGCGAAAGCGACCAGGATGTAGCCCGCGTGTGCGATCGAACTGTAGGCCAGCAGGCGCTTGACGTTGGTCTGCACCAGCGCCCCGAGGTTGCCCACGAACATGGTCAGAGCCGCCAGAATCCAGAACGCCCAGAACCAGAAATGCGTAGCCGCGGGAACGGTGGCGAAGATGCGCAGGAGCAGCGCGAAAGCCGCGGCCTTCGGTCCGGCGGAAAAGAGCGCGGTGACCGGCGTAGGTGCGCCTTCGTACACGTCCGGAGTCCACACCTGGAAAGGAGCGGCGGCCACTTTGAAGCCCAGGCCGATCAGAATGAGCGCGAAGCCGAGCTTGAGCAGATTGCTCGAAGAATCCGCGGCGCCCATCAGGGCCAGATTGGTGGTGCCGGTAACGCCGTAAACGAGCGCAATGCCGTAGAGGAAGAACGCGGTCGCGAAGGATCCGAGGAGGAAATACTTCATCGCCGACTCGCTGGCCTTGAGGGACTCGCGGCGGTAGCCCGCGAGCACATAACTCGAGATGGAACTCATTTCGAGGCCGATGAAAGCGGTCAGCAGCTCTTGCGCGGAGGCGAGCACCCCCATGCCCGCGGTGGCGAAGAGAACCAGGGCGTAGAACTCGGCGGACTCGAGGCCCTCGCGTTCGAGATAGGGCCCCGCGGCGAGGACGACGAGAATCGCCACGCCGCCGACAAGCAAGTGGAAAAAGACGGCGAAGGCATCCATCTGGATGAGCCCGCCGAAGGCGGAGCCCATGCCGACGGCCGAGCTTGCGAATAACGTGGCAGTAGTGCCCAGCACCGTGCCCAGAATGGCGAAGAAGCTCAACACGTGCCGATTGCGGGTGAACGGCTGGAGCAGCATCATGAGCACGCCGAAGACGCACCAGATGGTTTCCGGCAGGACGCGAATCAAGTCTTCGGGGCGGGGAATCATTTAACGGGTTCCGGGCCTTTCCAGAGAAATTTCCTTGAGCGTGCCGATGACTACGGTTCCCTTTGGCGGTGCGGATTTTGCGGGAGCCAATGCCTCTTGCGCCTGCTGGCTGCCCATTTGATCGAGGACATTTTGGCAGGAGGCGGCAATGCGCCGCGTAAAGAATGTCGAGCCGAGACCCATCCACAGCGTGACGACGGCCATGGTCATGAGAATCCACTTTTCGCGGGGCGAGACGTCCGTAAGGGTGCGGTTTTCTTCCACCGTGACCTCGCCGAAGAAAACCCGCTGATAGGCCCACAGCAGATAGCACGCGGAAAGAATCACGCCGAGCGCCGCCCACGAGGCCCAGTTGGCGTGCACATGGAAAGTCCCCAGAAGGATCAGGAACTCCCCGACGAAGCCGTTCAGCATGGGCAGACCCATCGAGGCCAACGCGATAAACAGGAAAAATGCGGCCAAGCGCGGCAACGGCGTCGCCAGGCCGCCGTACTGGGAGATTTCAAAGGTGTGGCGGCGGTCGTAGAGCATGCCGACCAGCAAGAAGAGCGCGCCGGTCGAGATGCCGTGGGCGAGCATCTGGTACACCGCGCCCTGCATGGAAATATTGTGGAACGCAAAGATGCCCAAAACGACGAAGCCGAGGTGGCTGACGCTGGAATAGGCGACCAGCTTCTTGAGGTTGGGCTGAACCAGCGAAACTAGCGCGCCGTAAATGATGCCGATGATGGCGAAAACCGCTACGTAGGGAGCGGCATCGCGCGAGGCGTGTGGAAACAGCGGCAGGCAGAAGCGAATCATGCCGTACGTTCCCATTTTCAGCAGCACACCCGCCAGGATCACCGAGCCCGCCGTGGGGGCTTCCACGTGCGCGTCGGGCAGCCAGGTGTGCAGCGGGAACAGCGGCACCTTGATGGCGAACGCGAAGAAGAAAGCCAGGAAAAGCAGAAGTTCGTTGCGGCGTATCAACTCGACCGAGCTACCCAGAAGCTCCGGGCGGTTTTGCAGCGCTTGCTGAATGGCAGGCAGGTCAAACGTCCCGGTGACGTTGTAGAGCCAGATGATACCGACCAGCATAAGGATCGAGCCGGCCATGGTGTAGAGGACAAATTTTATGGCGGCATAGATGCGCCGCTCATGGCCCCAGATGCCGATCAGGAAGGCCATGGGAATCAGCATCACTTCCCAGAACAAGAAGAACAGGAAGAGATCCAGCGAGAGGAAGACGCCGACCACGCCGACTTCCAGCATCGACAGCGTGACGAAGAATTCTTTGACGCGGTGCTCGATGCTGTTCCAGGAAGCCAGCACCGAAATCGGAGTCAAAAACGTGGTCAGGATCACCAGAAACAAGCTGATTCCGTCCACGCCGAGGTGATAGTGAATGGGCGGATCGGTGATCCAACGGTAGTTTTCGACCAGGCTGTAGCCCGCGACGCCGGCGGGGACCCGCGGAATCAGCAAGAGAGAGAACGCGAATTCCACGACGGAAACGGTGAGCGCCAAGCGGCGAATCCAGACGTGGTCCTCGCCGCGCAGCAGGAGCAGAGCGAGCCCTCCCAACGCGGGGAAAAAGATCAGAACGGAGAGCAAGCCGGGCATTAGCGCACCATCCCGACGGCCGCCGGCTTCAGGTACGGCCAAAAGATGATGGTGATGATGACGATGGCGCCGATCACCACCCAGACGGCGTAGCTGCGCGTGTTACCGGACTGGGTGTGGCGGACGTTGTCGCCGATGTCGGTGGTGCCGGTGGCAATGCCGTTGACCGCGCCGTCGATCACCTTGACGTCCACCGCCTGCCAAAGAACGTCGCGCGAGATCCACAAGAGCGGCTTGACGACGACAGCGGCATAGAGTTCATCGACGTAGTATTTATTGAGCAGCGTCGTGTAAGCGCCCTTGAAAGATTTGGCAAGCTCTTCCGGCTTGCCGGGCTTCTTGAGGTAGAGCCAGAAGGCGATGCTGAAGCCGACAAGCGCCGTGAAGAAGGCGACACCCGCAAGCGGCAATTCCAACGCACGCGCGGCGGACTCGCCGCCGGCGGCTTCGGCGCTGCCGAACACGGGACCGAGGAAGCGTGTGAAGTAATCCGTGCCACCCCACAAGCCCGGCGCGGCCAGCCAGCCGCCGACGACCGAAAGCAGCGCAAGAATCATCAGCGGCACAAGCATGCTGTTCGGCGATTCGTGCACATGGACGTGATGTTCGTCGTAGCGCTCCTTCCCGTGGAACGTCAGGAAGATCACCCGGAACATGTAAAACGACGTGAGCAATGCGGTGAGCAGGCCGACCGCGTAGAGGATGTGACCCCCATTTTCGCTCTGGAAAGCGCCGAGCAGAATGGAGTCCTTGCTAAAGAAGCCCGCGAGCGGCGGGAAACCGGCGATGGCGAGTGTGGCGGCGAGCATCGTGGCGTACGTCTTGCGAATCTTGCTGCTGAGGCCGCCCATGTGGCGCATGTCCTGCTCTCCGCCCATGGCGTGAATGACGCTGCCCGCGGCGAGGAACAGAAGCGCTTTAAAGAAAGCGTGGGTCATCAGATGGAAGATGCCGGCGGAAAATGCGCCGACGCCGCATGCGAGAAACATGTACCCGAGTTGGCTGACCGTGGAGTAGGCGAGAACGCGCTTGATGTCGGTTTGCACCAGACCGATCGTGGCGGCGAAGAACGCCGTGGCGCAGCCGACAATCGCAACGACCAGCATGGCGGTCGGCGCGTGCGTGAACAGGACGTGCGAACGGGCGACCACGTACACGCCGGCCGTGACCATGGTGGCCGCATGGATCAACGCGCTGACCGGTGTGGGACCTTCCATCGCGTCGGGCAGCCACACGTACAGCGGTAGCTGCGCGGACTTACCGGTGGCTCCCATAAACAGGAGCAGGCTGGCGACGGTGAGCGTCCCGAACTGGCCCATGGCATCCGGTTGCATCGGAGCGGCCTTCGCAAAGAGCGGCAGGAAGTCCAGCGTGCCGAAGGTGCGGAAGAGCAGGAACATTCCCAGCATGAAGCCGAAATCACCGATGCGGTTGACGATGAACGCTTTCTTCCCGGCATCGGCAGCGGACTTTTTCAGGAAGTAGAAGCCAATGAGGAGATAGCTGCACAACCCGACGCCCTCCCAGCCGACAAACAGCAGAACGTAGTTCGCGGCGAGGACCAGGATGAGCATGAAAAACATGAAAAGGTTCAGGTAGGAGAAGAACCGGTAGTAGCCCCCCTCGTGTGCCATGTAGCCCATCGAATAAATGTGGATGAGCCAGCCGACGCCGGTGACCACCAGCACCATCACCACCGTGAGCTGATCGATTTGCAGGTCGAACCCCGCGCGAAAATTTCCGGCGGCGATCCACGAGAAATATTGCTTCACCCACGGAATTTGCTCCGGTGAAAGCTGAAAAAATTCGCGCACCGCTTCGAGAGCGCAGAGGAAAGACAAGCCTGTCGATCCGACGGCGACGCCGTCGACGATCTTCTTCGGCCACTTGCTGCCGAACAAGCCGTTGACCGCCGAGCCAAGCAGCGGCAGCAGCGGGATGATCCAGAGATTGTCGAGTATCGGCATTAAAGTTTCAGCAAATCAACGCGCTCGACGTTGAGCGACTGCCGGTTGCGCGCAATAAGAATGATGATTCCCAGTCCGACGGCCGCTTCGGCAGCCGCAACCACGATGACGAAAAGCACGAAGACCTGCCCATCCAAGCGGTTCCACGCCTGGCTGAAGGCCACAAAGGCAAGGTTCACGGCGTTCAGCATCAGCTCGATGGACATGAAGATGGTGATGATGTTGCGCCGAAAAACGAACGCAACGACGCCAAGGCCGAACAGAATGGCGCTGAGGATCAGGTAGTAGTGCGTCGGGACCATGTTCAGATTTTCTCCCGTTGCGCCAACACGATGGCACCCAGAATCGCGATCAGGATCAGGAACGAGGTCAGCTCGAACGGATACACGAAGTCTTGAAACAGCAAGTTGGCGAGCGCCTTTGTCGGCGCTACCGTGCCGGTCTGATACGTTTGCACTCTGTCCGCGGACCGCGCCACGGCGGCGGCCAGGAAGCCCATCAGCGCAATCGTCAGCGGCAGGCCCGCGAAACTCGCGAGCTTCGAGAAGTTAGTGCGCTCTTCGACACCTGCGTTGAGAAGCATAATGACGAACACGAAGAGCACCATGATCGCCCCGCCGTATACGATGATTTGCACGGCGGCGACGAACTCCGCGCCCATCAGCAGGTACAAGCCTGCGAGCGCGATCATCACCACGATAAGGGAGAGCGCGCTGTGAATCGGATGCCGCTGGATGATCAGGCTAAACGCCCCGAGGATAGCCATCGCGGCGAGCACAAAGAAAACCATCAGAGGAGCGCTCATTAACGGCTCCTCCACAAAAGAATCGCGGACGCCGTGAACACCACGTTCGCTAGCGAAACAGGCAGCAACAATTTCCAGCCGAACGACATCAACTGGTCATAGCGAAAGCGGGGAAGCGTACCGCGCATCCATACGTACACAAACAGGAAGACGAAAATCTTGGACAGGAGCCAGAAGGGACCCTGAATGAATTCGTTGACGGCCGGGAAGGCGATCAAGAGCGCTCCAAGAACCGCTATCACCATGCCAAGGCCAGGCAAAAGGATCCGGCCAAAAATCGTTTCGTAGCGAATGCCATCCCAAATGACCCACAAGCCGAACGGGATCAGAATCACGGACGGAAGATAATGCGTAAAGGTCCAGGAGGCCGGGAACGGAGACAGCCATCCGCCGAAGAACATGATGGAGCACAGGCACGAGACGGTGATCATGCTCGTATACTCGGCGATGAAGAACATCGCGAACTTGAAACTGGCGTATTCGGTGTGGAAGCCGGCGACCAGCTCCGATTCAGCTTCGGGAAGATCAAACGGCACGCGATTGGTTTCCGCGACCGCGGCGATGAAGAAGCACAAGAAGCCGAGAATCTGCGGGAAAATGTTCCATCCGAGAATACCCAGTTCGGGATGCCTCGCCTGCGCGGTAATGATATCTCTCAGGCTGAAGCTGCCGGCCATCAGCAGCACGCCCACCACGGACATCGTGAGTGCCAGTTCATAGCTGACCATCTGCGCCGAGCTGCGCAACCCCCCCAGCAAAGGATACTTGCTGTTGGAAGACCACCCCGCCAGGGCCACCCCATAGACGCTGAGCGCGGTGATGGCGAACAGCGCAAGAATGCCGATGTTCAGATCGACGATACCGAGATAGATGTCGTGCCCCAGGATGCGAATCGGATCCGGGCCGAAAGGAATGATGGCGATGGAAGTGAGCGCCAGCGCCAGCGCCATGAGCGGCGCCAGAAAGTACGTAAACTTGTCCACGCCGGCGGGCGTCGGGTCTTCCTTCAAAAGAAACTTGGCGCCGTCGGCGAGCGGCTGGAGCAAGCCATGGGGCCCCACGCGGTGCGGACCCCAGCGCGACTGGATATGCGCGACCACCTTGCGTTCGAACCACGTGAGATACGCGTTCACCGTCAGCACGATAAACAGCAGCAGCGCTATTTTGACAAGCGAGATCAGGATGTCGGCGTGCTCGGCGAGAAAGTCGCTCACGGCTTGGCGTCAGCCTCCGGCAAAGAATCCATCATGGTGCAGAAGCGCCCCAGGGTGCCGCTAGTGAAAAGCGTATCCTGCGCGGAGCGAATCAGCCCGGCGGGAACGTCATACGGTGCGTGGCCGTTTCTCGCGACCTGCACGCGCGTCATCTCCGCGCCGCCAGTCAGCAAGCCTGCAGGCTGCACGTCGTAGCCCGGCACCGCCTTGCGAATTTCTTCAAAGACGTCCGCCGGCGTCTTGTAGTGAAACGCCTTGCCAATGCCGATCTTCTCCAACTGATGCGAAAGAATGCGCAGCAGATCGAAGTCGCTCCGCGGGCCCATGACTTCGGAGCCTTTTCGAAGGAGCTGAATTTCGCCGGACGTATTGGTGACCGTGCCGTCCTTTTCATACGCGGAGGCCGCCGGAAAAACGATGTCAGCCGGTCTCGAAGTGTCCGTCGGAAAAAGTTCGTGAACGATCAGAAGAGGAAGATTGCCACGCCCGAAACCCAGCGTGCCGAAGTGCGTGAGCGGGTTCGCGCCCACTACATACAGAGCCCTGAGCTTGCCGGCCTGCGCGGCCTCTACCATCTGCGGCGTGCTCAGCCCGGATTTGGACGGGATGACCCCGCCCCACAGCCTCTCGAAAGCTTCGCGTGCGCCCGCGTTATCGACGTATGCGTAGCCAGGCAAGCGGTCCGGCAAAACTCCCATGTCCGCAGCGCCGCGAGAATTCGAGTAATCGCCGAGCGCCATGTAGCGAACTTTGCCGGGAAGTTTCGAGCCGAACGCAACGAGCTGCGCTATTGCGGCCCCGGAAATTTCCGCGCCAAACACAATCGCGACGTCAGCTTCGGCTTCCAATTGAGCCTTGAGCTGCACCAACTGCTCGACAAGGCCCGGCGCGAGCTGGCCCTCTTCATTCGCCAGCCAGCGAAACGCTGCGACCTCCTGGCCCTCAGCTACCTTGACGAACTGCTTGGCCACGCGGCGCAGCTTGATCTCTCGCGCATTCAGCAGGAACAGCTTGGTGCCGTGATGCCGGATGCCGGAGCGAATCTGCCACGCAACCAGAGGATTCTGATTTGTCGGATCGTTGCCAACAACGAGAACCGCCTTGGACTGGTAGAGCTGCTCCATCGTCAACAGAGAGTCGGCAGTGCGCTCGCCCAGCGCGGTGAATACGCCTGCGTAGTCCACAGTGCGGTGATGATCGATGTTGTTGGTTCCGAAGCTCGCCCGCGCCACCCGCTGCAGCAGGTAATTCTCTTCATTCGAGGTGCGGTTGGAGCCGATAAAGCCGATCGAGTCCGGCCCATTGGCGTCGCGGACCTGCTTCAGTTTCGCGGCAGCGGCCTGCGTGGCCTCTTCCCAAGAGACCGGATAGAGCTTGTCGCCTTTGCGCATCAGCGGCTGCCGGATCCGCTCCGCATGCTTCGTGAAGTCAAAGCCGAATCGCCCCTTGACGCACAGAAAATCTTTGTTGATGCCGGAGAGATCGCGGTTGTTCGAGCGCAGAATCTCGTGATTGCGCACGCTCAAGGTGGTCTTGCAGCCATTCGAGCAATGTGTGCAGATCGTGGAAACATACTGCATCTCCCAGGGGCGCGTCTTGTAGCGATACGTGCCGCTGGTGAGCGCGCCGACGGGGCAAATATCGATGCACATGCCGCACTCTTCGCACTCCAAATGATCTTCGCGGTTGGGAATGATGACGCTGTTCGCCCCGCGCATGCCCACGCCGAGCGCCTTCACATCCATGCCCTCGTCGCATACCCGCACGCAACGGAAGCACAGAATGCACCGGGGCGCATCATAATAGACCAGCTCCGACCATTTTTCTTCGGGCCGGTGAATCTTTTCTTCGACGAAGCGGCTGGTGTCCGCGCCGTACCGGAAAACCATGTCCTGCAACTCGCACTCGCCGCCTTTATCGCAGACCGGGCAATCCAGCGGATGGTTGGTTAGCAGGAATTCCAGCATGTACTTGCGCGCCTGGCGCACCTGTTCGGTGTTTGTGCGCACCACCATGCCCTCAGTGGCCACCAGCGTGCACGCCGTCTGCAGCTTCGGCATTTTCTCCACTTCCACCAGGCACATGCGGCACGCCGCCTGCAGCGAAAGCCCCGGGTAGTAGCAGAATGACGGCACCTCGGTGCCGATGCGCCGCGTCGCTTCAATCACCAGCGTGCCCGGCGGGACTTGCACGTCCCGGTCGTTAATCTTCAACGAAATCTGCTTTTGCTCGTTTGTCTGTTCTGGCATCTGTTCCGGCCTTAGGCCTTACCGCGAGCCGACCAGCGCTTCGGCGGATTTGTATGGGCAACGTCCGCTCAAATGATCCTCGAACTCATTGCGCCACTTCCCCACGATGCTGATGGTCGGCAGCGCCGCGGCGTCGCCAAGCGGGCAGAACGTGCGGCCCAGCATGTTCTTGGCGAGGTCGCCGACCAAGTCGATATCCTCAGGCCGCCCGTATCCGGCATGGAAGCGCTCCAGCATCTTCCGCAGCCAGCTCGTACCCTCGCGGCACGGAATGCACCAGCCGCAGGATTCGTGCGCGTAAAAGTGCATGATGCGGCGAGCCATGTCCACCATGCAGGTGTCTTCATCCATTACCACCATGCCGCCCGAACCTAGCATCGAGCCGGCCTTGGCCACGGAGTCGTAGTCCATCGGAATATCGACCTCATCGGCCTTCAGCAAAGGGCACGAGCTTCCGCCAGGGATGACGGCTTTCAATTTCTTCCCGTTCGGAATGCCGCCGGCCACCTCGTAGATGAACTTCTTCATGTTCATCCCCAGCGGAATTTCGTAGATGCCCGGCTTATTCACATGGCCCGCGACGCACAGCATGCGCGTGCCGCCGTTTCTCGGCGTGCCGCGGCTCGCATACTTCTCGCCGCCTTCCAGCAGAATCGCGGGCACGGTGCTGAGCGTTTCGACGTTATTAATGATGGTCGGGCAGCCGTAAAGTCCGACCACCGCCGGGAACGGCGGCTTGATGCGCGGATAGCCGCGCTTGCCTTCGAGCGACTCCATCAGCGCCGATTCTTCGCCGCATTCGTAAGCGCCTGCTCCGGTGTGCACGACAAGGTCGAAATCAAAGCCGGAGCCAAGAATGTTTTTGCCGAGATAGCCCCGGCCATACGCTTCGTCCAGAGCCGTTTGCACGATATCGAGCACATAGCGGTATTCACCACGAATGTAGATGAAGCCCATGTGCGCGCCGATCGCCCGCCCGGCGATGGTGATGCCCTCGAACATCTGATGCGGATCCATCTCCATCAGCGGCCGGTCTTTGCAAGTGCCGGGCTCGGATTCATCGGCATTGCAGATCACGTATTTCGGCTTCGGCGAATCTTTCGGCACGAACGACCACTTCATGCCGGTCGGGAATCCCGCACCGCCACGTCCGCGAAGATTGGATTTCTTCACCTCATCGATGATCGATTCCGGCGTCATTTCCCGCAGCGCTTTTTCCAGCGCCCGGTAGCCGTCGTGCTGCACGTACACATCGATCCTGTGCGAATCCTTGATGCCCCAGCGCCGGCTGATGACCGGCGTCTCCGCAGGATCCCGCGGATGCAGCGCGCCCGCAGTCACCGGCTCGGGCGCAGGCTTGCGGCCGGCGTCCAAATCCTCAATCAGCCGGTCAAATTTCAGTTGCGTCAGGTTTTCGTAGAAATCGTAGTTGACCTGCATCGCGGGCGCGCCGGTGCAGGCTCCGATGCACTCCACCTCTTCGAGAGAAAAGATGCCGTCGCTGGTCACTTCCTTGTGCCCGATTTCCAACCGTTTTTTCGCTGATTCCAGCAGCTCAGCGCCGCCGCGGAGCATGCACGCCACATTCGTGCAGATCTGCACGTGGTGCTTGCCCATCGGTTTGCGGTGCAACATCGAGTAGTAGGCCAGCGTCTCTTCCACTTGCACGGTGCGAAGATCGAGCCGCCGCGCGATTTCCGCGATCATCTCGTCGCTCACGCTGCCATATTCATCCTGCGCGTACATCATCATGGGGATGAGCGCGCTGCGTTTGAAGGGATAGCGGTTCTGCAGCGTCTCAAACCGTGCCGCAAGCTGTGGCGTTAGTTCCATGTCCCTCGACCAGACATTTCGTCAAAAGCTTCGGCCGTGCATCATTCCCTGGCCGAAAAATCCGCCAGCCCACGTCGTGTCATCCTGAGACCATGCGATAAGCATGGGCCAAGGATCTCAACCTAGGCACCACCGCGGCGTAACGATTCTCAACTCCCGCGCCGACGCGCCCAATCTCACCGATCCACTTCCCCCAGCACAATATCAATCGTCCCAATGCAAGCAATCACATCGGAAATCAACTGCCCCAGGATCAATTTCGGCAGTGCCTGCAAGTTGATGTACGACGGCGAGCGGAAGTGCACGCGCAAGGGTTTCGGCGATCCGTCACTCGCCACGAACGCGCCCAACTCGCCCCGCGGTGATTCCACCGTAACGAACACCTCGCCGGGCGGCGGCGAGAATCCCTCGGTGAATATCTTGAAGTGGTAGATGAGCGCTTCCATCTCCGTCTTCATTTTTTCCCGGCCGGGCGGCACGATCCCCGGCGCGTCGGTGCGAATCGGTCCTTCCGCCGGTATCTTCGCGATTGCCTGGCGAACGATCTTTAGACTCTCACGCATCTCCGCCACGCGAATCATATATCGGCCGAAGCAGTCAGAATCGGTCCGCGTCGGAACGTCGAAGTCAAATTCCTCATAACTCGAGTACGGAAACAGCTTGCGGTTGTCGTACGCGATGCCTGCAGCACGCAAAGTCGGCCCCGTCATACTGAGGGCCACCGCATCTTCGGCGGAGATGTAACCGATGCCCTGGGTGCGCCCCATCCAGATGCGATTTCCCGTGAGCAACGACTCGTATTCGTCGATGCGCTCCGGCATCATTTTGAGGAACTTCTCGACCCGTTGAATCCAGCCGGTCGGCGGCTCCAGCGCCAGGCCGCCGATCCGAATGTAGCTGGTCATCATCCGCTGGCCGGCCACAAATTCAAAGATCTTCAGGATTTCTTCGCGCTCCCGGAAGCAGTACAGGAAAACGGACATCGCCCCCAGGTCGATGGCATGCGTCCCAAGCCATACCAGGTGCGAGGAGATGCGCTGCAATTCCACCAGCAGCACCCGAATATATTGCGCTCGCTTCGGCACTTCCAGGCCAAGCAGCTTCTCTACCGCCAGGCAGTAGACCAGGTTGTTGCCCAGCGGATTGAGGTAGTCGATCCGGTCGGTCAGCGTGATGGCTTGCGAGTAGGTTTTGTCTTCGCAGGATTTTTCAATACCGGTGTGCAGATAGCCCAGGTCGGGAATCGCTTTCACCACGTTTTCGCCGTCGAGCTCCAGCAAAATGCGCAGCACGCCGTGGGTAGACGGGTGCTGCGGCCCCATGTTCAGGACCATGGTCTTGGCTGCGCCGGTAGCGGTTTCCACCGTGGTCATGGGCGGCCCCTCGTATAGCGCGTGGCGATCGCCGGGATGTCGCGGTAACCTTCCACCGGATAGTCTTTGCGCAGCGGGTAGCCCTCCCAATCGTCCGGCAGAAGGATGCGGCGCAGGTCGGGGTGTCCGGTGAATTGAATGCCGAAAAGGTCGAAGATTTCCCGTTCCAGCCAATTCGCGCCAGGCCAAACCGGCACCAGCGAATCAACCACGGGATCGTCGCCGGACAGCCGCACGCGAAGCCGAACCTTCTTGACCTTGGGAATCGAAACTAGGTGATAGTTCAGCTCGAAGCGTGGCTCCATCGGAAAGCGGTCCACGCAAGTGGCGTCGGTGAGCAGGTTGAATTGCAGGGCGTCGTCTTCACGACAGCGCGCCGCGATGGCCCGCAGCACCTTGCGAGGAACGACGAGCGTGGTCTCGCCGCGAAATTCGATCACTTCCTCGATGGCATTGGTACTCCACGAGCGCAACACCTCGACTACAACATTACTGACTTGGCTGGTGTTCTCCGTCACAGATTCCGAAACCCCGAAGGCGCCGACTATTTATGCCAGTCGAACGCGCCCTTTTTCCACAGATAGACGTACCCGACCAGGAGGATGGCGATGTAGATGAGCATCTCCAGGAAACCAAATCTTCCAAAACTCAGCGATTGCTTGAACATATCGCGATAAATGTAGGCCCAAGGGTATAAGAAGATGGCTTCCACGTCGAACAGAATGAACACCATGGCCACGAGGTAGAATTTGACGGAGAACGGCTCGCGAGCGTCCCCGGTGGGCTCCATGACGCATTCGTAGGCCTGCTGTTTGTGGCGGCTCGGACGCCGCCAGCCTATCGCTACGGACAGCGTCGTCAAAATGCCCGCCAGCGCCACCGCGATGATCAGGTGTAAGAGAAGCGGAGCATATGCATGTAGACCGGAACCACTCATGGGCGAAGCGCTATAATAGCGATCAGTCGCCGCTCGGTCAATGTGGCGTCTGAAGTTTTCCCGATACGCAGGTTTTGTGCTGGAGCCCAGGACGCATCGACATGCTGTTTGGTCACAATTCAAACGTAACGCTCGGTGGAATGGTCATCCACGTTCAGACCGAGGATCGTGGCATGCACAGCGCCATGATCGACACCACCGTGTACTACCGCGGGCGCGTTTTACATCGCCGCACCCAGAGCTACTCCGATCTCTTGCCGCTGGATGCCGACCGCGAGCAGGCGCTCAAGCTTCGTGTGGACGATCAGCATGCCGGCGTAATGCAAGAGCTGCGATCCGGCGCGCTCGCGGTTCCTCCGCCAACGCCTCCCCCGGCGCCAGTTGCCTCATCTATCGCAGCCGCGCAGCCCACCGCTCCGGCTCCGCCCGCACCGGCGAAGGCGCTCTCCGTCGATCTGCTCAATCCGCGAACCTGGCTCGCGGGCAAGCAGGCCACGCTATACCTGATTACGCGCAACAAGGACACCGGCCTCGTCGCAGTGGGCGCGCGTGTCACCGCGCGGATCCAGGGAGCCGCCGAGCTCACCGAAGTTTCCACCACCACGAACGCGGACGGTAACGCCCACCTCCAATTTGAGATGCCGCGCCTCGTCGCCGAAGATGCGGCCCTGGCGATTGATGCGGTTTTGGGCGAAGCTCGCGGACAATTGCGCTTTCAACTGCGCGCCAAGCCCAAGGTGCCGGCGGCACGATGAACTCCCGCTCAAACTCGACGGATGCGGCGGCGACCATATCGGTAAATGGCGAAACCCGCCCCATGAAATCAGGCGCGACCGTGCTCGATCTTTTGCGCGATCTGGGCCTGGACGGCGGGCGCGTCGCGATCGAACGCAATCTCGAAATTTTGCCCCGTCCGAAATGGACCGACACCCGCCTCGAGCCCGGCGACCGCTACGAAATCGTCCAATTCGTCGGCGGCGGCTAAGGCTGAAGTTCGCACCCGCCGCCTCGAAAAGTCTTTTTTCTCTATGTAGGCGCTGGGCTTCAGCCCGGCATCCGACTCCGAACTCTCAGACGCCGTCGAGCAGGTGGCCCATCTTCTTCTTCTTCGTTTCCAGGTAGGAACGCGAAATTTTCGAGATGCGCGGCTGGCAGGGAACGCGTTCGACCACGCGAATGCCCGCTTGTTCCAGCTGGCGAACTTTTTCCGGGTTGTTGGACAGCAGGCGAATCTTGGTAGCGCCGAGCCGCTTCAAGATTTGCGCGGAAAAATCGTAGTCGCGCGCGTCCGCCGCAAAGCCTAACGTTTCGTTGGCCTCGACCGTGTCCATTCCGTCGTCTTGCAGCTGGTACGCGCGCAGCTTGTTCATCAGGCCGATGCCCCGGCCCTCCTGTGGCAAATAGAGCAAAATGCCGGACGACGCTTGGCCGATCTTTTTCAGCGATAGCTCCAGCTGCGCCCGGCAGTCGCAGCGCAGCGACGCCAGCACGTCTCCGGTAAGGCACTGCGAATGGACGCGCACGAGCGGAGCGGTTTTTCCGTTGAGCTTGCCGCGCACCAGCGCGACCCCTTCCTCCAGCGGCCCGCGGCCCTTGAAGCCGTAGATCGTGAAACGCCCGTAGCGCGTCGGCAACTCGGCATGGGCGACCGCACGCAGCGAGTTGCGATTGCTTTTCGTAGAAGCTTTGTGTCGAGTTCGCGCGCGCATGGGAGACAATGAGTCTAGCAGGTGTGCCATAGTTCTTGGACTATAGCCCAGCCCCATTCGATGCCGCGTTGCGGGTTTTTGCCACATATTTTACCAACGCTTTACACCTCCGCGACGCTTTACATCGGGCGGAGGATTGGCTAGCGTTAGCGAAGACCCGGCCAGCGGAGCCGAAGCTGGCGACCAGCAGGCCGGCCAAACCATGATCGACGCCGCCATCTCCGTTAAAGACTTGCTGTTTACGCTGCTGCTGAAGGTGGGCGTGGCCGCTTCGTTTGCGGCGCTGCTCGCGCGGTGGAATACGTTTCGGCGGGTGCTGTTCACCGAAGAGCGGGACCCCGATCAGAAGCTGAAGCTGATGCTGTTCATGACGCCGCCGCTGGTCGTCGGCGTGGCGCTGCGGCTGGTGGGATTTCCGTACCGGTTCGCGGACCTTTCCGTCGAGGGAGCGTTCTTGATGGGCTTGCTCGCCGGCAGAGTGGTGGGTCCGATCGGCGGGGCAATCATTACCATTCCGGCGCTGATGGCCCACGAATGGCTCGGCATGCCGGCGGCGTCCACGGCGGGCTTGCTCGGCGGATTGATACGCCAGGCGATCCCCAACAAGGAAGACTTGTGGAACTTCGGGCCGTTCACGTTTTTGAACATTCCGAGAGATTTGCTGCGGCTGGTGCGGCACGCCAAGATGTCGTGGGAATTGCTGCCGCTGCTCGCCTGCATGGGTCTGGAATTTGGACGAGTGGCGCTGGTGCTGGCCACCAAACCGAAGTGGCTGTTCGCCATCGATCCGCATTGGAATTGGTGGCTGGTGCTGTCCGTGCTGGCGACGGTGATGGCGGTGGCGGCGCCGCTGAAGATTTGGAACAACACGCGCATCGAGATGAACCTGGAGCGGCACCAGCAGTTGCTGCTCAAGGCGCGCATGGACGCGCTGTCCAGCCAGATCAACCCGCACTTTTTGTTCAATACGCTGAATACGGTGTCGTCGCTGATCCGCTTCGATCCGGACATGGCCCGCGGCGTGGTGCTGAAGCTGAGCAATATTCTGCGGCGGCTGCTGCGCAAGCACGAGACCTTTGTGCCGCTCAAGGAAGAGTTGGATTTCATCGACGACTACCTGGACATCGAAGTGGCGCGTTTCGGGCGCGACAACCTGGAATTTGTGAAAGCGGTTGACGACGCGGCCTTGGAGGCGTTCGTCCCCAGCATGCTGCTGCAGCCGATGGTCGAGAATTGCCTCAAGCATGGGCTGGCGCCAAAGCTCGAGGGCGGGCGGATCCAACTGCGCGCCACCAACCGCGACGCGCGGCTGCACATCGAGATCGAAGACAACGGCATGGGCATCTCCGAGGAAAAGATGCCGCACGTGTACGTCGAGGGGATTGGTTTGAGCAACGTGCGCGAACGCCTGCGCGTGCTGTACGGCGCCGACTTCCAGCTGATGATCGAGAGCCGCCCAGGCGAGGGCACGGTGATCCGCATCGACATCCCGGAGCTGGTGTCGACCATGCAGACGGTGGGGTCGGAGCGTGTGAAAGTCTGAACCTTGGAACGTCTGCACGTTTGAACGTCTGGAACGTTGGCAGAGCGGAAAATCGAAACTCGAAATTGGGAGGTCCGGGCATGGTTTCGCCGAACGGGAAGGGAGAGTATATGGCCCGTTTTATGGGCAGGTGGCCCGCAGAATGGGATCCTCGAGCGTCGAATCAAAGAGAAAAGTCAAAACCCCCAGGCGTTAAAGCCGACGCCTGGGGCACCCGGCTAGATGAGGAAAAGAGAGTCAAGAAGGACAAGAAAGAATTAGGGAAAAAAGAAAACCTAGATTAAGTTTTATCGCTTCCTACCTATAGTCATTCTTATTGGTGCGGTAGGGTCGCTCGGTCCTGTACCCATAGTGGCAGTATTTCTTAACGGCTCCGGCCCGAAGACAGCTAATTGCTCGGCTCGGAGCGCTAATACTAAGTTAGTTGCGGAAAGCAACACAGCGGGCGGGGCTCCCGGAGAAGCTACGTTTTGGCTGGACTAAATTTCGGGGAGCAGGTCATTGGATTTGCTCCACGCCGCTGATATTCACCGATGAGCCCGAAGTTGATTTCTTCAGGTTCTAGCTGCTGATCTCTGAATTGCGGTCATTCATCTTTCCAGAGAAGGTAATGACAGCATATATCATCTTGCTGGGCGGGGGGCGCATGCGTTGCCGCGGTGCCTAACGGACGGGAAGCCTACCCTCGGGTGTGTCCGTCTCCACGTCATGAGCGCAAGCATCTCCGGACCTTTCGACTTTCAACTGTCGACTGTTAACCTCTCCCGCAACCAAGCCCCAACCTCTTGCCCCGCCTCAACCTCGCTCAATTCGGTAAACGAAACGAAACATCGATCGCCTTTGCTCGCCACTCGCCACTAGCCACTAGAGGTATTGCACCATCGTCATGAAGCCGTAGTCCATGTGCAGTTGCTGGTGGCAGTGGAAAAGGCTGGGACCGGGATTGTCGGCGGTGAAATCCACCTCGACTTGCTTCTTGGGGGGCACGACGACTACGTCTTTGCGGACGCCGGCGGTTGCTTTGCCGGCGAACCTGGTCAGCTCGAAGGTGTGCCGGTGCAGGTGGATGGGGTGCGCTTCATCACTCTGGTTGTCGAAGCGAAGGCGGTAGCGATCATTGGCGCGGACGCGAATGGGATCGGTCTTCGGGAAGGATTTGCCGTTGATGGTCCAGTTATCCACCCAGTTGTGGCCGGCGAATTTCTTGCGGAAGACGAGGGGCACGACGCCGCCCGCGGGCTCGGGAGTTTCCGTTTCGTGTCCAAAGATGGTGTAGTCCCAGGGGATGTTGGCCGGCGGGGTCCACTGCGGCGCTTCGCTGCGGTTCGCATATTCCACCACGACGCCCAGCCCGGCGTTTCGGACTTGATCATCCACCTCGCCGAGGATCCACACGCCGGGCTGGTTCATGGTGACGACGGCGTCCACGCGCTCCGCCGGACCCATCTCGATCACGTCCACTTCGCGCGGCACAGGCACAGGGTTCCCGTCCAGGCTGAGGATTTTGAACTTGTGACCGGGCAAGGCGATGCGGTGCTGTTCGGTGGCGTTGGCGTTCAAGATGCGAAAAAGGACCCTCTGGCCTTCTTTCACGCGGACGGGATCGCCCGAACCGAGCGCGCGGCTGTTCATGGAATAGATGGGATAGGTGACTTCCAGAGTGCCCTCAGCGCCCTGGCTGCTCAGACGGGCGTCCCAGCCGTGTAGCGCCAGGAAGACTTCGGCGTCGTACTGACCCGGTTCTTCTTTCGGTTCGACATAGAGGAATCCGAATTGTCCGGCGTACGTGGCGCGTTTCATATCCCGGTTGGCGTGAACGTGGCTGTGATACCAGCGGGTCCCGGAGGGACGGGGGACGAACGAATACCGCCGGACCGCACCCGCCGACACCAGTGGGGTCCCTTCTTCCTCGGAACCATCGACTTCGGAAGGAGCGAACAAGCCGTGCCAATGAACCAGCTCGGAAATTTTGGTCTCGTTGAAGACCTCCACGGTGATGGGTTGGCCTTCACGCATGCGCAAGACCGGGCCGGGAGCCGAATTGTTGTATCCGGTGGTCTTGATGATTTTCCCGGGCGTGACTTCCATCGAGACGGACGAGATGCGAATGGTGATGTCGGCTTTGGGATTGTCGGGCGCAGTTTGCAGACTTATGCGCCGTGCCAACTCGGCGTAAGCCGGGGCTCCCAGCAGGGCCAGAAATTCTCTGCGCTCCATGTTGTTCCTACGGCGAAGCTGCCGGTCCGCTGCTCGCAAACCTGCGGGTGTGGGCCGCGCCGCACGAAGCTTATAGCAATAATGTGGAGCGGGAACCAGGAAATCGCTTGCTAACGATCACCTCGGGGCCAGCTCCGACCTCCTTATTGAGAGGACGTCGAATGCTGATAAGCTTGGGCGTCTCAAAGCAGAGGAGGAACGCGTGGAAGTCGTGGCCGGAGTGGATCTTGGCGGGACCGCTGTCAACTATACGTTGGTGAACCGGGACGAGAAGTTCCTGATCGAGGGGCTGTGCGAGTACCCGGCGCTGGCGAAGCAGGGGCCGGACGTATGCCTGAAGCAGATCGAGGACGGGCTGAAGATTGCGGCGGAGAAGGCGAATGTTCCTCTTTCGGATATCGTGGCCGTCGGGCTGGATACGCCGGGTCCGGCGAGTGCTGCGGGGATGCTGAGTGCGAAGGGTTCTACGAACTTTGTGCATCCGAAGTGGTCGGGATTCGATATCCGCGAGGGGCTGGCCAAGAGACTCGGCAAACCGGTGAGCTATTTGAATGATGGGAATGCGGGGGCGCTGTGGGGGCACTTCACGATTTTTGGCGCGACTGGGAAGGAGACCTCGGTTTCGGTGGTGATCGGGACCGGGCTGGGCGGGGGCGTCATTCTGGATGGCAACGTCATTAAGGGCAGAAAGGGATTTGGCGGAGAGTTGGGCCATGTGCTGATTCCGTACCAGAGCATAGCGGCAATCGGCGGGATGACGCCGCGATGCAATTGCGGACGGATCGGGTGCCTGGAGTCGGTGTGCTCGCTGACGGCCATCGAGAGATCATTTCTGCCGTTCTTCCTGGCGCGGTATCCGGGGCACGAGCTGGGGAAATCAGGAGACCTGCACCATGCGGCGAAGCTGGTGCGCGGTCTGGCGGACAAGGGTGACGCGTTGTGCAGGGAGATTTTCCGGGTTCAGGCGCATGCTTTGGGACTCTTTTTCGATGAGATGGTGAATACGTTCGATCCGGATGCGTTGATTGTGGGCGGGGGAGCTTTGGAAACGAGTGCGGAGTTCCAGCGGTGGTTTCTAGGAGAGATTCGGGCGGGCATGCCTCCACAGCGGGAGGAGCAGGCGGATATTCCGATTTACGTGATGCCCAATGGGGATACCGCCGGGGCGCGAGGGGCGGCGATTGAGGCGTTAAAGCTGGCACGGCAGGGCGGTCTGGCGTAAAGCGGCCTCCTGCGGGCGGACAGACCCTGGTGTTCGTTCCTGTTTTTCATCGGAACCTGGGCGTGGATTTTGTCGATTTTTGGGTGGTCGTGCGTCGGTAGGGATAGGAGGCAACAACAATGCAATTTCTACTGCTGATTTATGGGGTTGAACGGGACTATACCAGTCTAAGTGAGGCGGAACTCGGGGGTTTGGGCCAGGCGTACGGCGCGTTCACGAAATCAATCATCGACAGCGGGAAGTACGTAGGCGGGCACCAATTGCAGCGCATCGGGACGGCAAGGACGGTGCGCGTGCGGAACGGCAAACAGGTGGTGACGGATGGTCCGTTCGCGGAAACCAAGGAGCAATTGGGCGGGTATTACATGGTGAATGCGAAGGATATCGACGAAGCCGTGGCCATTGCGGCGCGGATACCGGGAGCGAAGACCGGATCGGTTGAGGTGCGGCCGATCGTCGTGATGGAACAAGCGCGGCCGGCTTGATCGGGCGCGACGCGTCGGTGAGTCAAAACCCGCACCCTTAAAACCGAAGGGTGCGGCACCCAGCGTCGTCTTAGCGGTTAGCCTCTCGGCCACCTGACCGGTTAGATGTGCCCGGCCCTGGTCTCTTGCTCGATGTAGTCGGCCTGGCGGAGGGCTAGGGCTACGATCGTCAGGGTGGGGTTGGCGGCACCGGAGGTGGTTAGGGCGCTGCCATCGGAGATGAAGAGATTCTTGATGTCGTGGGATTGGCCGTGGGCGTTGGTGACGCCGTCGCGCGGGTCGGCGCTCATGCGGGCAGTGCACATATTGTGGGTTGCGGGCGGAACGGGGCCTGGTACGGTGCGTTTTGCGCCGATGGCGTCGTACATTTTGGTCATTTGGGATTGCGCGTGTTTGCGCATGGCTTGGTCGTTGGGGTGGTCGTCGACGTGGATGTTGGCGGCGGGCAGGCCGTAAGTGTCTTTAACTTTTGGATTGAGCGTGATGCGGTTGTCTGAGCGAGGAAGATCCTCGCCGTTGATGAACATGCCTGCCATGTTGCGGTAATTGTCGATGATAGAAGCGAAGTCGCGACCCCACCCGTAAGGTAATCCCACCGAAGCAAATGTTGGAAGATCGAGGCCGAGGAGCTCCATGCGATAGCCGCCGACGAAGCCGCGGCGGGGATCGTTGATGACTTCGTCTTCGACAACGCCTGCGAGCGTTGCGCCTCGCCAGGAGTAGACCGGCTTGTCGAAGAAACCCCAAACGAAGCCGGTAGTGTGGTGGCAGTAGTTGCGGCCGACTTGGCCGGAGGAATTGGCGAGGCCTTGGGGAAACTTCGAGGACTCGGAGAGCAGCAGTAGGCGCGCGGTTTCGATGGCGTTGCCTGCGACGCAGACGATGCGCGCCTTCTGGCGCTGTTCGCGGCCCTGCGCGTCGCGATAGAGGACGGCGTTGACGCGGCCGTCGGTGCCGTGTTCGATGCGGGTGGCGGCGGACTCGACGCGGAGATCGAGATTGCCGGTGGCTTCGGCGCGGGGGATCTCGGTATAGAGCGTGCTCCACTTCGCGCCCATCTTGCAGCCTTGTACGCAGAAACCCTGCTGGATGCAGAAACCGCGACCGTCGGCAGCACGGGAGTTGATCGCCATGTGGCCGGTGTGGACCTGCTTGTAGCCGAGTTTTTTCGCGCCGGCGTACATGACCTTGAAATTGTTGGAGGCGGGGAGGCCGGGGACGCCGTTGCGGCGGGTGACGTTGAGGCGGCGCTCGGCGAGTTCGTAGTAGCGGAGGAGTTCGTCGTAGGGGATGGGCCAGTCGATCAGGGAAGTGCCGGCGAGGTTGCCGTAGGTGGTCTTGGCGCGGAGCTCCCAGGGCTGGAGGCGGGGAGTGGAGGCGGTCCAGTGCACAGTGGTGCCGCCGACGGTCTTGCAGTGCCAGACGGGGAGAGTGGGGAAGTCGCGGGCGACGCCCCAAGAGCCGGATTGTGTGCGGGCGTCGAGCCAGGTGAGCTGTGCGAAGGCTTCGCCGGGAACTTGCGAGAAAGTTTCGGTGGACTGGCGCTTGCCGGCCTCGAGGAGAACGACTTCGATGCCGCGGCGGGTGAGCTCGTGGGCCAGAGTGCCGCCGCCTGCGCCGGAGCCGACGATCACTACTGCGGTGTCGTCTTTGAGATCGATGGGAGGCATCTTCGTGTCGCCGGTTGCTTAGGCGCTGACCGGTATTGGGCCGGCGTCTTCTGGCGGCACTTCGGGAAGCCAGCGTAGATCGTTGAATCCGCGGAGGAGATAGCCGCCCTTGGAGAAGGCCTCACCCTCGTAGCCGAAATGGGCGTAGGCGATGGGGGAAGCGTAGAGAGTTTGCACGATCTTCAGGCGAATGAATTGGAAGAATTCGGAGGATTCGATCTTTTTCAGCGCGGCGACTCGGTCGTTTTCCGGGCTGGCCGCGAAAGCGGCTCCCAGCGTTGCGATGCCGTCCTTAATCGTCTGGCGCGTGTGCGCGTCGCTATGCGCTTGGCTGTCTGTGGCCTGGACGACGAGCGCATACGCGAGATCGTCGAGGTTATCGTGCGGACAGATCGTGCGGGTGATGGCTAGCAGCGTGGCGGCTTCCGAGCTGGTGAAGGCGGTGAGATCGACGGCCCAGGCGGGGCCTTCGGCGATCATGGCGAGGGGAGTTCCTGCGACGACCACACCGGTCAATAAGCCGGTCGTGGCTTTCAGGAAATCGCGGCGATCGAGGGTGATGAGCGGATCCACGGGCCTCCTTCGGTGAGGCGATGGCGGGGCCATTCTACTGGAGATCGGACTGCGTGGGGCGATTTTCCAAAGACATGGAAGAGGCGGAGGACCAGCGGGGGCGCCGCTGGAGGCGCGTAACTGGATCAGTCTGTGCGCAGCGCGTGCATCGGGTCGACGGATGCGCCGCGGTGGGCAGGGATGAATCCGGCGAAGAGGGCGCAGGCTGCAAGGGCCACTACAGCCAGCGTGAGGATCGCGGGATCGTAGCCTTTCACGCCGTAGAGTTGCGTGGCCAGGAGACGGCCGCCGACGAGCGCGGCGGGAATCCCGATGGCCAGACCCAAGCCGAGTTGGACGAGCACGCCGCGCAGTACTAAGCCGAGGACGTTTCTGCGGTTGGCGCCGAGCGCCATGCGTATGCCGATCTCACTGGTACGGCGCGCCACGGAGTACGAGGTGACGCCGTAGAGCCCGACGCAGGCCAGGATCAAAGCAAGCAGGCCGAAGAGCTCGGTGAGCCGGGCGATTAAGCGGTCCTGGTTGAAATTGCGGGTGAGCTGCTCGCCGAGGCTCATGAGTTCGAGCACGGTGAGGTTGGGGTCGATCTCCGCGAGCGCCTGGCGGACCGCAGGGTCCAGATTTCTCGGGCTTGCCGGCAACGCGGAGCTCGATGTCACCTAGGTAGTGCGAGCCGATCATGAAGGCGAGCTTGGGATCTTTACTGACTTGCAAGAAGGGCGTGAAGAAGGTTTCGTAAGCGGGCACTCGGGCGTCCTGATATTTGGCATCCTCGACGATGCCTACGATCTCGAAGTCACCGCTGTGAGATGCGTCTCCGACACCGAAGTGCTTGCCGATGGGGTCTTCCTTGGGGAAGTACTTGCGGGCGAAGGCTTCATTGATGACGGCAACGAAGCGGGAGGTGGGAGTGTCCTCGTCGCCGATGACTCGGCCGCGCAGCAACCGAGTCCCGATGGTTTCGCGGCCGGCAAAGGCGTTGAGACCGAACATGGAGAAGTAGTTGCCGGAGACAAACTCTCCCAGGTAAGGCTCGGCGGGGCTGGCTGAGCCGCTGCGGCGCACGCTTAGGTTGGACAAGCCGCCCTGGAAGGCGGCCATCTCGGTAAATTCGGGGGTGTGTTCGCGGAATTGTTGATAGAGGGAGTAGGAGTAGATGGACCAGTTGTCCCGCCCTGGAAATCCCCCGAAGACGCAGCAATTGTTATCGTTTCCCAGGCGATAAAGCTGGCTGGGTTTGGCTACGGGGAGGTGCCCGAGGACCACGGCATCGATCAGGGTGAAAATTGCGGTGTTGGCACCGATTCCGAGGGCGAGGGTGATCACGCAGAGTGCGGCGAAGCCGGGCGACTGGCGCAAGCGGCGGAGGGCGTAGCGGAGATCGTGCAACAGAGTGGACATGGGTCCGAGTGTCGTGTCGAGAGATACGAAAAGCAATCCCTTGCTGTTCCTGTAGGACGCTGGCGGAGGTCGGAAGGTATGGAGGAGGGAATGGCGGGCTGGGAGGGAGGGGAGGCTTGACAGCGGGCGGTCTGTGCGGTATATTCTGTAATGACAGAAAAGCCTGACATTAAAGGAAGTGGCGAGTGGTGAGTGACGAGTGGGGAGAAGTGGAGGAAGAGAAGATTGGCCACAGAGGCACGGAGGCGCAGAGCAGGAAGCAAGGATGACAGGGAAGCAAGAAAGTAAAAGACGCAGGGAAACGGAAGAAGGCGGTGAGGGCAAATGAGTGAGACGACGAAGAGTGGGCTGACGCCGGTGGCGCAGAAGTTTATTTTGCATTGGGGGGAGATGGGGACGCGGTGGGGAATCAACCGCACGGTGGCGCAGGTGCATGCGCTGCTGTTTCTGGCGCCGAAGCCAGTGCCGGCGGATGAGATTGCGACGACGTTGTCGGTGGCGCGGTCGAATGTGAGCACGAGTTTGCGGGAGTTGCAGGGGTGGGGAATCGTACGGGTGGTGCATGTGCTGGGTGACCGGCGGGACCATTTCGAGTCGATCAAGGATGTTTGGGAGATTTTCCGGATCGTGTCGGAGGAGCGGAAGCGGAGGGAGATTGATCCTACGTTGCGGGTGATTGGGGAGTGCGTCGCGGAGTTGAAGGCGAATCCGCAGGGGGATGCATATACGCGAGAACGATTGGAGAGCATGCTGGAGTTTTTGACGGCGATGACGGGACTGTTCGAGGAGATTTTGCGGATGCCGACGGGGGCGCTGAAGGGTGTGGTGAAGCTGCGGGGGAAAGTGGTGACGCTGTTGGGGAGAAAAGCGGTCAACAGTTGACAGTTTAGAGTTGAAAGTTTTGCAAAGAAAAAGAAAGAGTTCACACAGAGGGCACGGAGAGAAGAGCACCATTCGAGACTCAGGGTAAACAGAGGTCACAGAGAAGAGAGCGCAGGATTATGATTTCGCTGGCTTCGGAATTTACGGATGGGAAGGGGCGGCACGCGCGGGGGTGGCTGTTTTTTGATGCGGAGTGCGGGTTTTGCACGCGGATTGCGCGGTGGCTGGCGCCGATTTTGCAGAGACGCGGGCTGGGGGTGGCACCGTTGCAGGATCCGCGCGTCGGTGCACTGCTCGGGTTATCGCCGGCGGAGTTGCTGCGCGAGATGCGGTTCTTGCTGGCGGATGGGAGCCAGTACGGCGGGGCGGACGCGGGGGTCGCGTTGGCGCGAGAAATCTGGTGGGGACGGCCGCTGGTGTGGGTGGCGAAGGTGCCGGGGATGATGGCGGTGCTGCGGACGGGATACCGGTGGATTGCGGCTAGCAGAAAGTGCGCGGCGGAGAGTTGCGAGGTCGGAAGAAGTAAGGAAGTAAGGAAGTAAGGAAGTAAGAAATCGAGAGGTCGGCGGCGAGCCAAGACGCAGCGTCTAAACCCGCACCCTTGAAAGGCGCAAGGGTGCGGCACCCGGCGGGCGTAGACCGGTCCGGCGAGCGGATTGGCTCAGGTAGAGGCGGCGGAGGCTGAGGCGGCGTCGAGGATGCGCTGGTAGTACTGCTCGTAGCGGGGGATGACGTCGTTGGCGCAGTAGTTCTTCTTGGCGTTGAGGCGAGCGCGCTGGCCCATTTCGCGGCCGCGGTCCGCGCGAGACAAGATGTCTAAGGCGTAGCGTCCGGCGGATTTCACGTCGCCGGGT
>Ga0187819_10000245_pt1 | contig 26183 bp, 22 predicted proteins | sample NC_wetland_sal_i_15_FD_132411 | JGI IMG/M metagenome (GOLD analysis project Ga0187819, IMG submission 132411) | Wetland sediment microbial communities from Neuse River Estuary, North Carolina, USA - SO4_4 | ecosystem: Environmental > Aquatic > Freshwater > Wetlands > Sediment | place: USA... | reverse complement strand
AATGGAATGAGTTTGTTGCGTTTCTGGTATGCCTCTGTACGAATATAAGTGCGATTCCTGTGGTGAGACTTTCGAAGTGATCCAGAAGTTTTCTGATGAGCCGCTGAAAGTGCACGATAAGTGCGGCGGCGGGCCGGTAGAACGGCTGATTTCGCCTTCGGCGCTGAAGTTCAAAGGCTCTGGCTGGTACGTCACCGACTACGCCGGTTCGAACAACGGGAAGGGCGCCAAGTCGGCGAAGGACGGCAAGAAGGACACCACGAGTTCCGCTGATTCCTCCACAAAGTCCGAAACCAAGAGTTCGACCAGCACTCCCGCCAGCACATCTGATAAAAAGGGGTAGTGTTCCGCCGAATCGGAAGCGCTCCGCTTCTTGCATTGCTGGCTCTCCCTCTTTGCCCGGCTGAAGACATCCGCGTAGCGGGGCTCTCCGAGCGGGTGGAAATCCTCCGCGACCGCTGGGGTGTTCCGCACATTTACGCGCAATCGGTCCACGACCTCTTCTTCGCGCAAGGCTACATTACGGCTAAGGACCGGCTCTGGCAGATCGATCTTTGGCGGCGCATGGGAACCGGTAAGCTGGCCGAGGTGCTGGGACCTTCGGCGATCGATCGCGACCGGCTGGCGCGCTCGGTGCTTTTCCGCGGCGACTGGGACGCCGAGTGGCGAAGCTATGGCGCGGATACGCACGAGATTGTCACGGCATTTACCGGTGGCATCAATGCCTACATCCAGGGGTTGAACGGCGTTCGTCCGCTCGAATTCCGGATTGCAGGATATGATCCTGGCTTGTGGGTGCCCGAAGACTGTCTCAGCCGCGTGGCCGGACTGCTCATGACCCACAATCTGACGCAGGAAGTGAAGCGCGCCGGGCAGGTACGCCGTTTTGGCATCGCGGCCGTTGAGAAGTTTTTTGCGCTTGACCCGGTGATTCCGATCGAGGTTCCAGCAGGACTGGATCTCTCCGAAATCACGCACGACATTGTGCGGGTCTACGAACAAGCCATTGGGCCGGTGGCGTTCTCCACCGAACAAGGCAGCAACAACTGGGTGGTGGATGGCACCATGACGGTAACCGGCAAGCCTCTGCTGGCCAACGATCCGCATCGCCCGGTGCAGATTCCCTCGCTGCGCAAGACGGTGCACCTGGTCGCGCCGGGCTGGAATGCGATCGGCGCGGGCGAGCCGGCGCTGCCGGGCATCGCGCTGGGGCACAACGAGCGGATCGGCTTCGGGTTCACCATCGTGGGGATTGACCAGCAGGACCTCTACGTCGAGAAGCTGAATCCTGCTGATCCAGACGAATACTCGTACCGCGGCGTGTGGAAGAAGGTCGAGACCGAGCGCCAGACGTTGCAAGTAAAAGGCGCGCCTGCACAGCCGATTGAGCTGCGTTTCACCATTCATGGACCGATCCTCTACGAAGACCGGGCGCGCAACCGGGCGTACGCGCTGCGGTGGGTAGGAAGCGAACCGGGCACGGCGGGTTATCTGGCGGGCCTGGCGGTGGCGCGCGCGAACAACTGGAACGAGTTTGCGGAGGCGATGGAGCGCTACAAGGTGCCCAGCGAGAATATCGTGTATGCGGACACCGCGGGAAATATCGGCTGGCAGGCGGCTGGAATGGCGCCGATCCGCAAAAACTGGGCGGGAGTGCTGCCCGTTCCCGGCGACAGTGGCGAGTATGAGTGGAGCGGATTTCGCCGCGCCGCGGAGTTGCCGCGATCCTACAACCCGGCGGCGCATTTCATCGCCACCGCCAATCACAACATCCTGCCGCCGGGCTACACCATCCCGCTGGGCTATGAGTGGGCGCTGCCGTTCCGGTTCCACCGCATCGAAGAGATGTTGCACGCGAAGAAAAAATTCAGCGTTGAGGATTTCGAGCGCATGCAGCAGGATGTGGAGTCCCTGCCGGCCCGCCGCTTCCAGGCGATTTTGAGGAAGTGGGCGCCGGAGCCGGGCACTCGCGAGGCCAAGGCCGTCGAGCTGTTACTGGCCTGGGATGGGAACCTGGCGGAGGCATCGGCGCCGGCGCTCGTTTACGAGTACTGGATAGCGCAACTGCCGCGGTCTGTTTTTGGCCCCGAGATCGGTCCGGATGTCAATGTCGAGACCCTGCTGCGCAACCTCGAAGAAAAGCCGAACCCCAAGGCTCTCGCAGCTTCACTCAGCGCGGCGCTGGATCAAGCCGGGCGCGAGTTCGGCCCGGAGATGTCCTCATGGCAGTGGGGAGCCGTGCACCAGATCCGCTTCCACCATCCGCTGGGGGTTCGGACGTTCGATCGCGGCCCGGTTGCCCGGCCTGGTGACGCCCAAACCGTGAATGCCACCAGCGGCGCCGGGTTCACGCAGACCAACGGCGCTTCCTACCGGCAGATTCTGGATCTGAGCGATTGGGACCGGTCAGTCATGACGAACGTGCCGGGCGAATCCGGGGACCCGGAAAGCCCGCACTACGACGACTTGATCTCGGAATGGGCTGCGGGACGATATCATCCGATGCCGTTCACGCGTCACGCCGTGGAGGCTGCCGCGGCGGAACATATCTGGCTGCTACCGGCGCAGGGCGCAGCAAAATAAGGCGCCCTGCCCACCAGCGGAGTGCGCGTATGTAACCTCTAGTACTGCGATCGAGCGCATATTCCTAAAGCCGGCGGTATTATTTAGGTAAAGGCGCTTCCCCATGCCCAGGAGCAGTATGTCGGAGCAAGACCGTGCCCGCTTAACGAAGTTGATGCAAGGCCCGCTGATTCCGCCTCCGAGCGAACCGAAAATCGGGAATTGGCAGAGCGCGCGCGTCGTGACCGCTTTGAAACGGCACTTCAAAGCGCATTACCGCAGATGGGGGGGCGGCGCCGCCGTAGTGGCGACCGTGGCAATTCTGGTGGTGGCGGTGGCGATCAAGGAGCGCCGGAGCAACGGTTCCATCCAGTTGCAGGCGTCGGACAAAAGCGGCCGGCTCCGGATCAGTTGGGATCCCAACGCTGATCCGATTCGCCGGGCGGTGGGCGCCAAACTTTACATCGTGGACGGCAGCGACCGTCTGTCCGTCACGCTGGACACCGCGCGGTTGCGCCGAGGAGCGGTGAGCTATGCACGGAGCAGCGATCGTGTGGAGCTTCGCATGGCGCTGGCGGAACCCGACGGTAAATCGGTGGAAGGGCAGGCCACGTTCGTGGGGACACGCCCGGATGAGTTCCAGTTGGAAACCAGCGCCCGGCCAGTGGCTGTGCCTGAGCGCCCCTCCGCACCGGCCCAGGCCGCCGCTCGACCCGCACCGTCGCACGAAATTGCCGTGGATGTCCCGGTTTCCGGCCAGCGCGCACGCAAGAAACCGTTGGGGCAGAGCGGCACCAGCCTTCCCTTCACTTGCTCGGCAGGCGACACGTTCCGCAAAACGGACGCGCCCGCAGGATGGGACACGTTCACGTGCCGCGGCAACAACGTGTGGGGTCTCGTTCCGGCTCAGACGCGCGAGGACCGGTCCGCCGGGACTCCCAGCCCCGGCGCTACCACGCTCACGGCAAAACCAACCACCGCGTCCACCTTATAGCGGGCCCTAAAACCGTCCGCCGTTGCGATCTGCACTGCTGGCGCAAACGCGCTGGGTTACAGTATATGGAAAGGAAACCGCTATGCCTGCCACCAGACGACATTTCCTCCAAAGCACGGCCGCCGCGGGGCTTTACGCTTCGGCTCTAGCCGCGCAAGAGAAGAAGGTGCCGGCGAACGACCGCGTGCAGGTCGCGACCATCGGCCTCGGTGGCATGGGCACGGAAGACACGCATTCGTCCACCAAGGTGCCGGGTGTGGAGCTGGTGGCTGTGGCGGACATTTACCAGGGCCGCCTGGATCATGCCAAAGAAGCTCTCAACAAGAACCTGTTTACCACCCGGGATTATCGCGAGGTGCTGGCGCGGAAGGACGTGGACGCCGTTATCATTGCGACACCCGATCACTGGCATTCGCAGATCGCCATTGACGCCATGAACGCAGGCAAGGACGTGTATTGCGAAAAGCCGATGGTGCAGCGCATCGATGATGGCAAGAAGGTGATCGAAGCGCAGCGGAAGACGGGACGCATTTTACAGGTGGGCAGCCAGCGCGTCAGTTCTATCGTCTATCAGAAAGCCAAAGAGCTGTTTCGGAACGGCGCCATCGGGGAATTGAACATGGTGGAGGCCTGGTGGGACCGCAACTCGGCGATCGGAGCGTGGCAATACTCCATTCCACTCGATGCCACGCCGGAAAACATCGACTGGGACCGGTTCCTGGGCCGCGCGCCGAAAGTTCCTTTTGAACCCGTGCGCCTGTTCCGGTGGCGCAATTACCGCGACTACGGCACGGGAGTGGCCGGCGACCTGTTTGTACACTTGTTTTCGGGCATGCACTTCGTGACGGGGGCGATCGGCCCCACTCGCGTCTATGCGACCGGCGGCCTGCGATTCTGGAAAGACGGGCGGGACGTGCCGGACGTGATGCTGGGGGTTTACGATTATCCCGCCACGGAGGCACACCCCGCTTTCAACCTCACGCTGCGTGTAAACTTCGTGAACGGCGCGGGCGAGACTTCAGGTTTCCGATTTGTGGGCAGCGAGGGCACGATGAGGATCGATTCCGGCGTCACGGTTTCCAAGCAGCCACGCGAAACCGAGCCCGGTTACACCATTGACACTTTCACCGACGCCATGCAGAAAAGACTGCTGGAAGAGTACCGGAAGCAGTATCCAGCGCCCGCGATGAACGCCGACAGCATCCGGCCCCAAGACGAAGAGAAATACCTTCCGCCACGCGGCTATAGCGACCACCTGAACCACCACACCAATTTTATCGAGGCCGTTCGCACGCGCAAACCGGTGGTGGAAGACCCGGTTTTTGGTTTCCGCGCCGCGGGGCCCGCGCTGCTGTCGAACTTGAGCTATTTCGAGCAGCGAGTGTGCAAGTGGGACCCCAAGACGATGACGATCGAGGGGTAGCCGGACTCACAACACGTCCGCAAACCCTCGCTTGAGATGCCGGAAAATCAGGCCGCCCACGACAAATGCGCCCACGCCGTACGCAGCCACGACGCCGGCGTCGGCGAGGCTGGGCACCTGCCGGGAAAGCAGGACCAGCCGGTAGGCACGCACCACGTAGGCAAGCGGATTGGCGTACATCAGTGGCCGCAGCCTTCGCGGGAACTGGCTCTCGAAAATGAAGATGGGGGTCAACCAGAACCAGAACGTCAGCACCACCATCAGAACCTGCGAGGTGTCCCGCAAGTAGACCTGGAGTGACGCCACAATCCAGCCGATGCCTACAGCCAGCAAACCGAGCAACAGCATATAAAGCGGCAGCACCAGCACGGGCAAGCCTAACGACTGCAACCAGATTTCGACCGCCACCAGCAGCAGCGCGAGGGCCATCAGGTGGCTGGCCAGCGACGACAAAAATACCGAGAGAGGAACCATCTCCGCAGGGAACACTGTTTTTGTAATGAGGCTGGCGTGGTCCAGCAGTGATGTCGAGGACCGCTGTAGGGTCTCGTTAAACAACAGCCAGGGGAGCATGCCGGCGAACAGGAACAGGGGGTAATTTCCAGGCTGGCCGGGGGGCGGTTTCTGGTGGAGGCAGACGCCAAATACGAACGTCCAGCTCAGCAGCAGCACCAGAGGGTGGATCAGGCCCCAGAGCCAGCCCGCCACGGAGCCCACGAAACGCTGTTCGAAATCACGTCTAACTAATTGAAAAAGCAGGCCCCTGCGCTCGATCAGGTTTTGCAGAAACAAATATCCCGGTAAACGTTTGGGCAAGCCGAATGCTAACAAGGGACAGGCTTGACACGCAAGTTAACCAGTTGATAAATTCTAAGTCCCAACCAGTCGGGCCGGACAACACAGGCTCTGGCGAACAAAGCGCCGCTCAAAATCCGGGTTGAAAGGAGAAGAGATGAAGCAACAGTATTTTATCCTCGTACTCGCGCATTCGCTTCACGGCAGACTACGCCGGATTCACGTGCCGCATCAAGTTTTGTACATCGTTCTTACTCTCGCCTTGGTAGGTGGTTTTTCGATCTTTGGTTTCGTTTCCAGTTACGCTCGAATGGCCTTGAAGGTCGCCGATTACAACTCGCTACGGCATGAGGCTGCGGAACTGCGGGTGCGGTACCAGAATCTGCAAAAAGTAGTGAATCAAACCAACGAGCAGCTCGCCTCGCTCGAGCTGCTGGCCAACGAAGTCAGCGTAGCCTACGGAATCAAGCAAAAGCTGGAGGGGCCGAGTGACATCAGTTGTGAAGGAAAACTGGTGCCCACCTTTTCCGAAACCGTGGACGAATACAATTACCTGCGCAGTTCCAATCTCTCCCGGTTTGAATTCTCCCGGCGGTGGCATGTGAATACGCGCCCTGGAATCTGGCCTGTGGATGGGGTCCTGATGAGCAGCTATGGGGAGCGCACGGATCCGTTCTCGGGTGAAGGAGCGTATCACAAGGGTATCGATATTTCGGCTCCCGTAGGCACGCCGGCTCACGTCACAGCGGATGGGATCGTAGAGTTCGCCGATCGTTCCGGCGGCTACGGACGTCTGGTGATCGTGGACCATGGCAATGGGTTCGAGACGTATTATGCCCACCTTTCGCGGTTCGACGTGGTGCCGGGCCAGGAGATCCGGCAAGGCGAACTGGTTGGCGAGGTGGGAGCTTCTGGCCGCGTGACAGCGCCACATCTGCATTACGAAGTGCGGATCCACAAGGCGCCGGTGAATCCCTACCGCTACCTGTCACCCAAAGCCCCGGCGCAGCAGACCCGAACGGAGTTCCTTTTTTAGCGCCGGCCGCACGGTAAATCGCGCACAAAACTCCGCCTCAAACCTGATAAGCTAGTCGCCTCAGGAGCGGGAAATGAGACATTTGTCTTTTCGCCTGGCGGCTCTTACCATAGGAGCGATCTTGCTCACCTCCGCGTATTACCGCATCAATTCTTCCACCGTGATGACGCAAGCGGCGCAGCATTTTCTGGCATCGCTCACGCCCGAGCAACGCGCCAAAGCGGCCTTTGGCTTTCAGGAGGACGAGCGCATGAACTGGCACTACATTCCGAAGGAGCGGAAAGGCCTTCCGCTGCTTGAGATGACGCCGCCGCAGAGAGCCTTGGCCCACGCACTGCTGAGCGCAGGATTGAGCCAGCAGGGTTACATCAAGGCCGTGACCATCATGAGCCTGGAGGACGTGCTTCGCGTGATGGAAAACGATGACGGCAACCGGCGAAATCCCGAGAAGTATTACTTCAGCGTCTTCGGTGAGCCGTCGGACACCGGCACGTGGGGATTCCGTGTTGAAGGACACCATCTCAGCCAGAACTTCACGGTGGTGAACGGCAGAGTCGGCGACACGCCGAGCTTCTTTGGAGCCAACCCGGCAGAGGTTCGCGAGGGACCGCGCCAAGGACTCCGCACGCTGGCCATGGAGGAGGATCTGGGCCGGGACCTGCTCGAATCGCTCAGCGCGGACCAAAAGAAAGTAGCCATAGTGAGCGCTGAGGCGTACAAGGACATTCTGACCGAGGCTTCCCGCAAGGCGGCCCTCCAAGGCCAGCCATCGGGCCTCTCGGCCGCGAAGATGAGCAAGAAGCAGTTCGATCTGTTGGAGACCTTGATCGCGAGCTATGCCCAGAACGTGCCGGAACAACTGGCGCAGGCACGGATGGAGCATCTCAAGAAAGCGGGCACCAACGTGTTCTTCGCCTGGGCTGGGGTAGAACAGCGCGGCGGCCCGCACTATTACCGGATTCAGGCGCCGACATTCTTGATCGAATACGACAACACCCAGAACGGCGCCAACCACATTCACAGTGTTTGGCGCGATTTCAATGGTGATTTCGGTGTGGACCTGCTAGCCCTGCATTACCAGGCAAGCCACCAGCCATAGGCGGACGGCCCGGATTCCTACCCCTCGGCACTCACTACGAAGCGAGCACGGTCTCCGCGGCAGGCTGCGGCGCGGGGACGAATTCTCCGATCTTCGGCGGCGCCGCAGCGGAGCCGGCTTGGCCGCTGAGGCTGTTATTGTTGAGAAGCTTGCGGTCCTGTGCCCGGTAAAGCATAAGTTCAAAGCGGTCCCGCACCTTGGTCTTCTTGAAGAGGCGCGAAAGATACACTTTGACGGTTCCCTCGGCCAGTTGCATCGCAGCGGCGATTTCTTTGTTCTTTAGCCCCTGCGCGAGCAGCTCCACAACCTGCTTTTCGCGCTCACTGAACGTGACACGCTTGTCACTGACCGTGTCGAAACCGGCATCGGTGACTTCGATCAGCACCTCACCGTTGGCGATTCGTTCGAGCGAACGGATGAGCATCTCCGGGGTGAGTTGCACGGGCAGGATGCCGCGCACTCCGTATTCCAGGGCCTGGAAAATCAGCTCGCGTGACATGGGGCCCACGCGGATCACCAGGGTGCATCCCGGCATGCGGGCGTGTGTCTCCGCCAGTGTCTCAAAGGTGAACTCGCCGGTGAGGTCCAGCAGCACCAGTTCCGGTGTCGTGGTGGGGGTGGACGCCGTATTTTCGGCGGCCGGATCACTCTCCGAAACGACCTGAATTCCTCCAGCCGTCAAGGTCTCCTGAAACCCGCGCGCGAGCACGGGCTGATCTGTCAAAACGAGTACGCGAATCATGTTTTCTGCCTTTCGGTTTGAATTTCTTTTGCAACCCAGCTACGAAGCCAGCCGCAAGTAGCGTTTCGTTCTCGACCGGCGGCGTGCCGCCTGCTTTCCGTAGTTTTCAAAAAAAGCAATCAAACTTTCGATGTCCGCTTTCCGCCGGTAGAGCTGGCTTAAGAGGCGCCGAAGAGAATTCCGGTAGATCATCACGCACTCCTTCTAAGTTGTGGTCGTCTGGTGCTGCAATTCATAACCAACGCCGCGCGACACCCGCAGCTTCCGGTACCAGGGCTCTTTGCCGCCTCGGCTGAGCTTGTCCTGATCTTCAATGCCGCTGATTTTGGTGGCCAGCGCGGAGATCTGCTTAAGCAGCGGGCTATCCACCGAGAGCAAGCAGCCGCTGGCATGAGCTTCGGCTAAGCCCGAGCTGTCGTTGGGCAATGAGAAAAAGCTGGACATACCCAACATGTTCTGCGCTTCGTCGGCGATCACGCGGTCTGCATATTCGGCGCATTGATTCAGGATCAGGTGGAAGCGCTCCATCTTGTACTCCCTGCGCTCGAGTTCCTGCATGATCTGCTTCACCTGATAGAGCGCCAGCACGTCGACCGAAGCTACCAGGTACAGCTCATTCACGCTCTCCAGAATGCTCATCGTGGGCAAAGTCAAGCCGGATCCCAGATCGAGCACGGTCCATTGATAGCGCGAGCGCGCAAAGTTCAGAAGACGCTCGATCTCGCGCTGCTCGGGCATGTGGTCCAGGCGCAGCTCTGTGGGACCGGCGATCACTTCGAGACCTGGATAGGCGCCGCTGACCATGAGATTCCAACTGGCCACGCTCAGGCTCTGATCACTTTGCATGGCATCCAGAACCGAATAGGGAGCCTTGGATCGCATGAGAAAGCGAACGTCGCCGCCCGTCCAGTCCAGGTCGGCCAGCAGGACGTGATAGGTTCCGGTCTGGTTCATTCGCCGTCCCAACTCCAGAGCTGTATGGCAAGCCACCGTGGTTCCTCCGCATCCGCCCTTGGCGGAAAGGAAGGCGATGGTCTTGCGGTCGGAGGTGGTGAGGAACTGATTCTTCACATGCAGGTCGATCCGGTGCTCCAGCACCTGGCGGAGGTTCTTCGCCAGAGGAGGATAGAAGTACTCATCGATGCCGGCGCGCATGGCGGCGAGGATCATCTGGGAATCGGCCGTGTGGTGGAGGGCGATGAGCATCGACTGGGGCGAGGCCGCCTTGATCTGGCTGACCCGCTCTTCCGCCGCGTCCTGAAAATGTTCCACGTCGATGAGGAGGACCTGCGGCTGGACGCGCTCCAACCATTCCAGGAACGCGGACCAGTTGGCGCCATCGTGCTTTTCGACGATGGTGTGGTTGGCCACCTCCTGGCAGCAGCGCTCCGCTTCTTCGAGCAGTTCCCGCCGTTTGATCACCAGACCTGCTGTCATCAGCCTCATGATGTAAGCCTCAGCGGAGCGGCATCGTGCGTTGCAAGGGAACCCGGCACGGTGTCGGTTCTCCCTTAATGAGCGGTGATCAGCTGCGGGGCTTGGGTTGCCGGCTTATGCGAGGCCGCGGGAGTGTACTTGCGAAACTTGGTGGTGTTGATGCGCACGGCCACCAGAGGCGAGTTATCTTCCGCCCTGGAAACGCGCACGACCGTCCCGCCGCAGAACCAGCACTTGCGGTCAAAGTTATGATTGGCCGGAAGCGCCATCTCGATGTTGAGCGTATCGCCGGGGCGTGGAACGTCTTCGGGGCCATCCGATGACAGCCAGCGAATCAGGATGCCGGTACGGCTGATATTCTCAACCAGCTTAATGCTTCCACCGGATCGTTTGTTGCCGGCGGTGACGCGGCATTCCAGCGCCAGGTTTACCCTTTCGTGGGAACGCTGCTCCAGGCCCTGCAAGAGCTCACGATAGCGGGCTGCCATCTTGTTCGTCGATGCGTACATTCGTCCTCCGTGCCGATTCATTGTAGTTTTGGGCTTTGCTCATCATTGACGTGCCGCCCAACCTTTCATCTGGTGATAAGCACGGACAGTTCCAAAGCTAGCATCATGTAAGTCGAAAGAAACACAGGGCAATTGAGTCGAGTGTCGCGGCTCCGGGACACTGTGTCTCAGTCGATAACCGAGCGCAGCTCGAAACTACGTGTGCGCTAACGACTTACCGAGGCTAATGCTTCCCGTGACACTTTGTCACGTTTCTGAGAGCCTATACTGCTTCGCAGCGTCAAAATGTCCTATCTAAAGTTAACCCTTCTTCAACACGCTCCTGAAATGTGTTAGTTAGCAACAGCGGTTACTTGGAATTCTACTTGCCTGCGATGGAGGGACTGAGATTCTATGAACGACAAGCGACGGAAACAGAGACAGTTGTTTGATTGTACGCTTGAGATCTCCTGGAAGGACGGCCAGGGGCGCAGCCGCACGATGACCGCGCAGGCAATCGATCTCTCCAACTCAGGCATCCGGCTGGAAGCGGCTGAGCCCATCGACATAGACACAGAGATATATGTGCGCGCCGAACGCTATGGGTTGACGGGGAGCACCGTGGTGCGGCACTGTAGCCGGCGCGGATCCAAATACTTGTTGGGGATTGAGTTCAAACCGGATGGCGCCGCGGCGGAGCGCGAGGATACCGAGGCTTTCGTCGATTATTACGAGCTGATGCAGATCAGCCCGAACGCCGAGCCCGAAACCATTCACCGCGTGTTTCGCATTATGGCGTCCCGCTATCATCCGGACAATGCGGAGACCGGAGACAGCGAGAAGTTTCTCTTGTTGACCAAAGGCTACGCCGTGCTCTCCGACCCGGCCAGGCGGGCCGCATATGACGAGGTTCATCGCGCCCGGCATGCCCAGCCTTTGCCCGTGTTCGGCTTGAAGGAGTTCGCCGAAGGCCTGGAGGGGGAGGTCAACCGGCGGTTGGGCATTCTATCTCTGCTCTACAATCGCAGGCGCACGAATCCGGACAATCCGGGCATCTCTGTGCTGGAATTTGAGAGCGTGATGGCGTTTCCTCGTGAACACCTGGAGTTCGCCATTTGGTTCCTCCGGGAGAAGGAGTACATCCGGCCCGGGAACAATTCCGATTACGTGATCTCCGCAATGGGTGTTGAGTATATCGAGTCTGAGGTGCCCTCCAATGGAGTGCTGAGTAAACTGCTGAATGCTCCGCGACCTCAAGCTGCACGCCAGGCGCGACCCGAGAAGGATGGCACAATGGAGGACCCCGCTTCCTCTCTGGCGTTGGTGCGGGCGCGGTGAGCTACTATGCCACCGACTGGCAGGGCACTCCCCGGTACAGCTTCAACTTGCGAATGAGCGTACGCCGCGAGATCCCGAGAATCTCAGCCGCCTTCTGCTGATGGCCACCGGTCTGAGCCAGAACCTTGAAGATGGTATTCTGCTCCAGTCCATCCAGGGAGCACGCGCTAATCTGATCGGGGTCGACTACGGACGTGCGCTTGCCCATGACCTCCTGGGGAAGATCACCAGGTCCGATTTCTTCCTCCGAGCTGTAGATTGCGGCGCGAGTGACCACGTTACGGAGTTCCCGGACGTTACCGGGCCACGCGTGGCGGGTTAGAACCTCGATGGCCTCTAGTGTAAACCGGCGGCGAGGATCCTGCTGCTGCAAGAAGAATCCCGCCAGCGGTCCGATATCTTCCACCCGCTCGCGGAGTGGCGGAACCCGGATCTGAATGGGAGACAGGCGATGGAAAAGATCCGCCCGGAACTTTCCCGCCTCGATAGCTTCTTCCAATTCGACGTTGGTGGCGGCTACTACTCGAACGTCCGTCATGACCTTCCGGGTGCCGCCGAGCCGGTAATAAGGTACACCGTCCAGCACGCGCAACAGCTTCACCTGGGTCTTGATGTCCAATTCTCCGATTTCGTCCAGAAACAACGTGCCGGTGTTGGCTACTTCGAACAAGCCCGGCTTCATCGTCTCGGCTCCGCTGAAGGCGCCTTTCTCGTAGCCGAACAGCTCGCTCTCAATCAAATGGTCCGGAAGAGCTCCGCAGTTGAGGTCTACCCAGGGTTTGGTGCACCGGAGCGAGTAATGATGCAGGGCCCGGGCGACCAGTTCTTTGCCGCTGCCGCTTTCCCCGGTGATCAGCACGGTGGCATTGGCCTGCGCCACCTTAATGACTAATTGCATCAACTTTTGCATCGCCGGGCTGGCGATAACCGCGGAGAGGCCCAGGTAGGATTGGGGCCGCAACGCCTGATCCTGGTCTTCGGTCCCAGGCGCACAGGCAAACGCGTTTTTGTTGGAGTCCGTGCCCCCAGCAGTCATGTGCTCCTCCGAATCTGCCCCTTGTCCGGATCTGAACCACTTGCCCGGTACTTCAATATTGTTATTACCTTTTATTTCGAGATGCAAGACCTTCGTTCCGAATTCAGAACATAATTTCCCGAATCCTATCTGAAGTTATGAAGAATTGATGGTATTTCAACGCTAACCATAAACCATTTGCCGCACCGAATTGTCAACTTACGAACTACATGAGCGCTGTGCCACCGAGATAATAACCAAACGTGTTAACCGTGACCTTTTGGGCCGGCCACCGCACTTAGTCTAACTAATGGCCAGTCTTATGTATAGCCATCTACGATGCCGGTGACAGACTGTCACCACAGTGCTGTGTCAAGCAGTCGCACATTCCTCGTGCTGGATGAAGCTGGATTACGCCGATAGCAAGATCAACTATTGCAAACAGACTGGCTTACAACTCGTGGAGAAAGGCAGCAAGGGTTGGTATCCGGGTTGCATTCACAGGCGCTCGGTGGAACAGAAATTTCAATCGTTGCCTGCTGCCGCCAGGATCTACATCAGCGTGGTCAGTGTTTGCGGGGCCTTAGCCACTTTAGTCGCATTGGGAAAGTGGAGTCCCCAGAACTTGACTCACGCTTTGTGTTTCTTAGTCGTTTCGGCCATCGCGTCGGCCCTCAAAGTAACTCTGCCCACCATCACCGGCACAATGTCGGCGAATTTCCTCTTTATCCTCATTGGAATCGTCGAACTGGACCTTCCCACCACGCTGATTATCGGTTGCACGGGTAGTCTGATTCAGTGTCTGTGGAGATCCAAGACGAAGCCAAAGCCCTTTCAAGTAGTCTTCAACACCGCCGCGATGGCCCTATCCGTTGCCGTGTCCTACTTCATCTATCACGCAGACGTGGCGGGCATGCCGAGCGATAGCAACCCCGTCCGCATGGGCGTGACCGCCTGCATCTTCTTCCTCATGAATACCATCCCGGTGGCAGGGGCGATCGGCATCACGGAAAAGAAATCCCTCACTCGGATTTGGTACGACTGTTATTTCTGGTGCTTCCCGTATTACCTGGGAGGCGCCTCCATCGCATGGATCCTCAGCGTACTTAGCCGCCAGACGCACTGGCATGCTTCCCTGGTCTTGATTCCGGTGATTTACTTCATCTACCGGTCCTATCGCACCTATCTGGGCCGCCTCGAAGATGAGAAGGTGCACGTCGAGGAGATGGCCGCATTGCATTTGAGGACCATCGAAGCGCTGGCGCTGGCCATCGAAGCCAAAGACCACAACACGCACGATCATCTGCGCCGTGTGCGCATCTACGCCATGGAGGTAGGCAAGGATCTGGGCTTGCCGGGAGCGGAAATGCAAGCGCTGCGGGCCGCCGCGCTGCTGCACGACATCGGGAAGCTGGCGGTGCCGGAGCAGATCATCTCCAAGCCGGGCAAGCTGACCCCGGAGGAATTCGAGAAAATCAAGATCCATCCCGTGGTGGGGGCCGAGATTCTGGAGCGCGTTCAGTTCCCCTATCCCGTGGTGCCGATCGTCCGTGCGCATCACGAGAAGTGGGACGGCAGCGGCTATCCGTCGGGTTTGAGGGGCGAAGAGATCCCCATCGGCGCGCGCATTCTTGCGGCCGTCGACTGCCTGGATGCCCTGGCGTCCAATCGTCAGTATCGCCGCGCGCTTCCGCTGGATCGCGTGATGGAAATCATTTCCGCCGAAGCGGGAAAGAGTTTTGATCCCAAAGTAGTCGAAGTGCTGCAGCGCCGGTACAAAGAACTGGAGCAAATGGCGCTGGCACAGAGCTGGGATAAGAAGCGGCTTTCCACGCACGTCAAAGTCGAGCGGGGTGTGGCGCCGGCGGCCGGATTCGAGCAGACTCCCCCCCCTAACGGCCGCAAGGACGTCTTTGATCCGCTGTCCTCCATTGCCGCGGCGCGCCAGGAAGTCCAGATGCTCTTTGAGCTGACCCAGGATCTGGGAAACTCGCTCAGCCTGCACGAGACGTTGTCCGTCGTTTCCGTCCGTTTGAAACGGCTGGTTCCTTATGATTCCATCGCCGTGTACGTGCTTCGCGACCACAAGCTGGTGCCCGAGTATGTGAACGGCGAGAACTTCCGGCTCTTCTCATCCCTGGAGATCCCGGTTGGCGAAGGCCTTTCCGGTTGGGTGGCGCAAAATCGCAAACCGATCCTAAATGGCAACCCGTCGGTGGAAGCCGGCTATATGGGCGACCCCGGGAAATTCAGCACCCTCCGTTCGGCGCTGGCCGTGCCGCTGGAAGGCTTGAACGGGTCTGTGGGCGTGCTGGCGCTTTATCGCGCGGAGAAGGACGCATTCACCAAAGACAACCTGCGCATCCTGCTGGCCATCAGCTCCAAAGTCTCGCTGGCCATTGAGAATGCGTTGAAGTATCGCCAGGTGGAGAATTCGGCCACTATCGATTACCTCACCAGCCTGCCGAATGCGCGGTCGCTGTTCCTGCGCCTGGACAGTGAGCTGGCCCGCTGCCGCCGCATGAACATTCCGCTGGCTGTCCTGGTTTGTGATCTGGATGGCTTCAAGCAGGTGAACGACAGCTATGGCCATTTGATGGGGAACAAGGTACTGAGCAGCGTGGCTAATGGGTTAAAGGCCAACTGCCGGGAATACGACTACGTGGCGCGCATGGGCGGCGATGAGTTTGTTCTCCTGCTCCCGCACATCACTCCCGAGTCGGTGGATGAGCGAATCCACCATCTGATTCGCATCGCCACCGAAGCGGGAGAGATGATACCAGGCAAACGTTTCCTTTCCATGAGCGTTGGGGAGGCTTTCTACCCCATCGACGGGGACAACGCCGAAGAACTGCTGGCCACCGCGGACCGCCGCATGTATAAGAGCAAGCAGCATCACAAGCTGCAGCGCACCGGCCGGGGCGCAAAGGAAGGTCTGCCGGTCACCGTGGTGAGTGTGCAATAACCTCACGGCGAGCCCCGCCCGTTTTTCAGTGGTGGTCCACGCGCGATCCGATCTCGCGCACGCGAAATTCCTTCAGGAGCGCAACCATCCGCTCCACGACCGATTCGACAAACTTCTGCCCTTTTTCGCGCGTGGCTTTTGTGGGATCGCCCACGGTGCCGGTTTTGGAATACCGGCTGAACCATTCCTGAAAGAAGACCGGCGAGGGCGCGGCGAGGTCCCAGTAAAAGAATTCGGTCCTCTGAAAGTTGATGTCGCGCGTGGCTTTCTCAAATTGCACCAGATCGCCCCGCAGGTAGAGCAACACGGACGTCTCCAGTTCGCATCCGTGCGCCATCCCGCCGGGAAACTCCGATTCACGCAATTCCTCCAACAGCCGTTTCGGAATTAAGTTCCACCAGGGCACCATCGCACAGAGGGCTTCGGTCTGATTCGTTATATTGCGCGCGGCGATGTCCAGAAACGGCACATTGCTTCCGTGCCCGTTGACCAGCAGAATCTTGCGGAATCCGTGATGGGCAAGGCTCTTTCCGATGTCGGTCACATAGCGGACAAAAGTCTCGCCTTCGACTGCGATGGTGCCCGGAAAATCCATGTGATGCACGTTAAACCCGTAGTAGACGGGCGGCAGGAGAATCGCTTCTTCGGGCATGCGCTCCACCGCCATGTGCGACATCTCCGCTGCCGTGAGCACGTCGGTCGCCAGCGGCAGGTGAGGTCCGTGTTGCTCCACGGTTCCCACCGGCAGCACGCACACGCGGTTTTGCGCCACGGCTTCGCGAATCTCGGGCCAGGTGAATTCCTCATAGCGGTATTTTGGGGGCATCTCAGTGATCCGGGCGGTACACTCGGAGTAGGAGCAATTATGGCACATCCCAAGGATGGTTCCGGCACTCTTCGGCCACCCACCGAAGTGCTCACGCGCGGCTTCGATCCCAGCCTTTCATTCGGCTCGGCGCGGCCCGCCGTGTTTCGCAGCTCCACCTATGTGTTCGCCAGCCCTGAAGCCGCTCAGCGCGCTTTTGATGTGGCCAGCGGGCGAGTCGCCCCGGAGAACGGCCAGCGCGCCGATCTGATTTACTCCCGCATCTCTCATCCCAATGCGGAAATTCTGGAAGATCAGATGGTGCCGCTCGAACGTGGAGCGCGCCAGGCCGCAGTCTTCAATTCCGGAATGGCCGCCATCATGACCGCGTTCTTCACGTTTGCGCGGCCTTCGAGCAGCATCGTCTACACCATCCCGCTCTACGGCGGCACCATGCGTTTGATCCACGAATTTCTGGAACCGTTCGGCGTGACTGGCGTTCCCGTGGTTGCCGGCGACACCGCGGGTCTCGAGCACGCCATCCGCTCGGCACGCGATCTGAGCATCGTGTTCATCGAGACGCCCGCCAATCCTACCATGGTGATGACCGACATCCGGCGCGCGGCTAGCCAGGCTGCGCAGCATCATCCCAAGACCGCTGTCATCGTCGATAACACGTTCCTCGGGCCGGCCTTCCAGCATCCGCTCATGCTGGGCGCGGACCTGGTGCTGTACTCGGCGACAAAATATCTTTCGGGCTTCAGCGATCTGCTGGCGGGAGCGGCGCTGGCGAAGGATCCCGCTCTTATTGACCAGATGCGCAGCCGGCGCGTCATGTTCGGAAACATTTTGCAGCCGGATGAATGCTGGATGCTCGATGGCCGCCTGCCCACCGTGGCTTTGCGCATGAACCGCCAGAGCAAGAACGCCCAGCGCATCGCCGAGCGTCTGTTCAGCAAGCCGCAGATCCGGCGTGTTCATTACCCCACGCTGTTCGACGATGACGAACAAATCCGCATCCGTCTCGATCAATGCGAGTACCCCGGCGGAATCTTTTCCATCGATTTCCACGGAGGCCGTGATGCGGCATTCACGTTTCTACGGAATCTCAAGATCGCGCGCGATGCCGTCTCCCTCGGCGGAGTTGAGACCCTGGTCTGCCATCCTAAGACCACCACACATTCCGGCATGTCGCCCGAAGAGATGGAGAAAGCCCAAATCGGCGATGGCCTGGTGCGGATTTCGGTGGGGATTGAGGACTGGCGAGACTTGCTGGCGGATTTCGAACAGGCGCTGGACAAGATCTAACTTCGAAGAAACTCGCGGCCAACTTATTCTGCCTTTGGCCGGAACTTATACAGCTCGTTGATCCGAGTTATCCCCTCGCGGATGAGCTTTTGGCCTTTTTCCTGCGCGCGGCTTCCCACGAAACCGCTCTGTCCTGTGTGGTCGTCCATTTCCCAGTAACTGTCCTGCTCGTTCACGGCATCGGCGACAAACAGCGACTTGCCTTCGTCGGAAAGAATCCCGTAGACGGCTGCATAACTCGCCGCAAGCATGAAGCTATCCCCATGCCACAGCGCTTGTTCCTCTTGCGTTTCGGTGAACAGAGGGTTGCCGGCAATCTGGTTGTGGAGCGATGGCGGATGGCCCAACAGATAGTAGAGACTCGGAGTGAGATCGGTGGAAAACGCAACCCGATGGGCATCGTGATGAAGGCGCGCGAAGCTCGCGGGAAGATGAATGAGGAGTGGAATGCGCACTACCTCCGGCACCAGCGAGTACGCATGCCCCCAGCGGCCCTGCTCTCCTAGCGAATCGCCGTGGTCGGCAGTGAACACCACCACGCTGTTGTCATACATGCCCCGTGTCTTTAGAAAATTGATGAACTGCCCAAAGCAGCCGTCAATGCGCCGCAGGCGCGACGCGTAGGGAGCGTAGAACCCCGGATAATTTCCTCCGTCGATCGATTTCGCGCCCTGCCGCTGGATCACCGAGATATGAATGTTCTGCGGTTGCGTGTAAGTGAAAATGGGCGCGTTGCCGTGATAGTCGCCGATCTTTGCCTCCAGCTCTCCGACAGTGCCGCACAAATCGAAATCCATGTTGAGCTTGTTGTGATCCAACTCGATCAGGTTCGGCATGGGCTCAACCACCGAGTTCAGGATCGTATCCATGCTCACAAAGGGCTGATACTTCTCTGCCTTGATCAGTTTTTCGAGCGTGTTCATGGGATAGAACGGCGTCACGTACTGCTTGTGCAGGATCATGCCGCCCACCCAGATCGATGGCTCGGACAGCCCGGTCCCGCCATAACGTGTGAACGCGTTGCGGAACACCACGCTCTCGCGCGCAAAGGCGTCGAGATTTGGTGTGAAATCGACATTCGAGTTGTACACGCCCAGGTAATCCCGCCGAAGACTATCCACCACGAAGATGAAAATGTTGGGTTGCTGCTTTCCTGAGGGAGCCAGCGGACTGGCGAATTCAATATTGACCGGGTCGACCTGAATGGATCGCGGGATGTTGGTGCTGTTTCGCAGGAAGGTGTAAAACGAGTTGTCGCGCGGCGGCGGCGACAGCATATCGCGAATAATGCGGAAAGACACGTCGAAGCCCGCGTAACTCTCGAGCGCGGCCCCGAGCTGCGGCCGCGGTCCCATGGCGGAAGCCGTCGTACGGTAACCAATCATCGCGAGCACCACAATCACCAGCATGCGGCCCCGGCCGGGCGACGCATCCTCGGCGGCGAGCGGCGCTGCCCTGCGCCACACGTAGATCGAGGAGAACGTCAGCGCCCAAATGAAGAGCACGGTCAGTTTCTGCACCAGGTAATTCCAATCCATCACCGCGGTATTCACGGCGAGCACGCACGCGAGCGCGGCAATCGCCGCCAGCTTCATTACCTGTACGGCGTTTGAGCGAAAACGGCCCAGCGAAAATGGAAGAACCGCAAGAGCGAGACCCGAGGCCGGGCCCCGCTGTGGATGGCTCCAAAACCGAAGGCTGAAAGCGGAGATCGTGGCCATGATGGAGATGGAGAGGGCGGTGGCAGATATTGTCGCGAGCGAGCCGTCGAAGGAGATGGGCTTGAATACCAGGACGCGGATCACAGCCCACACGATCCCGCCGGTGAGCACATTCGACAGCACGAACTCCACAGGTGAAGGCCAGGGAGTCAGGCTCGCCACCGATCGCAGCAGATTCAGCGCGACGAAGATGCCGAACAGAATCGTCAGGTGGGAGAGCAAAGTCGACGCCACAGCGACCAGGCTGCCGCTTGCGCCGATCGGCACCGTACTGCGCAACTGAAAGACGCCGGCGTAGACCACGGACAGAAACACCGCGGACTGCCAGGCAGCTTGAAAGATGCGTCGGTCTTCCGCGCGTCGGAACTCCGCCCACTCGATTGCGTCCCAGTATCCAATCCAGTCGATTGCGGCCAGCCACACGAGCGGCGCCAGTGTGGCCAGGCTCCAGTAAAAACTGCGCACTTCGTTGTGCAAGCCGGAAAGTAACGGATGCGCGTACAGCCAGAACCCGGCGGCACCGTGCACGCCAAGAAATGTCAGCACGAGCCATCGCGTCTTCGGACGACGGAGGTCGGCTCGAAGCATACCGGCCGCCAAGGCAAACATTAGCCAGTAAATCTGCGGATGCCACTTCACAAACACCGTGAGCGCCGGCAGCAGCCCGCCCTTCACCACTTGTTGATACGTGAACGGAATCCAGGCCAGCAAGCAGTAGATCGAGGTGAGCAGGATGAACAGGACCACGAGCAGGCGGCACACCGCGAAGGCCAGTCGAGCCAGCATCACGGTCTCCTCATCGATGGAAACCGGCGGTGTGGGACTTCCGAGTTGTCCGGATCCAGCCCGAGCACATGCTCGTAGCTGGCACGGGCCAACCTGGCGTCACCCTGTCTTTCCGCGATTTTCCCCAGTACTAAAAAAAGGTCCGTATAGCGGTCCGATAGCTTGACCGCGCGCTCGAGAATTCTTCTGGCTTCGCCGAGATTGCCTTGACTCCAGTTGACCAGAGCCATCACCAGCAGAGCGTCAGTATTATCGGGCGAACGAGCCAGTACCTCGGTTGCCAGCTGCCTTGCCTGCAGAACACGGCCATGGCGGAACATCACACGCGCCTCTCCCAGTTGGCAATCGGCATAATGCGGCGAAATGGTCACACACTGGTGGTACAACTGGCCCGCGCGGTCAAGCTGCCGTTCCATCTCCAGCGCGTGCGCCAGAAAAAACTGCGAGTCCGGGTCGCCAGTGTCGAACGCAAGACAACGCTCGAACGCGTTGATCGCTTCTTTTCGCTTTCCCTGCTTCTCGTACGCCTTGCCGATCTGCGGGCACCCTTCAAATGGCAAAGGCGCGTGCTGCAGAAACTGCTCCCACGTGGCGGCCTCTTCGTTGTATTGGCCCAGCCGATTGTAAATGTCCGCGAGCCGCTGTAAGTACACCGGATTCTCCGGATAAGAATGGTAGAGTTTCAGCGCCGGCTCGAGGGCTTCCTTGAATTCACCCTTGCGGAACCGCGTGTCGCTCAACGACACCAGTTTCTTCACTTCGTCCGGAGGCAACGCGCGGGGATCCCGCTGCCCGGTATTCGACACCCCCATGCGCGCTACGAACGGGCTTGTGAGCAGGTCGACATAGAGCAGCGCGACCAGGAGCGGCGGCAAGACGCGGCCCATCGCTTTGAGGATTTGTCGAAAAATGGTGACTGGCTTCGCCGTCCCAAGCCGCGGGGCCCGCCGAAACATCAAAATCTAGCCTCACAGGCGCGTGGACGGCGCTGCCTGTCATCATTTTTCAACATGAGACTCGCGCGCATCAGAAACGGTAGGCCAGGCTGCTGTCCAGCAGATAATGCATCACCGAATTGCGGTACAGCCGGTCTTCGCTGCTGGCTCCGGCGTGGAGGGTGAAGTTCCACCGCCGGGCAATCGTCCGGCTCATTTCCACTGAGCCCGAGGTCGAACTCAGGAGATCGAGGTCGATGGTGCGCGCGGATTCGAATAGCGACGATCCACGTCCAAAACGAAATCCGAAGTAAGTGCCCTTATCGTTCAGGTAACGCCGCGCGGAAAAGTAAACGGAATGCGAGAGGCCGTGGATATCCGGTGAGAGGTACGTGCGGCCGGTGAACAGCCAATTTCCTTGATACCGGCCGAGTGAGGCCGTGTACACATTGAGGTTGGTGGAGAAGGCCATATGCCGGATGCCTATGGAGCCTTCCAGCCGGTAAGGGAAGTTGTGATACAGGTCGGCATTCAGCCGGTAGTGCGGATATAGATTGGCGTCCGGCGAGTACCCGGCGCCAAGATACGCATACGTGCCAGGGCGAAAGTGCCAGTAATACTCCAGTTCGGCCTGGTCGCCAAGGATGCCGTAGTGCTGAGCCCGTGAGAAGCGAAAGATCAGCGTGCCCGCCGGGACGCGCCGCCCCAGAGAGAGTTGGGATTCGTCCCAGCCGCCGATTTTCGGATCGGTAAACCATTCGTGCGTCTGGCTCACATTCACGCTCCACTCGCGTGCCTGGTCTTCCAGATCGCGGCGCATCTGTGCCGCACGGGGGTGGTCCGGCTGGATTTCGAGCAGCCGGTCGACTAGTTCGATGGCTTCCTTCTCCCGCTTCAGCGCTTTCAAAGCCCGCGCGCGATTGTAGAGATATTCCGGATCATCCGGGTGATTGCGCAGCGCGATCCGGGTGAGTTTATCCACGCGATCCGGGTGCTCCGACCAAAGCTCCAGGTTGATGAGCGCCCGCATCGCGTCGTCATAATCGGGATGCGTCGCCAGCACGCGCTGGAGTTGCTCGCGGGCCTCATGGTAGCGCCCTTCCCAGGAGAGAATCAGTCCGTACAGCAGCCGGGCGTCTACGTCCTTTGGGTGCTGGCGCAGGTGCTCTTGCAGCATGGCGATCGCTTCCGGGCGCATGTGGTTGGTCGCCAAGGCGCGCGCACGGCCGAGAACATCGTCCCCCGGTTCGGTCGTGGCCATTAGCGCAGCAGCGAAATTGAAAACGAAGAACAGCCGCAGGAGATTTTTCACCGTTGGATCCGCGCGGGGCTTGCTGAGGCTCTTTTACGTAAATTTTTACCGTTAAAACTGGCCCATTAGCAATTCTTGGTTATCACGCAGGGTTAGTCTAGATGGCATTAGATAACGGCGCAATACTGACGAACGGAACGGACCCTACGGTCGCGCCGGGTGCTCCCATAGAATCACAGATCGGGAACTGCTGCGCGAGGCAGTGGTGGAATGGCAACGCGCGGGTGGACCTGGTGGAAGTCACTTACCAAAGCGTCCGAACCGCGTACTGTGCGATCAGTTCATCGGGCGTCAGAATCGGCATTCCGTGGACAATCGACTGGCAAATCAACATGCGGTCGAACGGATCGCCGTGCAGTTTAGGAAGACGTGAAATGTAAAGTGCCGCTTCTTCCTCGAGAGGCAAGGCGTCGATTCCATAGCGCAGGCGAAACGCCGGAACCAGCTTCCATGGAGGTTCCGGAAGTTTCAGCCGCCCTGCCGCGTGCTTCACCGCAACCTCCCAACACGAGGCGACACTCAGAAACACATCATTGTCTGGATCTTCAAATAACTTCTTGGCTGCTGGAGTCACCCTCTCGGATTCCGTGGCGAGCCAGATAAACGTGCAGGTGTCGAGCAGTATCCTCACGGTTTTTCGCCATTGAAGTAGGCAAGCAATTCATCTGGGAGCGGCTCGAAGAACTCGGGCCCCAGTTTGATCTTGCCCTCATCGAGTCCGATGGGCCGCGGCTTCTTGCGCTTGGCAGCTAGAGGCCGGATCTCGGCGATCGGCTCGTTGCGCCTGCAGAGCAGGATCGTTTCCCCCTTCTCCAGCTTCGACAAGTACTTGGAAAGATGCGTCTTGGCCTCATGGATATTGAGCCGAATCATAGTTCTATAGTAGACTAAGTTCTAGATCAGGATCAAGACCCCATCGCGGTTCTCACTGGATCGTCTTCGGAGCCCCGCGCTTATGCCAAAATGAAAGGTACCGCTTCCTGGAAGGACCTCTGTGACAGGTAACGAAATACGGCAACGCTTTCTCGACTTCTTCTCTGCCCGCGGCCACCGCGTGGTGCCCAGCTCATCGCTGGTACCCGCCAACGACCCGACGTTGCTGTTCACCAACGCCGGCATGAACCAGTTCAAGGAAGTGTTTCTGGGCGCCGAGAAGCGCGATTACAAGCGCGCTGCCAGTTCCCAGAAATGTGTGCGCGCCGGCGGCAAGCACAATGATCTCGAGAACGTCGGCTACACCCGCCGCCACCAGACGTTTTTCGAAATGCTCGGCAATTTTTCGTTCGGCGATTACTTCAAGGCTGAAGCCATCGAGTTCGCCTGGGATCTGATCACCAAGGAATGGGCGTTGCCGAAAGACCGCCTGTATGTGACGATTTTCCGCGAAGACGACGATGCGGAGCGCCTGTGGCAACAGGTCGCTGGTGTGCCCAAAGACCGCATCTTCCGCTTGGACGAGAAAGACAACTTCTGGCAGATGGGCGACACCGGTCCATGTGGCCCCTGTTCGGAGATTCATTACGACATGGGTCCGGGCGCTGCCGAACCAGGCCGCGAGAACGAGCCGTTTCCCAGCGACGCAGGCGGCCGCTTTGTCGAGATCTGGAATCTGGTGTTCATGCAATATGACCGTGACGACAGCGGAAAGCTGACGCCCTTGCCGCGTCCGTCCATCGACACCGGCATGGGTCTGGAGCGCGTCGCCGCCGTGTTGCAGGGAAAAATCTCGAATTACGATACCGATCTGCTGCTGCCCATCATTCACCGCGGCGCCGAGTTGTTCGGCAACCTGGCTTACGGATCTGATCCGAAAGTGGATACGGCGCTACGCATCGCCGCTGACCACGCTCGCGCCACGGCCTTTCTGATTCACGACGGCGTTCTGCCCTCGAACGAAGGCCGCGGCTATGTGCTGCGCAAGATCATGCGCCGGGCCATGCGCCACGCCCGCATGGTAGGCGTCGAGGAGCCTTACCTGTATGAACTGACCGGCTTCGTAGCCGAGGTGATGCGCCCGGGCTATCCCGAGCTGATGGAGAGCGTGCAAAGGGTGGCCCGCGTCGTCAAAGACGAAGAACATCGCTATACCACGACGTTCCTGGTCGCCGAGAAGATGTTCAACGACGAAGTGAAGTCCCTGGCTGGGTCCGTGCTACCGGGCGCCGTGGCGTTCAAACTGTACGACACATTCGGCCTCGCACTCGACGAGCAAGAAGACATGGCTCGGGAACGCGGGCTCGAAATCGATCGCGAGGGTTTCGAGCGCGAAATGGAGGAACAGCGCCGCCGCGCTCGCGCGAGTTGGAAGGGCGCCGAGAAAGGCGCCGTGCCGCCGGCTTATCAGACCCTGCTCGAAAAGGGCCGCACGCGCTTCGTGGGCTACGAGCATCTGGAAACGCACGCACGCGTGGTTGGCCTGCTGGTGGACCAGCAGCTCGTCGACCGCGTAGATCCCGGAACCCATGCCGAACTGGTGCTCGATGAGACGCCGTTCTATGCCGAAACCGGCGGCCAGGTCGGAGATCAGGGCGCGCTCTACTCGGAAACCGGAGAAAAGCTGGCCGACGTTGAGACCACGTATCCCGCCATCCCGGGTCTGTCTGTTCATCGCATCGTGGCGCACGACAGGATCAGCACCGGCGACGAGGTCTGGGCGCGCGTGAACGATCCAGTCCGTCACGCCACCATGCGCAACCATACGGCCACGCACTTGCTGCACGCCGCCCTGCGCAAGGTGCTTGGACCGCATGTGAAACAAGCCGGCAGCGTGGTCGCGCCGGACCGCCTGCGTTTTGATTTCACGCACTAAACCGCCATGGATCGCGCTGAAATCGAGGAAGTCGAGCGGCTCATGAACCATGAAGTCCTTGAGAATATTCCGGTCGATACCGAAATTATGCCGCTCGACGTCGCCGTCTCCACCGGCGCCATGGCGCTGTTCGGTGAAAAGTACGGCGACCGGGTCCGCGTCGTCTCCATTCCCGATTTCAGTAAAGAACTGTGCGGCGGAACACATGTCTCGCGCACCGGCGATATCGGCGTTTGCAAGGTTGTCTATGAAAGCAGCATCTCGGCGGGTGTCCGGCGCATCGAAGCCATTACGGGGGAGCGCGCCGTCGAGGAGTATCAGCGCACCGCGGACACCATCAACCGTATGGCCCAGATGATGAAAGTGTCCGAACCCGAGTTGGTCGAGCAAGTCGAAAAAATGCTCGCGCGCGACCGCACGCTCGAGAAACAAGTCGAACAGCTCAAGAATAAACTGGCGCAATCCGCCGTGCATGATCTCGAGAGTCAGTCCCGCACCGTTCACAACGTCCGCATTCTGGCCGCGCGCCTGGATGGCATGGACCGGCAGCAGTTGCGCGCACTCGCCGATTCCCTGCGTAACAAGTGGAAAACAGCAGTAGTGGTCCTGGCTT
>Ga0187819_10000243_pt1 | contig 26287 bp, 26 predicted proteins | sample NC_wetland_sal_i_15_FD_132411 | JGI IMG/M metagenome (GOLD analysis project Ga0187819, IMG submission 132411) | Wetland sediment microbial communities from Neuse River Estuary, North Carolina, USA - SO4_4 | ecosystem: Environmental > Aquatic > Freshwater > Wetlands > Sediment | place: USA... | reverse complement strand
GCCGTGTGCCTATAGTACGCGGATACCAGCAGGTACTAAACGAAAGTTGGAAAGGGGATTCAGGGGGGCGGATTCAGGAAATCGGAGTCGGGTGCGCCACATTGGGACAGTGTTGGAGCGCAAAAATGAGGCAATTCGGCGCGTCAAGGTTGACTTTGAGTTCGTGGTCAAGGATGGCGTTTCAAACGAGATAAAGTTGAAATAGAGAGAGGATTTTGATGCTTTTCGGGATTGGCGATCCGTCTTGAGACCGCCAATATTAAGGTTTGCCGGTCGCTGCGCTATTTTGCCTGAAGAGACTTAATATAGTCTTTTAGATTTGTGATCCGCTGCGTTACTTGGGCCTCATTCAATCGGTCACTAACTTTGAAATCCGTCCCCCAAGGGGGCATTTCCGGCGGGCCATGATCGGGCAAAACGACGCCGAATCGCAGCACCTGAGTGACAAACTCGTCCGGGAATTTGCCACCGTGACTCTTGGCCAGCATGGTCAGGTCGGGTGTCATGTCCTTGAAAGGGTAGGGGGCGGGGCCATTGCCCTTCAGGTCGTTTCCGTGACAGGCGGCGCAATATTTCTTGTAGAGCTGCGCGCCTGAGGGGGCAGCTTCAGGCGGAGCGTTCTTGGCCGGTTCATTTTGAGCTGATTGGATGGTCTGGATCGATTCCAGGTACTTCACGAGATTTTCGACGCGCACATTTCCGCGGTCCACGTCTTCTTCAACTTGGTGAAAAATGGGGCCCCACACGGGCATTTCTCGTGAGCCGTGCGAAACGATCATACCTTCGCCCTGGAGAATCCTGCGAACGCGCGCGACCGGGAACTCCCCCTTGTTGTTCTTCGAAATCAGCGTGAGGTCAGGGACTGTCGCTTTCAAGGCGGGTGCTACCGGGCCGTGGCCTCTTCCGTCCACACCGTGGCAGGATGCGCAGTAGGCGCGGAAGAGATCGGGACCCTCCAGCGAACGGATCAACTGGTCATATTGCTGATGTGACGGCGCTCGATTCTGCGCTGCGGCTGCGCTTGAAATGAGGTCATCGGCAGATAGTGGTCCTCGGTGAAAGGGCGACGCGTAAGGAGACGGCGCCCGGTCAGAGGCACCCCAGACGGCAGGGATGAGCTCCCCGCCCTTCCACGGCAGCCATTTAGGAGACGGCTGGATAAAGATGAGCGCGAACCCCAAGCAGAGGAATACAATGATTCGAATTTTCCCGCCTCGTATTTTCATGGTGTTTTGCACCGCCTACGTGTTGTGTGCGCTGGTGGCATGAAAAGACATTCAGTGCTTCCAGTGCCCCGCTCCCCACTGGGCAAGGTACAGAACTGTCAGCAGCAGCACAAGGAAAAGGAAGTCTTGGCGGACCATTAGCTTTCGCCTCCCATCTCTCTCCCCGGCATTATTGTCAAGCATTTGGCGGAAAGGGGATGTGACGGAGGTGACGATTGGTTGTGACGGAGGACACAAGGAGGTTGTCGGAGCCCCTATGAGCTCGCTCAAATTCCGCTAAGTGAGTAATTGCCGGCTATTCGGCTCGGCCTCCAAGTGAAATTGGCTATGACCTATCTGGCACTGTTGACATCCCGGGTGTTCGTTAGGGTTTTGGAATAAGGGTGGCGCACCTACGGCGCTCGAAATCACGGCGAATTGGTACCCAGCCCTCCAGAAAACGGCGGGCTGGGCTAACTTGTGTCGCGCCTCTGGCGCTTGGTGGGGAGCCAAGAAAGTGGGATATCAACAGAGGCAACCTATCTCACAATTGCGACGATCAATCGGCACTTGGACCTCAGGGGTTAAAACCCCTGAATCTGCGAAACTTTTCAGCACGGCTGAAGCCGTGCCGTGACGAAAACCATTTATGGGAGGACTGCTAGACAGCACCAACCCCCTAGAATCGAGTCAAATCGAAGTTGAGAGCGAAGAGGCCTATTAGCCTCGGAGCCCACCAAATAAAACCACCAATCCGAACATTGCGCCGACTAGGACTGCTACCTCGAGGGCAATCTTGGCCTGCCTCGATACTTCCGATGGCCATTTGATCTTCTTGACGTCGGCATAGTTCAGTGTGCTGGACTTGACGTTATAGACCAATGTGAAGTCATCGGTTCCGGCTTCGCCAACAAAGCCCTGGAGAAGCCGATCGTCGTAGGTCTCGATGGTAACCCTGCGGTGGTGTTCCAGGCATGCGGCCACTTTCTCTTTGACCCTGGCGATTTGCTTCCGATCAGGGCCAGCGTTTGCCCAGATCCGAGGGCACGTAAGCGCAAAGATGAGCAGACATACGAGTTGCTTCCTCATCGCAATCCGCCTCCAAGTGCAGGAGAAATTTCGACCGGGAAAGCTTCAGGCAAGTTCAACGCCAGATTGTCGATGCTCATTCCCGCGCCAAAATAGGGAGATTTCGAGGGGAAAAATGGGAAATACGGACGCTGTTATCCGTCCGCTGTCAGAGAAATGCAGCGCAATGTCACAGTCACCTGACAGTGAAACAAATCGCGGCGTTTTGCGCGGACAGGCGGAATCAATTTTCGGCGGGAAAATTTTCCGAGGCCGCGGTGGCGGTGGGAAAAATTTCGATGACTTTGTTGACGTTCGTGAGGCGGAGGACGCCTTCGACCATGCCGGTGGCACCGGCGAGACGGAGCATACCGCCGGATTTTTTCAGGCGGGAATGGGATTTTACGATCTGGCCGATGACGGCGCTATCGACGTGGTGGACGCCGGTGAGGTCGAGAATGAGATGCTTTTCGTCGTGGAGGATGTGTTCCTCGACGTGGCGGTCAATCTCGAGGCAATCGTTGCCCATGGAGACGCGTCCGGTGAGCTCGATGACGACGAGGCCGGGCTTGATCTGTTTCTTCGAGAGTTTCAAGAGAGCCTTTTGACTGCGATGCGGCATGACGACGGAGTCATGTTCGCGGATCGAGTAGAAGCTACTATTGCGCGGGGGGTGCGTCAAGAGGAGGAACGATGCCTGCGGTACGAGCCTAAGTGCAGGAGAGATGCTTCGACTCCGCCCCGTGCCCGCCGAACTACGGCGGGAAAGAAGAAACGCGCGCGGCTGCGCTCAGGATGACGTCGGGAGGAATGAGCGGAGGGAAGGCGGGGCGCGGGGCGTCAGTCCTCGTAAGGGAATTGGCGGATCATGCGCATGCAATCGGAGAGGGCTTTGAGGAGCGAATCGCCCCAGCCGAAGGGGAGGACGGCGGCGGTCTTTTGATTGACGTGTTTATCGGCTTCGGCGAAGAAGCGAGAGTGCTGGCCGGAGGGGGGAGTGACGAATTCTCTTACGGTGATGTGGAAGACAATTTCCCGGCCCTGATCGTGCTTGGTCATGGCGTAGTGGGTGATTTGCGCGAGTTCGTCGCTGCGATCCGCTTGGGCATATTGCCAGTCTGACATCGTGATTCTCCTGGGTGGTCCTTCGCGTCAATCGTAAAAATCAGAGCACGGGCGGCGGAATCTTAGGCTGCGTGGAGAGGCAAGTCAATCGAACTGAGAGAAAGGGGACGGACCTTCGGCGCTGCTGACGGCACGAGTGGCTGGGCTATCCGGGGAAGAAGTTAGGATGCCGGTTGGACGAATGGTCGGGTGGCTTCAGGAACTGCGAGCGGGGCGAAACGAAGTAAGCCTAATCGGTGCGGACGAGGCCGCGTTTCATGGCGATGCTGGCGGCTTCGGTGCGGCCGCTGGCGCCGAGTTTGGCGAGGATGTGATTGACGTGGCCCTTTACGGTGCCTTCGCTGACGAAGAGGGCGGCGGCGATTTCCTTGTTGGACTTGCCGCCGGCCATCAGGCGGAGAACTTCGAGCTCGCGGGTGCTCAGCTCGGGGACTTTCATCCGTTCGGCGAGCTTGGCGCCGATGGCGGGGGGAATATAGTTCTTGCCGTCGTGGACGATGCGGATGCACTGGACGAGATCTTCGAGGCGCGTGTCTTTGAGCAAGTAGGCGCGGGCGCCGGCGCGGAGGCCGCGGTAAACGTCTTCGTCGCCTTCGAACGTGGTGAGGATGATGATGCGGGCGGAAGCGAATTGCTCGCAGATGACTTCGATGGCTTCGACGCCGTCCATTTTCGGCATGCGGAGATCGACGAGCGCGACATCGGGTACATATTTCACGAAGAGGTCGATGGTTTCTTTTCCCGTGGAGGCTTCGCAGACGACCGACATATCCGGGACGCGATTGAGCGAGGCGACCAAGCCTTCGCGGACGATGGGGTGATCGTCGGCGATGAGGATGCGAATTGGGTTTCCCTTAGGAATGGACGGCTCCGGACTTCATATTTTGCGTTAGGTGGAGGAGAAGATGCAATTTGGTGCCGGCGCCGGGCTTGGTGAGGATGGTGAGATCGGCGCCGATGCGGTCCGCGCGCTCCTGCATGCTGATGAGGCCGAAGCCGCGGCTGAGAGTGCTGACGTGTGGATCGAAGCCATCACCATTGTCCTCAATCATTAGTTTAATGACGTCAGGGGCGAGGTCGAGCTTGACATTCATCAGGTTGCCGCCGGAATGCTTCATGGCGTTGGTGAGGGCTTCCTGGGCGATGCGCAGGAGATTGGTTTCGACGTCGGAGGATATGGGCTGAGGTTCACCCACAACCGAGAGCGAGATTCTCATCAAGGATTCGCCGGAAAGTTGGCGGACGAGGCGCTTGAGAGCGCTTGAGACATCGCCGCCACGGAGCAATTGGGGGCGCAGGCCTTGAACGGAGCGGCGCGCTTCGGCGAGGCCGGAACGGGCGAGGGAAGTGGCGGAGTCGAGGTGCGCTTTGACGTCGGGATTGGCGCCATTGAGGACCTGCTTGGCGGCCTGGAGTTGGACGAGAATTCCCGTGAAGCCCTGCGCGAGAGTGTCGTGGATTTCGCGGGCCATGCGATTGCGTTCCTCGGTGATGGCGGATTTTCGGCCTTGTTCTGCGAGCAGGGTCAACTGCAGGGCCAAAGTGGCCTGTTGGGCGAGGCCCTGGGCCAGCTCCAGCTCGACGGAGCCGAAACGGCGGAGTTGGGGAAAGCGGACGACAATCGAGCCAATCGTTTTTTTGCCGAGGACCAGCGGAATGCCGAGGAGGCCCATGACGGCCTGGTGTTTGAGATAGGCGCGGGCGGCGTCGTCGAGGGCGGCACTGGTTTCAACCTCGTGCCAGATGGGATTCGTTTGGCGGAATACGGCGAGGGCGAATAAATCCTGCCGGTTGAGATTGACGCTCTCGCCGGCGAGGCGGTGGCCGGATTCCGCGCCTGGCAAAAGGCGTCCATCGCAATAGAAAAGGTGGAGGGCGATGGTTTCGCTTTCGCGATCCTTCAGCCAAAGAGTGGAGGCGGAGCCGCCGAGAATTTGAGTGATGACACTCAAGACGTGTCCCAGGACGTGATCGATTTCGATTTCGGTGGCGAGGATATCGAGGGTCTGCTTTAGGGCTTGATTGGCGCGGGCGAGCTCTTCGGCGCGATTGCGCTGTTCGTCGGATTGGGTGGGTTGAAGGGAGCGGTCCCGCATGGGTTCATCGAGTTGAAAGCCCGGAGCAGGAAGGGATCCGGCGGGCGATTTTTGCTCGTGAATATCGGTGGAGCAGGCGGCGTAGCCGAGGAAAGATCCACGGGGATCGGCCAGGGGGAACAGGGTGGCGAGGAACCATCGGAACTCGCCGTTTGCGCAGCGGAGGCGCAATTCGATTTGCCATTGAGAGCGAGCGGCAGAAGGGGCAACGCGTTCGCGAGCGAAGCGCACGGCGTCCTCGGGGTGGACATGGTTGCGCCAGCCGTGGCCGAGGACGTCTTCGAGTTTGCACCCGGTGAAATCGAGAGCGGCGCGATTTTCGAAAGTGCAGGAGCCGTAAGGATCGGTGAGCCAAATCGGGAAGGGAAGAGAATCGAGCAGGGCACGATAGGCGAGGGGATCCGAGTCCATGGTGAGTGCCGGCTTGTGAGCTGTTGCAGACACCGCGTTGCTCCGCTAGCTATCCGCCTATGCAACGACAAGCAGCAAACCAAATGGCCAGTTAGAAACAACCCTGTCGGCCGGGCCGGACCGAAAGCTGGGGTCTAGTCGGTCGCGCCACCGCGGGGATTCTCTCACAAATCAAGAGGCTACGCAGCTTATGGTTAGAGTCTTTTCACGGCTTGGGAGTTACGCGGAGGAGGAGCCGGGTGGAATGGCGGGAAGGGATGGCTGGAGGCATATCGAAAGGTACGGGTGGGCTAGTTCCTACTGTAGGGGGCGCGGCGTGCGTATCGCCATCTGAAAAATCTATCCAAAGAATAATTGAAACATGGCATTAACAGAGTATTTTGCGCAACGGAGATGAATACCCTTTCCACGTTAGTGTACTTCCGCCTTCATGTTAGACGCGCGGCTACAGCCACTCCTGCCGCGGCGAATATTTCAAGCGAAGTTAAAGAGCATCGAGTCTCGAAATTCAGGAGGCATGGATGAAAACCCCTTACCTTCCAAAATGGGCCGACCGCATGATCGCGGGCGTGCCCGCGCTGCTGGTCCTTCTGGCAGTGATGCTGCCTAGCCCGAAGCCGGCAAATGCGATTCCTGCATTTGCGCGGAAATATGGCTTGCCTTGTTCCGCGTGCCACATTACTTGGCCGGAGCTTACGAATTTTGGCCAAGTGTTCCGGGACAACGGGTATCAGCTGATGAACGAGCGTGACAGTCCGATCACGCGAGATGCGTCGTACTTCCCGGCGAGCATTCGAATAACGCCGCAATGGCATCGGGAGAGCGCGAACAATCAGACTATTGATGTCACTCCAGGTACTACGGAGGACGGGGAAAGAAAAGGGACGGTAACGCAAGCTGGATTCGATCTCTCCGGAATGGATATGTGGTTCGCGGGGACGCTTTTCAATAACATTTCCTTTAGCGTACTTCCGTCGTCGGATTCGACTGCCACCTTCCATTTTGAGAATGCCTACGTCCGGTTTGACAATATCAGAGGCAGCCGCTGGTTCAATCTTAAAGTCGGAAAGTATGAGTTGGACTTGCCCGTGTCGGAAAAGCGGGAATGGACACTTTCCGGGAATGGCGGGTTCTATTACATCTACCACTTTATCCCAGCGAATGACACGAACATATTCGGCGGGATCGGCGACAACCAGACTGGCGTAGAGCTGACGGGGCATAGCGCCAACAGTTACACGCGCTACGCCATCTCTGCCGTGAGCAGTTTGGATGGTGGCGTGAATTTAGCGTATGGCTGCACCGCCGTTAATACCAACTGCTCCACGCCGGCCGGCCGGACCCTCGATTATTACGGCCACTTTGAGCAGGCCTTCAATATCGGTAACGGTAACCTCGGCTATATGAAGGTCGGCGCTTACGGTTACTACGGGTTCGCTCCGACGTACTGGCAGACGACCGGCGGCACCACCCAGCTATATGGCTTGGGGAACAAGCCATTCTATCGTGCCGGTGCTGAATGGCTCTGGTACACCACGCATTGGAATCTCAAGGGCGTGTACCTGCACGGATGGGACAGCCTATGCCTCGCCAATGTCACTGCCTGCAATTTGGGGCACGTCATCCCTGATACCACGGGCTTCCAATCGACCTCGTGGAATGGCGGCTTCCTCGAAGCCGAGTACGTGATATCCCCGCAGTGGGTGCTGCTTGGCCGGTATGAATTGATTCGCATGGCCCAGCAAGGCGTTGTGGGAGCGCCAGGCTCGCTGAGCAATCTCGACGCGTATACGTTTGCAAGCCGCTGGAACCCGTTCATGTTCAGCCGAGCCGGACTCGCTATCCAAGCGGAGTGGTCTTACATCCGATCGACGGACATCACTAATCAAGGGGGAGCCTTTGGAAGCACTTGCTTTAACCCAGCGGCGCCCTGCCACATCGGCAGCAACAGCCTGTTCCTAGCGACGGATTTTGCCTTTTAAAGGAGCGAGGTGCACATGACCATGTCAAAGAATGTGAAGCACGGTTTGATGCTGTGTGCGCTCGGCTTGTCCCTCGCGATCCCGGGCATTGCGGTTGCTCAGGATACGGGTGCGCACGCCGCAGGCCTGACGGGACGCGCGGAAGCGGGCAAGCTGGATTATCGCCGGTGGTGCGTGGGTTGCCACGGAGAAGAGGGGAACGGCGAGGGTAACAATGCGCAGTGGATCGATCCGAAGCCGCGCGATTTTACGACCGCATTATTCCGCTGGCGTTCCACGCCCACCGGTTCGCTGCCTACCGACCAGGACCTGTACGACACGATTACTCGCGGCGTGGTGGACACATTTATGCCGTCGTGGAGACCGCTTACACCGCAGGAACGCGTGGACTTGGTTGCGTACATCAAGACTTTTTCAACAAAGTGGCAAACGCAGAAGCCCGGGACGCCGATTGCGATTCCGCCGGAACCGCCAACCACGATCGAGAGCGTATTGCGCGGAAGGGAGACCTTCGACAAGCTGCAATGCTGGAAATGCCACGGGCCGGAAGGCCGTGGCGACGGACCTTCGGCAGTTACATTGACCGATGACAAAGGCCTGCCCATCCGCCCGTACAACTTCCATGATGGGACCCGGTTTCGTTGCGGAGAAACGAATCAGGACCTCTACAAGATTTTCATGACAGGACTGGACGGAACGCCGATGCCCTCGTTTGTGGACAACCTGAAGCCTGAGGAAGCGTGGGACCTGGTTCATTTCCTGCGCACGCTCCAGCCGCACGTGAAATCGCAATCGCGAGATTTGTGGCTCGAGTACGTGAAGACTCATAAGGACATCAAGCCGATCGGGGCGGACTCTGCCGGGCAGTAATTTTCCCCGAGAGGCTTGGGAGAAATCATAGGATAAAGAAGCAGGCGTAAAGAGGAGTTGACATCATGCGAATCAAGTTCGGGCTCGCGCTTGTTACTCTCATTCTGGCAGGTTCTGCGATGCTGGTCACCGGCGCGCGTCCCGCAGGTTCCGGGACGATCACGGGCAAGGCGACGTTTACCGGTACCCCGCCAAAAATGAGACCAATTGACATGTCGAAGGAGCCGTATTGCCAGAAGCTCCACAATCCACCAATCAAGACGCAGGATGTGGAAGCTGGTCCTGGCGACACCCTGAAGGATGTGGTGGTGTACATTTCAGCCGGCGACGAGGGCGCAGCGACACCATCCACCCCCGTCCGCTTCGATCAAAAGGGTTGCGAATACCTACCGCACGTTCTGACAATGGAGGCGAATCAGCCGCTCCAAATCTACACGGATGATCCGGTGGCCCATAATATCCATCCCATGCCCAAGCTCAATGAAGAATGGAACAAGTCGCAGCCGCCAGGAGCACCGCCCATCGACGTCAAGTGGGACAAGGCGGAATTCATTCCCGTCAAATGCAATATTCATCCGTGGATGCACGGGTATTTCGTCGTGTTGAAGACCTCGCACTACGGGGTGACGGGGGATGACGGCACCTACGCGATCAAGAACGTGCCTGCGGGAAAGTACACACTTACGGCGTGGCAGGAGCACATGGGTACGCTGACGCAGCAAGTAACGGTGAGCGGCGGCGAAGCGAAGGCTGATTTCCAGTTCCACGCGTTGCCGTACTAGCCGAAGGATACGGCTACTGAAAAATGGTGGCTGTTCAGCCGCATGGGGTTTCAGGCGCGTCCCCTCTCTCGGGTGGGAGTGAGGGTTTTCCAGCCTGGCGGAGGTGATTCAGATGGGCAAGGTATTTTGTGTCCTCTTAGTGATCATCACTCTCGTTTCGGTCTATCCCATCATCGCGCACACTTGGTGGCCGCCTCCGACGATTTCGACGACCGGTCCAAGTGTGGACCGCCAGTTGGACGAAACAATGGTGGGAACCGGCGTTCTCTTCATTTCCTCCCAGTTGATTCTGGCGGGATTTGTCTGGGCATTCGGTGGTCGAAAGGGAAAGATCAAGAATTGGCCGGGCGGCCACAAGCCAGTAGTTGCATTTGGAATTATCATTGTGGGACTCGAGATTCTTAGCCTCACGTTTGTGGGATCCAAAGCGTGGGCAGCGATGTATCTGGCTCCCCCGAACGAACACGCGCTGCGTGTCGACGTCCAGGCTGAGCAGTTTGCATTCTTTTTCCGTTATGCCGGACCCGACGGCGTATTTGGAGGAGTTCATCCGGAACTGATCAGCGACGCGACGGGTAACTATTTCGGGCTTGATCTTGAGCACGACGTCGCATCGAGGGACGATATCGTGGTGGGCAGCCTAACGATTCCGGTGGACACCCCGATCCTGCTGACACTGCACTCGAAGGATATGATCCACAACTTCTACGTTCCCGAGTTACGTCTCCAGCAGGACATTGTCCCGGGCCTTGAAATTCCGCTCCATTTCACGGCAACAAAGGCGGGGCATTACGAAATTGTGTGCACGCAACTTTGTGGGCTGGGCCATTACTCCATGCGGGCGTTTTTGGATGTGTTGTCGCAGCCGGATTTCGACGCCTGGCTCAAGCAGCAATCGGGAGACTAATAGTTCGTGGCCGGTTTGGCTTAGGGATGGCTTGACAGGCAAGCGAATGATTCCTGGGAGGCACGATTTATGAGTGACACATCCGCTCAACCAGAAGTTCACCACCATGGACCGCCTCAAGCCTTCATCCGCAAATACGTCTTTAGCCTCGACCATAAGGTGATCGGCTTGCAGTACTACGGGCTGGCGCTCGTGGCGGTATTTATCGGGATGGTGTTGTCGTGGTTGTTTCGCATCCACCTGGGGTGGGCCAACATGGCGATTCCGGGCTTGCAGCTCCTCTCGCCGAATGGCGCGCCGGGCGGCGTGATGACGCCGGAGTATTACCTCTCGCTGCTGACCATGCACGGGACCATCATGGTGTTTTTCGTGCTGACCAACGCGCCCTTCGCAGGTTTTGGAAATTACTTTCTTCCGATTCAGATTGGCGCGGAGGACATGGCGTTCCCGCGGTTCAATATGATGTCGTTCTGGACCACATTTGTCGCGTTTCTGGTGTTGATGGCGGCCTTTTTCGTCCACGACGGCCCGCCGATTTCCGGTTGGACCGCCTACGCGACGCTGAGTTCTGTCGGGAAGGCTGCGGGCCCAGGCGAAGCGCTAGGCCAGGATCTCTGGATCGTTTCCATCGGGTTCTTCTGCATCGGCCAGTTGCTCGGCTCGCTCAACTTCATCGCGACAACTCTGGATCTTCGGACCAAAGGCATGAAGCTCGCGCGCATGCCGCTTAGCACCTGGGCCTGGTTTATCACGGCCTGCATCGGCTTGCTCGCTTTCGCCGATCTTCTTCCCGGCGCCATTTTGCTGCTGCTGGACCGCACCGCGGGCACAAGTTTCTTTTCGCCTGCCGGCCTGGTCGTTGGGGATGTAGTGCAGCCGCACTCCGGGGGTTCGCCGCTCCTATGGCAGCACCTGTTCTGGTTCTTCGGGCATCCCGAGGTTTACATTGCGATCATCCCCGCCTTCGGAATCGTTGCGCACATTCTCCCGGCGTTTATGCGCAAGCCGATGCTCGGCGGAATGCGCGTGATGATTGGGTGCATGACCGCGGCCGCATTCCTGAGCTACATGGTGTGGGGCCACCATATGTTTGTCAGCGGGATGAACCCGTTCTCGGCGATTACGTTCTCGGTGCCGACGCTGATCATCACGATTCCGTTCACCGTGGCAACTCTGATATTTCTCGGGTCGATCTACGGCGCAAATTTGCGATTCACTTCCGCGTCACTGTTCAGCCTCGGCTTCATCTCCGTGTTTATCAGCGGCGGCATCAGCGGATTCTTCCTTGCCCAGCCCAGCATCGACGTTTACGTGCATGCGACCTATTTCGTCGTGGCTCACTTCCATTTTGTGATGGCGGTGGCGGCCATCTTCGGAATTTTCGCGGGATCGTATTTCTGGATGCCGAAGATGGTCGGGCGGATGATGAACGAGACGCTCGGGAAGCTTCATTTTTGGCTCACTTTCATTGGCGTGTATTGCATCTTCATGCCGATGCATTATCTGGGGCTTGCGGGGAACGTGCGGCGCTACGCGGCATTCACAGACAATTATATGATTCCCTTGATTCCGGTGCACAAGTTCATCACCATTGCCGCACTTCTGACCGGCGCCGCCCAATTGATTTTTCTGTACAACCTGTTCCACACGCGGTTCTGGGGGCCGATAGCTCCGGAGAACCCATGGGAAGCGACCTCGCTCGAGTGGTCCACCCCTTCGCCGCCGCCGTTTGACAATTTCGGGGGGAAACATCCGGTGGTGTACCAGGATCCATACGAATACGGAGTGGAGGGTCCGCAGGACTACGTGATGCAGACAGCGCCTGGGAAAGTCACGGCCACTTAATCGGAAGAGGGCAAATCGCGATGGCATCCACAACTTATCCGCCTGCACGTCCTGTGGCGAAGCCCGTAATGGCGATGCCGGGGGCGCGCGCGTTGGGGGACCAGCGGGCGGTGGCGACGCCTCAAGCGGCCGCGACGCAAACCGGCATCTGGGTCTGCGTCTGCGCGATTTTCATGTGCTTTGCGGCGTTGATTAGCGCGCTCGTGGTGCGGGAAGGAGCCTCGACGGACTGGAGGCACCTCGCTCTGCCGCGCATTCTGTACTTCAATACCCTGGTCCTGATGTTGAGCAGCTACACACTCGAGGTCTGCCGCCATCGATTTGCAGCCAGTGTGCGCCAGGAAGCGGGGCCGAGTGAAACACCGCGGCCTGATCTTTTTCCCTGGCTTTATGCGACGATTTTGCTCGGCAGTATTTTCGTTGTCGGGCAATACCTCGCCTGGAGAGCGCTCGAAGCCAGCGGCTTTTATCTGGCCACCAACCCGAGCAGTTCGTTCTTTTATGTCTTGACTGCGATGCACGGACTGCATGTGCTCGGAGGCATGGCAGGCTTGATTTATATGGCTCGACGGTTGGCGCGAAGCGTCAGTATTAAGCAAGCGAGCGCGCTCGGCGCGACCGCCGTTTACTGGCATTTCATGGGCTTCCTGTGGATTTTCCTGTTTCTGGTGATGGCGATTCGTCTATAGGCGTGCTGGGAGGGAGATATTGTGAATCCTTCAGAGGGGGCGGTGGGTGCGGGACACGCAGCATTCGCGGAGGCATCGCCATTTGGTATCGAGTCCAAAAAACTCGCCATGTGGCTTTTCATCGCCTCGGACAGCGTGACGTTTGCAGTGCTGCTCTTCGGCTATTCCTTTCTACGGGTAGGCAGCCCGGACTGGACGAAGCCGTTTGAATTCTTGCCGAGCGTGCTTAACGGCATGGTGATGACGGTTATCCTGCTGACCAGCAGCCTGACCATGCTGGGTGGTGTGATGGCTGCCAAGGCGGGCAATCAGAAGTCGTGCCTGCGGTGGATGGGCTATACCATGCTGCTGGGGACAATTTTCGCGATCCTGCACTTGCGGGAGTGGTTTGGGCTGATCCACGAAGGGTGGCGGCTTTTTCAGAACCCTCTTGGCGGCTCCGTTGAGGTCGGTACGGGATTCTTTTGCATCACGGGACTTCACTTAATGCATGTGATATCAGGGGTGATCGCGCTGGGCGTGATCGCGCTGGGCTATAAACGCGGCCGGCTGACCGCGGGGCACGTGGAAACCACGAGTCTGTACTGGCATTTCGTGGACATTGTATGGATGTTCGTTTTCCCGATTATGTACCTATTGAACGCGAAGTAGAGCGGCGCAATACTGGGGAGAAGAAATCACCATGGCATCGAATAATGAGCCGGGCATGAAGCTATATGTGGGAATTTGGATTGGGCTGATTGCCATCATGCTGGTGGAAGTATTTCTAACCTATCAGCATCTCGCGCCTCGGATGCTCCTGGTTTGCCTGCTGGCCCTGGCGTTCTTCGAGGCAGGCCTGGGGATTGCCTATTTCATGCATATGAAATATGAGAGCCCGCATCTTCTGTGGTCGCTCGTGCCGATCACGATTTTTGTGCTGGTCCTGCTCGACCATATTTGGCCGGATGCGTTCCGGCTGGCCCGGATGAGCATGCGGTAGTGGCTGGAACTTTTGGGGTAAGATGGCTTGTCACGCGCTGAAGGAGAAGGTTGCGGGTTTGGATTAGAGAGCCAATTCTGATGGATTCCAAGACCAAGCAAGCGGGGAGTTGGTGGGCGTCGCGTATGACCGTTGCAATGGGCCTGCTTGCGATTCCCGGGGCACTCTGGGCGCAGAGCTGCCCGCTGTGCTACCAGAGCGCGGCTTCCGGTGGGCCGCGGCTTGTCCAGGCGCTGCGCAATGGAGTCCTGGTCATGTTCTTTCCGCCTCTGCTGATCCTCGGCGGGATTTGCTATGCTGCCTATCGAAAGAGGAATCAGTTCAATTCGATCGATGGCACGGCGCGGCTTGAGTTCGATTTTGATGAGCCTGACGGCGGGCACGTAGGCCTGCTGGACGACGGCGGGGAGCTTCCGAGCCGCGCGGACGTAGCGGACACGATCGAGCTTTAAATGTGAATTCAGCTCGCTCTTTTCGAAATGGATTGTTTCGTTGCAGTGCTACCTCGGACTTGCCTTCGCCGCGCCGGCACCCAGGGTTTCGCGTGATTCCGCGGGCTGATCCATGCTGCGACCATTGCTGATCCTCGCGCTGATTTTGGCCGCCTCCACGGCGGGAATTCTACTGCTTACCTGGAGCATGCGGCGGATCAGCTTGCGGGCTCAGTTCGTCGTGCTGCTCGGTTTGGGTATTCTGATCGGATTCATTTTCTTGACGATTGTGCAAGTCCCTGGATTTCCTTCCTGGGTGGCAATTTCGCTCGTGACCATGGTCTTCATTGCCAGCCTCTTCGGCGTGCGCATTTTCCTGCGGAGCCTTGCCCGGGACCGGGACGGGCTGTGACCGCGCAGGCGCATCGTGCGACAAGGGCGCCAAAAAATATAATTCCAACGTGTTTGCCGGACGCATGACTTCGACTACACTCGGACCGCGCTGCGGCACGGAGCCTTGGCGCCGATGGGCCGCTGAACACGCTGAAGCATGCTTTGAAAAATACAGGTCCAGGCCTTCGATAACCTCAATCAGGAAACGCTGAGCAGCATCTACTTTGTGGGATTTGCTCGCGACTTCTAGAGAAACGAGGTGCGCATGGCACGACCTAGACACGCTGTACAAGCCTTGATCCTGTGGCCGCTCGCGATGGCACTCGCATTCTCTGGGGACGCAATGGGGCAAACGGCCACCGTGAATGGGATGACCGGGAGCGCCGAAAGGGGGAAGGGGCTGTACCGAACGTTTTGTGTCGGCTGCCACGGAGTACTCGGCGATGGGAAAGGCGAGAATGGTGTCTTCGTTATTGGGCCGTTGCAAGACCCACTGCCGCGTAATTTCACTCTGGGGCTTTTCAAGTGCCGGTCAACGCCGACGGGGAGCATCCCGCTGGACAGCGATCTCTATACGACAATCGGGCGCGGAATCTATACGACCTATATGCCGCCGTGGCAGTCGCTGACGCCGCAGCAACGAGTGGACCTGGTGGCGTACATAAAGACATTCTCGTCGCGATTTAAGGAAGAGAAACCGGACGAGCCGGTGAAGATTCCGTCGGAAACTCCGAATTCGGCTGAGAGCGTGAAGCGCGGGGAAGAGCTTTATCAAAAGACGCTGAAGTGCTTCGAGTGCCACGGGACGACGGGGCATGGCGACGGACCTTCCGCAGCGACGCTGCGGGATAATCTCGGGAATCCGATCAAGGCATTCGCGTTCGCGGAAGGGACGCGATTCAAGTGTGGTTCGACGGACGAGGATCTCTACAGGATTTTCATGACCGGGCTCGATGGGACGCCTATGCCATCGTGGGCGGATTACCTGAATTCGAATCAGGCCTGGGACCTGGTCCACTATTTGCGGAGCCTGATGGTCAATTACCGTCCCGAGAAGGCGGCCGGCAAACAGCAAGAAAAGAAATGAACAGACACAGATTTGAGGCGAGGAAGCGCTGAATATGTGGGGCCGCGCGGTGGCACGCGGGCGGCGCGGCGCAAACGGAGTCTTGACTCAAAGATTTGGCGACGCTGCCAATTCTAATTTCATGGGGAGGCGAGTGGTGAGGAACCGACAGAAGCTTGCGTGCCTGGGAAGCCTGATAGCGACGAGCTGGGCAGTGGCGTCATGTGCATGGGCGCAGTACTCGGTGGTGACGGTGAGCAACGGAGGGACGATTACGGGAACGGTTAAGTGGAGTGGCGCGAGGCCGCAGCGAGTGACACTACCGATCACGAAAAATCCCGACGTTTGCGCGCCGAACGGGAATAAGACGCGGGATCTGGAGCGGATTGAGATTGCGCCGGACGGGGCGGTGGAAAATACGGTGGTGTACTTGAAGGGCGTCACTTCCGGGAAAGCGTGGGATTTGCCGGAAGCGCGGCGATCGCTCGATCAGAAGAACTGCCGGTACATCCCGCACATCATGCTGGTGCCCAAGGGCGAAAACCTCTCCATGAAGAGCAGCGATCCAATCTTGCACAACATACATATGACCGGGGTGGCGCTTTACAATTTGCCGTTTCCGATCAAGGACAAAGTGATTCAGCGGCCGTTTCAACGGGACGGTGTGGTGGATTTGAAATGCGACGCGGGGCACGTGTGGATGAATTCGGAACTGCTGGTGGTGGACCATCCTTATTACGCCATCACGGATGAGCACGGGAATTTCAAGATTACGGGGATACCGGCGGGGACGTACACGGTGGAAGCCTGGCATGAGAGCTGGCACGTGGCCCGAACGGAATCCATGATCGATGTGGACACCCACCAAACGGTGACGCGTCCGGTCTTCGCGGAATCACTTACGTGGGACCAGACCGTGACAGTGTCTCCGGGTGCGACGGCGAAGGTGGAGTTTCAGATTTCGGAGAAGTAGGGCGGGATCCGATTCGATTCGCGGGCGGACGAATTGGAAAGGCAAGGGGGAGAAGGCGGGATGGTTGTTTCGCAGAGTTATGAAGAGAGCGGGCCAATCGTAAACGTAGATCTGGTGAAGCAATGGCTGTTCTGGGGAATCATCTGGACGATGATTTTTCCGCTGGTGGGCCTGCTCGTCTCCATCAAATTTAACTACCCGGACTGGCTGGGCACGACTTCCTGGCTGACGTGGGGCAGGCTCCGGCCCATGCACGTGAACGGGGTGATCTTGGGTTCCTTCTCGACCACTTTTTTTGGGCTTGTGCTTTACATGATTCCGAAACTGACAGGCATTCGAATGGTGGGCGAGAGGATGGGGTATTGGGCGCTGTGGCTATGGAACCTTGGCGTGGTGCTGGGGTCGTACTCGCTGATGGCGGGATATCAGAAGGGCGTGGAGGTGGGGGATTACGCGCAGTGGGCGGATGTGCCGCTGTTTATCGCATTCTTTATTTTGACCTACATGGTGGTCGCGACCATCATCCGGCGAAAAGAGAAGCTGCTCTACATTTCGCTTTATTACGTCGCGGGCGCGATGGTCTGGACCGCGATCAATTTTCCGCTGGGGAATCTCCTGCTGCCGTACAAAGTGCCGGGAGTGAACAATGCCGCGCTGCACGGATTGTACATCCACTACATCGTGGGATTGTGGATCACGCCGGCGGGGCTGGCGTTGATTTATTTCTTTTTGCCGCTGGCAGCGAAGAATCCGCTGTACAGCCACAAGCTATCGCTGGTTGGCTTCTGGTCTCTTGCGTTCTTCTATCCCTTCGTGGGGATTCACCACTATCTCTACAGTCCGATTCCAAACTGGACGCAGACTATCGCGATCGTGACCTCGATGATGTTGATCGTTCCCGTGTGGACGGTGACGCAGAACTTTTTCGGGACCATGATGGGGAATTGGAAATCGTTGCAAGACAGCTTTGTGGCCAAGTTCTGCATTATGGGGGCCATTTTCTATTTGATTGGGTGTTTTCAGGGCTCGACGGAGGCGCTGCGGGGCATGCAGCAATTGACGCACTTCACGGATTTCGTGATTGCGCACTCGCATTTGACGGTTTTTGGGACGTTTGTGGTGTGGACGATGGCGGGAGTGTACTACGTTTGGCCGCGGGTGACGGGGCATGCGTTGTGGAGCAAGACTCTCGCGACGTGGCATTTTTGGCTGATTGCGATCAGCTTCAGTGTGATGGCCGGCGTGCTGGCGCTGATGGGGCTGGTGCAGGGGACGGAGTGGGCGAACTCTGTGGAGTTCGTGGATACGGTGGTGGCGATGAAGCCGTACTGGTTCATTCGGACGCTCTCAGGGCTGGGGATGGACATCGGAATATTTTTATTTATGGTCAATATGTTCATGACGGCCAGGGAACCTTCTCCATTTCCGGAAAGGGACCGCGAGAAGGCCCTGGAGGGTGCACCTGCGGACTGATGATGCAAAGCAAGCGAATCGATTCGTTCATCATGGTCATGGCGGTCGTGTTCATGGGGGGAGCGGTCTTTGTGATGGGGCTGCTGCCGTGGCTGGGGCGCGAGCACGTTATGACGGTAACGACCATGGATGGCAAGGTCGTCCAGGCAAAGTCATATACTGCCCTGGAGGCGCGCGGCCGGCAGGTCTACATCCGGGAAGGCTGCTGGTATTGCCACTCGCAATATGTAAGGCCGGTGACGGGGGAGGACCGCCGGTGGGGGCCTGTCTCGCAAGAAGGCGAATATGCATTTGATGTGCCGCATATGTTTGGGACGCGGCGGATTGGGCCGGACCTGACGCGGGAGGGCGGGCGAGTGTCGGATGACTGGCACTTTGCGCACCATTTCAATCCGCGGATGGTGGTACCGGATTCGATCATGCCGCGATTTCCCTGGCTGTATAATGGCGTGGACGCGAATGGAAGGCCGAAACCGACGGATGACGCGGTCGCGCTCGTGGCGTACCTCCAGAAACTTGGAACGAATCTTGGGCCCTGGCGTAAGAATTTCCTGTATGTATCTGCCGGGTCTTCGATCCCATTCATTCCCGGTGCGATTTCCGATGGGATCGAGGAGGGTAAGAAGGTTTATGTCCGACGGTGCATCGGCTGCCACGGCGCCACCGGCGACGGGCAGGGTCCCGTGGCGGTGTTCCTGAGCCCGAAGCCACGGGAATTCAAGGATGGGATATTCAAGTTCCGCTCGACGCCCTCGGGTTCGATACCCACCGATGGTGATCTCTATCGCACCATTACGATGGGAGTGCGCGGGACAGCGATGCCACCGTGGCATGAACTGACCGAGGAGGATCGCTGGTTCGTAGTGCAGTACGTGAAATCGTTTTCCGATCGGTTCAAGTACGAGATGCCCGGGGATTTGATTGTGATTCCAGCGGAGCCGACAAATGATGCGGCTTCCGTGGCACGCGGCAAAGTGGTGTACGAGCAGATGAAATGCGCGGAGTGCCACGGAGTGGATGGGAAGGGTGACGGGCCATCGGCTTCGACCCTGCGGGACAACTGGGGTAACGTGATCCTGCCACGCGATTTCACCAAGGGCGGAACGGAAATGAAGAGCGGGCCGGCGCCACAGGATCTCTACAAGGCATTCAGCACGGGCCTGGATGGAACGCCGATGCCGTCGTACTCAGACTTCCTGAACCCGGATCAACGATGGGACCTGGTGCACTATGTGATGTCGTTTGGTCCCGCGGATACTTATTTGATCCTGACGAAGAGGGAGTAGGAGGGGGAGCAACCATGGAAGGCGACATATTGTTCTGGACGTTTCTGGCAGGGCTCGGTTTCGCGCTCAACGGGTGCTGCATATTCCTGCTTCTGATTCGTCACGGGCAATATCGCGATCCGGAGAAGGCGAAATTTAGAATGTATGAACGGGAACAACGCGATGACCAACGATTCAGTCGCGACTTGGTGAACGTATGAGCAAAGACAAGGCTCACGATATTTATACTTACGAGTATTCGGGGATTCAGGAGCGAACTGGTAAAGTAAACGGATGGCTGATCGTCGTGTATGTGGCGCTGGCGGTGTGGGGCGCCTGGTATTTGTTCGCGTTCTGGAGTCATTCGTAGACCACGGATACCCCCATGCGATGGATTCAACCCCGGTGTTTCTGATGATTACGCGTTGGATTTCGGCCGCCCTGCTTGCATTCTTCGCCCTTTCCGCCTCTGCCTCTGCGTCCGCGCAGATTTACCATGACCCGAGACGGAAGACCACGGTCGGGTTTTCTGTGGAATTGAACTTTCCTCCGGAAACGGTCATGAAGATTGTGAAGGGAGTGGCGGCGGACGGCTACATTCGCGGGACGTCAGTCTATGCGAAGGAAATTGAGATTGATGACGCTGACGCGGCGAAGACTTCCAATGTATTCGCCGATTCGCCGGGCAACGGGGAAGTAATCTATAAGACCAAAGCGAAGGTGATCTCTCCGGCGCACTTCCCCGGCGACTCGGATATCGGGACGGTGACGGTGCGGTATATCGTGGAATCGATTTCGCCGCAGCGGGCGCGGCTGCACATTGACGCGATTTACATCGACGATTCCACACGGACCCGGTGCCCGTCCGATGGAAGCGTCGAGACCGCGGAATACGGCGAGATCATGACGCAACTGAGGGCTCTCGACCCGGTGACGGGAGGGCGGAAGCGTCCGGCACAAGTCAGTCCCGTGCAGCAGTCCGCGGGTTTGAAAGATACGCTGGCCGAGGAAGAGAACCGGCTGGCAGATGCGAAGGCCACGGAACAGAAGCTCGAGGAGCGAATAAAGAAACTGCAATTCGACACCATGGGAATGATCAAATCAGGAGGAGTGCCGCTGAAGGCTTCGCCATACGATCATTCTTCGACGATTTTTAAACTCGAGAAGGGCGCTACTGTGACCGTGCTGACCACAACGAAGTATTGGTACCGCATTCGCACGGCGAAGGGGGACGAGGGTTGGATTTACTACGTGTTTCTGGTGCCGCTGTCGTGACTTTTTTCAACCATGCGCGCCGGAGAGCAGGGAATCTGGGATTTTTCTGCGTGGCGCTCTTTTTCGCCTTGGGCTGTGGGAGCGCCGCGATGGCGCAGCAGACGGAGCCCGTCGAACGCGTGTATGAGCATCCGCAGGTGGAAGTGGAGAAGGCGCTGCAGGATTTGCAGGCCTATGCGACGAACCGGCTTCCAGTGCTCGATGGGTTCGTGAAGGCCAATGCCAGCACGCTCGACAATTTCGACAATCCGCACTACCAGTTTCGAATCGAGATTTTTCCCCAGGGGACGACGCAGGTGCTGGTGCAGGTGACGGCTAAAATCACGGCATGGTATGCCGACGCGGACCCAACGCATTCGCAGTACACGTTGATTCCCTCGAATGGGCGCCTGGAGCAAGATTTGCTGGACCGCTTGAGCATTTATCTTGAGAAAGGGAATCCACGGGCGCTTCCCGGGCTCCCGGCAGTACCTCCTGGAGCTGCAGCGCCTGCATCGGCGGCACCGGATAATTCTCCGAACGGCGCGACGGCTCAGACGGCGCGGTCGGCTCCAGCGGCTGCGGCGCTGGCGGACATCGCGGGACAGATCGCCGCGACGCAGGCGGCGCGGCAAGCGGCGGAACTGAACCAGCGGAAATTGCAGCAGCAAATTTCCGAGCTGGAAGCGAATTCGAGATCGCAGCGATACCTGAAGAACCTCGCCGTCATTCATTCGGCGGAAACGCCTATCTTTGAGCAGGCGGATGAAACTTCGAAGATTCTTTTCCGGGCCGACCCCGAGGATGAATTCGAAATCATTCAAGTGCGTGAGGCCTGGGTGGAGGTGCAACTGGAGAACTCCGCGCAGGGCTGGGTGCGAGCGTCGCAGCTGCAACCGAATAGCGAAGTGGACGATGCCGAGGATACCGGTGCGGCGAATTTTTCGACTCCGAATGAAGAGATCAAGGCGTTTACCGGGGAGTGGGCGGCCCTGAAGGGGAAACAGGCGCTATTTGTTTTTGCGCAGCCGACGCGCGCGATTCCCGACAACATGTTGGGGAAAAGCCAGCTGGATTTTTCGAAGCACATTTTTACGCTCGGATACCGGACGGCGGCTCACTCCGATGAGAATTTTTCAGGGGTTGTGGTGGTGTTTCTGGGAACGAAGGGAGGCGTTGCGTCTGCGACACTGACGGATATCAAGCGCTGGCGCGACGGGGCGCTGCCGGATAGACAGTTCCTGTCCCGCTGCTCGTTTGACCCGCCGGAATCCTTCGGAGAACCCGCGAAGAAATAGGGTGCATTTTCGCACACCGCGTTGAGTCCGGCCCCGATTTTATTCGTGCATTAAACGTGTATCGGGGCTGCGCTTTTCTGCACGATAGTTGGCACGATGGTTTCCTCACCGAAGGAGTGCGCGCTGCGCACGTCCTATATTCCTTCTGCTTTCGACACAACGAGGTTGCGATAGGAGCGGGCTGCAAGCGCGGAATTTGAATCTACGGTATAATGAAATGTTGTTGCTCTCCGTAAACAACATTTCGATGCGCTTCGGCGCTAAAGTCTTGTTCGACGACGTGACCTGCACGTTTTTCCCGGGGCGGAGGTATGCCATTACGGGGCCGAACGGGGCCGGTAAGACTACCCTCATGAAGATTTTGACGGGCGAGCTCGAGCCTTCGAAGGGGTCGGTGACGCGGCCAAAGAAGCTCGGAGTTTTGCGACAGGATCAGTTTGCCTTCGACGAGTTTCGCGTGATTGACACGGTGATTATGGGGAATGCGGCGCTTTGGAATGCCCTTGTGGAGCGCGATGCACTGCACGAGAAGCCGCACGCGGAGTTGACGGACAAGGACGGGATGCGGCTGGCCGAGCTGGAGGGTATTGTCGGGGAAGAGGGCGGGTACACGGCGGAGGCGGATGCGGGTGTGCTCCTCGATGGGCTTGACCTGCATGAGTCGTTGCACGAGCGAAAGATGCGGGAATTGCAGGGCGGGCAGAAAGTCCGCGTGCTGCTGGCGCAAGCGCTCTTCGGGAACCCTCCCGCGCTGCTGCTGGACGAGCCGACGAACCACCTCGATTTGGATTCCGTTCATTGGCTGCAGGATTATCTTTGCGAGTACGAAGGCGTGCCGATTGTTATTTCGCACGACCGGCACTTCCTCAATAGCGTTTGCACGCACACCGCCGACATCGACTACCAGACGGTGATCATGTACAACGGCGGATACGACGACATGGTGGTGGCGAAGACCTCCATCCGAGCACGGATTGAATCAGAGAACGCGCAGCGGGAGAAGAAGATTGCGCAGTTGAACGAGTTTATCGCGCGATTTTCGGCTGGGACGCGTTCGGCGCAGGCGACTTCGCGCAAGAAAGAGGTGGAGCGGCTGCAAACGGCGGAGCTCGCGAGGTCGAACATTGCGCGGCCGTATATCCGTTTTCAGATGGAGCAGCATTCGGGGAGGCATCCGCTGGAAATCAAAAGCATCGCCAAGTCTTATGACGGCGTGAAGGTGTGGAAACCGTTTTCCGCAAACGTGAATCGCGGGGAGAAGATTGCGCTCGCGGGTCGGAACGGAGTAGGGAAGACGACGCTGCTGAAGTCCCTGATCCGCAACGCGCCGGGGTTCATCGAAGACGTCGACCGGGCATTCCCGGTGGATGGCGGGACTGCGGCGTGGGGACACAACGTGGCGGTGGGATATTTTGCGCAGGACCACTCGGAATCGATCGTCCAGGGGACCACGGCAATCGAATGGCTGCACGAGTTCAAACCGCAGGCCACGCAAGAGGAGCTACGCGGGCTGCTGGGGCAGATGCTCTTCAGCGGCGACGATGCGCTGAAGCCGACTGCCGCGCTTTCCGGAGGCGAGGCGGCGCGGCTCATTTTTTGCCGGCTGATGCTGCAAAAGCCGAATGTGCTCGTGCTGGATGAGCCGACGAACCACCTGGACTTGGAATCCATCAACGCGCTGAACATTGCTCTGCAAAAATATGACGGGACCGTGCTGCTCGTGACGCATGACTATGACGTGATCGATGAGGTGGCGACGCGGATTTGGCATTTCCAAGACGGCCGCATCGAGGATTTCAAGGGGCCGTACGCGGAATATTTGGCTTACGCGGAAGAGAAGGTATCGTAAGGCGGGAAGTTTCCGCTGTCCTAAGGATTGATTCCCTCCAAAGTAGTGCCTGCTTTGACTAAATCGCGCTTGCCTGGGGTGTGTCTACTCTCGCGGCCAGGGAATCGGGGGAGGAAGCCACGCGCGAAGCGTCTTTTGCTCGCAGGCCGCGGACTTTTTCGAGACGCATGGAATTGCCGACTACCATCAGGCTGCTGAGGAGCATGGCTACGGCGGCCATCACCGGGCGCAGCCACCCGATGGCTGCCAGGCCGATGGCAATGACGTTATAGAGGAAAGCCCAAAAGAGGTTGACCTGGATATGGCGGAAAGTTTTTCTTGAAAGGGAGAGGACCCAGGGGACGAGGGCCATGTTACCGGCGAGGATGTGGACGTCCGCGGCTTCCTTGGTGAGGTCTGTGCCGATTTGGTGAGCGATGCCGACGTTTGCCTTGGCGAGAGCGGGGGCGTCGTTGAGGCCGTCGCCGACCATCGCAGCCTTGCACCCTTGACGCTCAAGCGCTGCGACGTATTCGACTTTTTGCCATGGGAGCTGCTCGGCAGCCCAGTGCTCGATGCCGAGTTCGGCGGCGACTTGTTTCGTGCTGCCGGCACGGTCGCCGGAGAATAAATGGACTTCGATTCCTTGCGCGCGGCATTGATTGATGGCGCTTGCGGCGCTCGCGCGCAGGCGATCTTGGAGGCGGACGACCGCGCGGATCTGGCCTTCCCAGCCGAGATAGACGCGGCTTTCGAGGCCAGCTTCGGGGAGGGAATCTTCGAGGTCGGTCGGCATGGCCAGTCCCAATTTTAGCAGTCTTGCGGCGGTGCCGAGATGAATTAGCGTGCCCGGATCGAGGTGTTGCGTGGCAGCGGGGGTTGAGAACTCGATGAAACCTTCAATGCCTTCACCGGGGTGATTTTGGAAGTCGCGGACCGGGAGTATAGGCAGCCCGCTCAATTTGAACTCCTCGACGATGGCACGAGCGAGATGATGCTCGGAATTGCTTTCGAGTGAGGCGGCGATTTGCAGCAGGCTGCGGCGATCGAGCCCGGCAATCGCGCTCGGCGTCACATCTAGGACTCGGAGTTTCCCTTCCGTGAGCGTGCCGGTCTTGTCGAATACGATCGTGTTCACCTTTGACAGTCGCTCGAGCACTTCGGGGGCGCGCAGGAGGACGCCTTCTCGGGCGGCGCGCTGGAGCGCGACGAAAGTTGCCATCGGAGTGGCGATCCCAAGGGCGCAGGGGCAGGCGACCACGAGGATTGCCAGGGCATTCAGCAAACCATGCAGCGAATCGTGGCGCGCAAGCGAGTAATAGGCGGCGACAGCCATCGCGAAAACAACGACGGAACCCACGAACCATGCTGACACGCGATCAGCGAGCGTTTGGAGCGGCATGCGGGAACCGATTGCCTCGGCGCACATTTTTTCGATTCGCGCTTGCAGCGTGCCTTCGCCCACCTGCACCGCTTGATAGACGATGGCGCCGTCAAGATTGAGTGTGCCTTGCAGGACAGATTCGCCGGGACCTCGAGCGACAGGCATGGATTCGCCGGTGAGTATGGATTCGTCGAGGGTGGTGCGGCCGTCGAGAATTTTTCCGTCAACCGCGATTTTTTCTGCGGGGAGGGCTCGGAGCAGGTCGCCAGCACGGACTTGATCGAGTGCGATTAACTGCTCGTCGGTGCCGCTGAGGCGGCGAACCTGGGCTGCCTTTTCGGCTGCCAGGTTTCGCATGGCTTGCGCCATCCGGGCACGCGCGCGAGCTTGCAGGTAGCGGCCGAGCGTTACGAGGACAATGACCATGGAAGCCGTATCGAAATAAACGTCGTGACCATGGACAAATGTTTGGCGCGCGGAATAGACGTAGGCGGTCACAGTGCCGAGAGCAGTGAGCGTGGCCATGCTTAGACGCGCGCGGGGCAACTCCTCGGCTGCCAGCTTCATGTAGGGATAGCCGAGGCCGAAGATTACCGGCGTCGTGAGGGCGAGAAGAATGTATTGGAGCTGCGTCCGGAGATGGAGAGGCAGATCAGGATAGAGATAGAGGACCCAAGAAAAGGTCATGATGAATCCGGAAAGCACGACGCCGACAGCAAGCAAGACCAGAAACCAGGATTCCGAGCTGTCTCCCTCCTGGCCGCCGCCGGCGAGCTGGTAGACGAAGGCACAGCCGGAACAGCAGAAACTTTTCTGCTCGCCGTGGAAATCGAGAGTGGTTGTGGGGCCGCGCAAGGCCAGGCCGCAGTGAGCGCAGATAGTTGCAGTTCTCATCGGAGCGTTGGCTTCGAAATCCTTACATCCGCATGTGAAGCATTAGACCGTGTGTAGCCGGATTCG
>Ga0187819_10000242_pt1 | contig 26312 bp, 21 predicted proteins | sample NC_wetland_sal_i_15_FD_132411 | JGI IMG/M metagenome (GOLD analysis project Ga0187819, IMG submission 132411) | Wetland sediment microbial communities from Neuse River Estuary, North Carolina, USA - SO4_4 | ecosystem: Environmental > Aquatic > Freshwater > Wetlands > Sediment | place: USA... | reverse complement strand
TCCATGATCTGCAGGAGCACGTTGAACAGATCCGGATGCGCCTTCTCGATCTCGTCGAGCAGGAGCACGCAGTGCGGATGCTGGTCGACGCCGTCGGTGAGCAGTCCGCCCTGATCGAAGCCGACATAGCCGGGCGGCGCGCCGATCAACCGCGACACGGTGTGGCGCTCCATATATTCCGACATGTCGAAGCGGATCAGCTCGACGCCGAGCGACGCCGCCAGCTGTTTGGCCACCTCGGTCTTGCCGACGCCGGTCGGGCCGGAGAACAGATAACATCCGATCGGCTTTTCCGGCTCGCGCAGACCGGCGCGGGCAAGCTTGATCGAAGCGGCCAGCGCTACGATGGCCTTGTCCTGGCCGTAGACCACGCGCTTGAGCGTCTCCTCAAGGTTCCTGAGCACCTCGGCGTCGTCCTTGGAAACCGCTTTCGGCGGAATCCGCGCCATGGTCGCGATCGTGGTCTCGATTTCTTTTAATCCGATGGTCCGCTTGCGCCGGTTTTCCGGAAGCAGCATTTGCGCCGCGCCCGACTCGTCGATCACATCGATCGCCTTGTCGGGCAGCTTGCGGTCATGGATATAACGCGATGAAAGCTCGACCGCCGCCTTAATCGCCTCGCTGGTATATTTGAGCTTGTGATAATCCTCGAAATAAGGTTTCAGCCCTTTGAGGATCTCGATGGCGTCGGGGATGGTCGGCTCGTTGACGTCGATCTTCTGGAAGCGGCGGACCAGCGCCCGATCCTTTTCGAAATACTGCCGGTACTCTTTGTACGTCGTCGAACCGATGCAGCGCACCGTGCCGGACGCCAGCGCCGGCTTCAGTAGATTCGATGCATCCATCGCGCCGCCGGAGGTTGCACCGGCACCGATCACGGTGTGGATCTCGTCGATGAACAGGATCGCGCCCGAATAGGCTTCGAGCTCCTTGATGACCTGCTTCAAGCGTTCTTCAAAATCACCGCGATAGCGCGTCCCGGCGAGCAGTGTGCCCATGTCGAGCGCGAACACGGTGGCGTTGCGCAGCACGTCGGGGACTTCGCCGTGCACGATGCGGCGCGCCAGTCCTTCCGCGATGGCGGTCTTGCCGACGCCGGCTTCGCCGACGAACAGCGGATTGTTCTTTTGCCGCCGGCACAGCACCTGAATGGTGCGATTGATCTCGGCCTCGCGGCCGATCAGCGGATCGATCTTGCCCTCGCGCGCCTTCTTGTTGAGGTTGACGCAATAGGCGTCGAGCGCGTCGCCTTTCTTCTTCGGCTCGTCGCCGGATTTGCTGTCGGCTTCCTCGTCGGCGCCACGCACCGGCCGCGCTTCGGACATGCCGGGGCGCTTGGCGATGCCGTGGCTGATGTAATTGACCGCGTCGTAGCGGGTCATGTCCTGCTCTTGCAGGAAATACGCGGCATGGCTCTCGCGTTCGGCGAAAATCGCGACCAGCACATTGGCGCCGGTCACCTCTTCGCGGCCGGACGATTGAACGTGAATGACCGCGCGCTGGATAACGCGCTGAAAACCGGCGGTCGGTTTCGAATCGTCGGCGCCATCGGTGACCAGATTGTCCAATTCGGATTCCAGATAAGCGATAAGACTGCGCCGCAGCTTTTCCAGATCGACGTTGCACGCGCGCATGACTGCGGCGGCGTCTTGATCTTCGATCAGCGCCAGCAGCAGGTGCTCGAGCGTCGCGTATTCGTGGTGGCGCTCATTGGCCAGAGCCAAGGCCCGGTGGAGCGACTGTTCAAGACTGCGCGAAAACGTAGGCATTTCCATTTCTCATCGTTTGTATTGGACGTTTGTATTGGACGCTATCTCCCAGAATCACTTCTTCTCCATAATGCATTGCAAAGGATGCTGGTGTTTGCGGGCAAAGTCCATAACCTGCGTCACTTTGGTTTCGGCAACCTCATACGTAAAAACACCACACTCGCCGATGCCGTGCTGATGCACGTGCATCATGATCCGATGCGCCGTCTCGTGATCCTTGTTGAAGAAACGCTCGAGGACGTGGACCACGAACTCCATCGGCGTGTAGTCGTCGTTGAGCAGCAGCACGCGATAGAGGTTTGGCCGCTTGGTTTGCGGCCTTGTCTTGGTAATGACCGCGGTCCCGGGCGAGCCATCGCCTTTACGCTTGCGATCGTCGTCCGCCAGCCGGGCTGGCACATGGGTAGTAACGTCAATCAGCGGCATTGGTTCGTTCGACTTCCGAACTGCTGGATCATCCGCGGCCGGCGTTGCTGCCGACCGTTCGCCTGCGAGAATCCCCACACAGCGAGTAAAATTAGCGCGGATCACGCGCCGAATCGATAGAGCAACTTCCACAGAGGAAACGCCTATCGGCAGCGCGCCAACGGTCACCGCGCACAATTTCGAAGTGCTGGCGAGAGGGTGAGATAGTTCGCCTGTCGCGGGGCACAAGATGACAGAAAGCATGCACGGCTCGCCCAAATTGCTGTGGCGCGGCGCAACGGCCATGACGCGCACCTTAGGGGACTCGCGAACGGGGCTAATTTCGGTAGCGCGACACATCAGCAAATCCGTCGCCCGCGTGCGCCCGGACGGCATGGAGGGCGCCGGCGACAGCCGGCGCCGCCGGTGACCGGTGCAGGCGTCAAATTCAACGCGTGGGGCATTAACCGGTTTGCCATCAAAAGGCCTTTTGCAGCGGTGATTATATATATGTTGCGCCGCACAAAAGCGGACACATAAACGATTTTTTGGGCGGCGGCGCGGCTGCGTTTAACCGTTTTGCAACTGCGTCTTCCTAACCTGCTTGACCGTGTTGTTGGGGTAACGACCGAGTTGGGGTGGTGTCCGTCTCCCGCGCTGAACGGCGGAAAATCCGGCCTTAGCGGGCCGTACACTGTCCCGGAGCAGCAAACAGAGTGAGGGGCCGCCTTACGGGGTGAGGCGCGTTCAGGGACGGGGGTTATCAATGGCATCGGTGGAATTCGAAGCCCGTTCCGGGCTTCGTTACTGCCTGTTGGCGAGTGCCGCGGTCGCTGCGGCCCTTACCATCACCGGCGACGTCGCCGACGCACGACGGCATCATTATTCCCGTGTGCATCACGCCCATGCCGGGCACGGTCACGGTCACGCCCGTGTCGAAGATTATTCACCGCCTTCTGCGTCCATCGTTGTTGACGGCAATAGCGGGGCGGTATTGCAGGCCGCCAGTCCTGACGCTTTGCGCCATCCCGCTTCGCTGACCAAAGTCATGACGCTCTACCTTTTGTTCGAGCGTCTCGAATCCGGCAGGCTCAAGCTCGATAGCGCGCTCAAAATCTCCGAACATGCCTCAGAGCAGGCGCCGACCAAGCTCGGGCTCAAACCCGGCCAGACGATCAGCGTCGAGGACGCAATCAAAGGCATCGTCACCAAGTCGGCCAACGATGCCGCGGTCGCGGTCGCCGAAAACCTAGGCGGGGATGAGGACAGCTTTGCCAAGCTGATGACGCAGAAAGCGCATGCGCTTGGCATGGCACACACAGTTTACGTGAATGCGTCGGGTTTGCCGGACGACGACCAAGTTACGACCGCGCGCGATCAGGCCGTGCTTGGGCGCGCCATCCAGGAGCGGTTTCCGCGCTACTACCGATATTTCTCCACAGAATCTTTTGTCTATCACGGCGAAGCAATGCGTAATCACAACCATTTGCTCGGCGCAGTCGATGGAGTGGACGGCATCAAAACCGGTTTCACGCGCGCTTCCGGATTCAATCTACTCACCTCGTTACATCGTGACGGCCGTTACCTCGTCGCCGTTGTGATGGGAGGTCCCTCGGCCTCCGAACGCGACGAGCGCATGCGCGAGCTCATCGGCGCCCATATCAAGGAAGCTGCGGTGCGCCGCACCGCGCCCATGATCGCCGAGGCGGCCGAACGTCGTGAGGAGGCTTCGGCTAAATCACCGCCGACCCGGACCGACCGCACCGCTACGGCGAGCGTCGAGCCAAGCGCGGCGCCAAGCATGGCGCCAAGTATGACGGCACGTATGGCCGCTGGATCGAACGATCCGATCCGCCCGCTCCTGGTGAAGACGATTTCCTACCGAACCGCCCCGGTGCAAACCGCTTCGCTGGCGCCGATGCCGGCCTTGGTTCCGGTCGCGGCGGCGGCTCCGGCTGCGGCTCCGAGCGCGGTTGCGCCCGCCGCTCCTGCGCGGGCGGGGACCCGCGCCAGTTCGCCGACAACACGAACTGACATCGCAGCTGCCGCGCCAAATGTCGATCTTAAGGTGGCCCAAGCCGAACCGTCAGTGCCGACGGCTGCGGCCAGCGAACCGGCGCCACTAACATCCGTGGAGGCGGCGCCGGCACAAATTCAAGTGGTGCAGACACAGCCCGCACAGACACAGCCCGCACAGATGCGGCCCGTACAGATGCAGCCCGTGCAGATGCAGCCCGCGCAGATGCAGCCCGCGCAGATGCAGCCCGCGCAAATCGAACCCGCACCGATCGAAACGCACACAGCGGCAGCGAATGTGCAAACCGTGCCTGCGTATTCCGCTCCGCCGGCTCACGCCCATAGCGGCTGGCTGATCCAGATCGGCGCATTCGACGACGAGGCTGAGGCAAAGCAGCACTTGACCGCGGCACAGAGCAAGGTCCACGTCGCGCTTGCCGCGAAAGATCCATTCACCGAACGCGTGCAGAAAGGCGATAAGGCGCTTTACCGCGCCCGCTTTGCCGGATTCGACAAGTCGACCGCGGAAGCCGCCTGCCGGGCGCTCAAGCGCAGCGACTTCGAATGCATGGCGCTGAAAGATTAAGAAGAGCCCGTTCAAACGGGCCGAGTGATCGCGAAGGTCATCACCGAATACAGGGAAGCGCGACGGAGGACGGAAGACACGCGAGGTCCGCAACGAGTACCTTAGCGATGGCTCCGAAGCAGCAAGTCCTTGGCCTCATTGATGCGGGCCGCCAAATACGTCGTCCCCCCTTGGTCGGGATGCAGTTTCTTCATGAGCGAGCGGTGCGCGCGGCTGATCTCGGTCATGCTCGCACCGGGCTGAACGCCAAGGATCTGATAAGCCTCCTGTTCAGTCATTTTGCTGCCAGTCGCCGGCCGCGCCCCGAAGCCCGTATCCGCATCAGCTTGCGTGTGCTCACGCCGGCCGGGTCTCCCGCCGTCAAAATAAGCTGCCAGTGAGCTGAGCGGCCAAGGAAGAGCTTCGCCTAACAGATAGATTCCGAAAAGCCCGAGCCCCAGGCCGAGCCCCCAATCCCCGCGGACCAGTAGAAGCGCGCCGATCAAAATCGCGAGCGCGCCGCTGAGGCGCTGCTGGGCGAAGTTGAGGATACCCCGCGCGCGCGACCGCTTTGCCGCCCACAGCAAAACCAAAAGGATGACTACGCCAAAGAGGCCAAGCATCCGAGCTTTATAGCGATTTTGCCGGAGTTGGCGATTTCAGCCGGCGGGCGCAGCCTGGCTCAGTCGGCAAGGAGATCGTGCGTGTCGAGCGGCTTTCCCGCAGCCGCGATCCATTCCGCACGCGCGGCGGCGCGGCGTTTACCGCGTTCGTCGATCGGCAGGCGGAGCGAATCGATCAGGATCTTCACCTCGTCGCGGGCGGTGACGTGTGAACTGGTTGGCCGTAGCCCAAGCGTATCCTCATTGAGGTCGTCGAGCGCGGTGAGGCCGCGTGGGAAGAATTCGCGATAGACCACCCGCTCGGCAAAACCATCGACGGTGCGGAAACCGAGCTGCTTGGCGAGGCTGTCGACCCCCTCGCCGACCAGACGGCGGTTGCGCGAGCCCAGGGTAGAAAGCCGATTGCGGAGCACCACCCAATCGGTGAGACCGCCGTCAACCAAGCGGCGCTGGCGGCGGGCTTCGCGCACCATGTCGGCATAGTGGCTCACTCCCGCCACTTCGAAAGAGACTGGATCGAGGGTGCCGAGCACGTCAAAGTCGACGAAACTGTCGTTCAATGGCGTGATCAGGGTGTCCGCCATCGAATGGGCCAGACGCATCATGTAGGAATCGGTGCCTGGCGTATCGATAACCACAAAGTCGTGGCTTTGCTCGACCGTACTTACGGCTTGAGCAAACGCGGCAAATTCCTCGGCTTCGATTTCATCGAGACGCACGCCACAGCCGCGTGCAATGCAATAATGCACAGGGATTTCCAGTTGAATCCCGCTGCGCGCAGCCCACCCGCGGCGGTTGTCGATATAGTGGGTGAAACTCTTTTGGCGCGAATCGAGATCGATCGTGGCGACCCGCTGGCCAGCTTGCAGCAGTGCGACGGCAACATGCATCGCCGTGGTCGACTTGCCGGAGCCACCTTTTTCGTTCCCAAGGACGATGACATGCGCCGAGAACGGACGGCCGAGCTCCGCCTGCATCAGCATAGGACGCAACCCCTGCGTTGCGACTACTTTCTGAATTTGCAACGCGCCACGTCAAGATACAGCATCTATCGAAATAAGTTAATCGTAAACGAAACGCTGCATCGACGAAACGCGCCTGGGTGTGCTCACGCTGCAACGTCATCATGAAGATTTCCAAGCGAGCGAAGCGTCATCCGCGCGTCATCGGCACCCTACCTGCGCTGCGCCGCGCCATCGCGAATTTCCGCAGGCGCGGCCGCACAATTGCCCTGGTGCCGACGATGGGAGCGTTGCACGAGGGGCATTTTTCTTTGGTACGCCGGGCCCAAAGCCGGGCCGATTGCGTGGTTGTCTCGATATTCGTTAATCCGACGCAGTTTGCTCCCCACGAGGACCTGACCACCTATCCGCGCACCTTGGCGGCCGATGTTGCGGCTTTGGCCGAACGGCAAGTCGCTCTCATCTGGGCGCCTTCCGTGCGAACCATGTATCCGGACGGGTTTGCCACGCGGGTGGTGCCGGAGGGACCGGCCAGGGCCGGATTGGAAGACGCCAGCCGTCCGCATTTTTTTGCGGGCGTGGCGACCGTGGTGGCGAAGCTCCTGATTCAGTGCGAGCCCGATATCGCCCTGTTCGGCGAGAAAGATTACCAGCAGCTCAAAGTCGTCACGCAGCTTGGCCGCGATCTTGGCCTGAAATCCCGGATCGTCGGCGCGCCGATCGTGCGCGAGCGCGACGGCCTCGCTCTTTCTTCGCGCAACCGCTACCTCACTCCAGCGGAGCGCCAAGCCGCACCGATGCTCTACCGCGCGCTTAAAGATGCCGCCGCCAAGATCGGCGCCGGCGCGCCAATTGCCGAAGCACTCAAGCAAGCGCGCGAAGCAATCTCACGCGCAGGTTTGCAACTCGACTATTTCGAAGCGCGCAATGCCGACACGCTCGAGCCGCTTAAACACTCGGTCGGCGAACCGATCAGGCTTCTCGCCGCAGTGTGGATCGGCACGACGCGGCTGATCGACAATATCGCGGTGTAGAGGGCGAGCCCCTACTTCACCGCCGCCACTTTCATCGGATCCTTCACGCTCGGATAAGTCTCGAATTCCTCACTCCAGAGTTGGCCATCCTTCTTCACCACTTTGCGGATGTAGATGTTGCTGACGATGTCGCGGGTGGCCGGATCGATCGAGATCGACCCGCGCGGGCTTTCGAAAGCCATGCCCTTCATCGCGGCGATCAAGGCGTCGCCGTCGGAATTGCCGCCGGTCTTCTTGAGCGCCTCGTAGATCAGGTGCAGGCCGTCATAGGCGCCGAGCGAAACAAAGTCCGGGCGGAAGCCATTCGCCTTCTGCATTGCCGCCACATAGGTCTTGTTGAGCGCGGAATCGTGGGCCGCCGAATATGGCCCCGCGGTGATCATGCCGAGCATCTGATCGCCCATATTGTTGAGATCGTCATCATCGGTGAGATCGCCCGGCCCGATGATCTTGATACCTGATCGGCCCAAGCCGCGTTCGGCGAATTGCTTGGCGAAGATCGGCGCCTGCGTGCCCGGGAAGTAAATAAAGGCGGTGTCCGGCTTTATGTCGCCGATGCGTTGCAGGAACGGCGCGAAGTCCGGATTGGCAAGCGGAATGCGGATCGATTCCACGATCTCGCCACCAACCTGCTTGAACCGGGTCGTGAACGAGGTTACCGCTTCGACTCCGGGCGCCCAATCGTTGACCAACGTGACTATTCGTTTGCTGCCATTCTTGGCCGCCCATTCGGCCAAGATCCAGGACTGTGGCGGCAGGATGAAACCGGCGCGCACGAAGTACGGAGATTTTGTCGTCGTGATCGAAGCGCCCGAACTCATCACCAGAGTGGCTTTCTTCGACTCGGTCGCGAGCTGCGCAATGGCAAGCGCGGTCGGGGTGATCCCGATGCCGAGAATGTCGACCTTTTGATCGACGATCATCTCCTGAATAAGACGACGCGCATTGTCGGCGATACCGCCGTCATCCCGGATCGTGATCTGAATTTGCCGCCCGGCAACGGTATCGCCGTGTTGCTGCATGTAAAGCTTCAACGCGGCCTGTAGCTGACGGCCCACCGCGTTGAAGCCGGCGCCGGTGAGCGGAATACTGATGCCGATTTTGAGCGGCGTCTCCGCGGCCGCGCGGCGGGCGAGGAGCCCGGCCGCAGCGGTGGCCGTCATCCCCTTGAGCACTGTCCGACGCTGCATGTGATTACCTCTCCTTTTTGTCGTCATGCCCGCGCTTGTCGCGAGCATCCACGTTTTATTTTTCTGGCGCGATACGGTGCGAAGACATGGATGGCCGGAACACGTCCGGCCATGACGTCCTCAAAATCATTCCGCCGCCTCGAGATGCGGGATCTCGGGTCGTTCTCCTTCGGCCTTTCCGGTGATCGGCGGCTTGGGCAAGCGGGCCTCGCCGCTTTCCATCACGAAGGTATGCTCGAGCGAATACCACGGCGGTTTGACGTCCGCCGCGCGCGGGCAAGGCTCGTCGTGGCGAATGTAATCGCCGATCAGATGGCGCGTGACGCCGAACTGCACGTCCGTCTCGATGTGCTTGTCGTCGGGCACGTAGAGTTGCGAGATCAAAGTTTTGAAGCCCGGCTTGTAAACCAGAAAATGCAGGTGAGCGGGGCGCATATTGTGGCGCCCCTGCGCGCGCAGCAATTCGCCGACCGGGCCGTCGATCGGGATGGGATAGCCCGCCGGCTTGACGCTGCGGAAGCTGATATGACCGTCCGCGTCGGTCGTGAACTTGCCGCGCAAGTTCATGTCGGCTTGCACCGGGTCCTGGTTTTCGTAAAAACCTTCCGGCGAGGATTGCCAGATGTCGACCTCGGCGCCGCCGATCGGCTTGTCATTCACATCGCGGAACCGGGCGTCGACAAACAGCGCCGGACCGGGCGTTGGCGAACGCACGATCGAGCCGCCATTCGGGGTGCGCGGAGAATTCATGCGCCAAAACGGGCCGAGAAGATTGGCGTCGGTTTCGGTCTGGCCGCGATTGCCGTTGTTGAGGAGACAAATCAGACTCGAGAAGCCGAGCGAACCGGACATCAGCACGGCTTCGTTGTGAATCTCATTGGTATGCTTGCCCAACGCGACGATGTAGCCGATCGCCGCCTGAAATTCCGCCTCGGTCAGTTTCACCTCACGGGCAAAATCGTGCAGGTGGTGGACGAGCGCAGACAGGATCTCGCGCAAGCGCGGATTTTTGCTGCGCGCAATCTCGCTCAATACCGCTTTCGTGACGTCTTTCTCGTTTTCAATGATCATCGTGCAGCTCCGGGAGGCCGCCGGGCGTTAGCGGTCCGGCGCTTTGGCCGCGGACTTTACGTGATCGCTTGCGGGGATGCCATGCGGCAATTCCGGTAATGGCCGGCGCCGGTCACATCAGACCAAGCTCACGAAGCTCGCGCCGCAGAGTCTCGGGCATGGCGGCGGCGCCTTTGACGGCTTTGTCGAGGTCGCGCGGAGCGTCCTTGCAAGCAAGATAGCGCCAGCCTTGAAATGCGCGATGCGCCCGCGGCTCGACCAGAACCATTTTAGGATCGAGCACGACGCCGCAACGCCCGATGCCATCCTTATCGACGAAGGGACGGATCGCACGTATGCGCTGGCGGCACATGATTTCGCCGCGGATGACCCAATACAGTGATCCGCCATCGACCAGCTCCGCCGCCCGCTTAGGTACCATGCGGGTGCGGTGAATATGCTCGGGCTTCTCACCGTTCTTGCGCTTGGCCTTGAGCTTCTCCTTGATCCAATCCTGAAGCTCGCGAACGGAATCGCAACCGACGCAAAGCTTGATCAGATGCACGGTCATCTTTCTTTCTCACTCTGACGAAGCCTCAAGAGCCTCGATAGGCTCTAGCACCATAATCGGGGCGCCTTCTATAACCTGCGCACCGGTACTCACAGGAAGCTCTTTCACCACGGCAGCAAACGGCGCGCGCAGCGTATGCTCCATTTTCATCGCCTCGATCACGGCAAGTCTTTGCCCGAAGACCACGCGATCGCCGATGCCAGCAAGAAGTTCCAGCACACGCCCGTGCATAGGCGCCTTGATCACGTTGTCGCCGTCCCCGGCGGCGGCGGTACTCGCCGCAAAGTCCTTGATGCGGACGCGGGTCTGGCGGCCGCCACGCAATACGTAAGCTTGCGCGCCCGACCGAAACAGGTGCACGTCAGTAGCCGGTTCGACGCCGTGAACCGTAAGGCGCGGACCGTCGTTCCCACAGGCGATGACCGCTTGGGCGTCCTCGCCGTCGACCAGGATTGGCAGCGAGATTTCGCGCCTGCCGCCGAGTTGAAACCCGTCGCGCGCTGACCAGGCAGAATAGTCTTCCGGGGCGTCCGCTTCATGCGCCGACGCCTCCTCCTGCGCGGCAATCGCATCAACCAAAAGTGTCACGCCGCGCGCGGCGGCGCCCCAATCGGGCTCTCGAGGCGCTGCGCCCAAAGCCGTGAGGTTACGGTCGATAAAACCGGTATCGACTTTGCCCTGATGAAAGGCAGCGGCTCGGCACAGATTGGCCAGAAAGAGCACGTTGGTTCGCACTCCGGCGATCATCGTTGCATCGAGCGCTTGCGCAAGCCGATCGAGTGCGCCATCGCGCGTTGGCGCATGGGCGATGAGCTTGGCGATCATTGGATCGTAAAATGGCGACACGTCGTCGCCGGCTTCGATGCCGCTATCCACTCGGATCTCGCCCGGAAATTCCAGCGCCGCGATCGTTCCGGTGGACGGCAGAAAGCCGTGTTCGGGATCTTCTGCATAGACGCGTGCTTCGATCGCGTGTCCCTCAAAGGGGATCTCGTCCTGGCGCAGCGGCAGCTTTTCGCCGGCGGCGATCCGGAACTGCCACTCGACCAGATCGAGGCCGGTAACTGCCTCGGTCACCGGATGCTCGACCTGGAGCCGCGTGTTCATTTCGATGAACCAGAATCCGTCGGCGCGTAATCCGGCCGTGCCGTCGGCGACGAATTCCACCGTACCGGCGCCGCGGTAGTCGACCGCCTTTGCCGCGGCGACCGCCGCTTTGCCGATCGCCGCGCGCAAGTCCGGCGTCATACCCGGCGCGGGCGCCTCCTCGATCACCTTCTGGTGGCGCCGCTGCAGCGAGCAGTCGCGCTCGCCAAGATGAACCGCGTTGCCGTGATTGTCGGCAAAGACCTGGATTTCGATGTGCCGGGGCGAGGTGACAAATTTCTCGATCAAGACCCGGCCGGTTCCGAATGCCGATTGGCTTTCGCGCACGGCACCTTCAAGCGCGGCATCGAAATCGGCATGCTTGTCGACCCGCCGCATGCCGCGGCCGCCGCCGCCGGCCGCGGGCTTGATCAGCACCGGATAGCCGATCTGGTAGGCTTTTTCCCGCAGGAATTTCGCATCTTGACGCTCGCCGTGATAGCCGGGGACAACCGGTACGTCGGCTCGCTCCATGAGCTTTTTGGCATGGTCCTTGAGTCCCATTGCGCGGATTGCGCTTGCCGGCGGGCCGACAAACACGAGGCCTGCTTGCGCGCAGGCGTCAGCGAAGTCAGCGTTCTCCGACAGAAAGCCGTAGCCAGGATGAACCCATTCGGCGCCGGCTCGCTTTGCCGCCGCGATCAGACGTTCGATCGCGAGATAGCTTGCGCGCGGCTCAGGGCCTCCGATCAGATAGGCCTCATCGCATAATCGGGTATGCAGCGCGCCGGCGTCCGCTTCGGAATAGACCGCGATGGTACGCATGCCGAGCCGCGTGGCGGTGCGCGCGATACGGCAGGCAATTTCGCCGCGGTTAGCGATGAGGACGGAGCGCAGCATCTCGCCGCATCTGAGCGGGTAACGGGCGCGCGTTCAACTCATTGCGCGGCCGGTGTCTGGCCGGCGCTCGCCTGTGGCGGGGCTGAGGATTGTGGTGGCGGCGAGGGTTGCGCCGCCGGACTTGGCGCCGTGCCGGGCGTCCAGACGGGATCGGCCTGCGGGACCAAAGTCGCTGCCGGCGATGTCGTGGCCGGCGGCGGCGAATTGCCGGCTTTGCGTGAAGATCGGCGCGCCGACGCCGCCGCGCGCGCGTCGCCGGCCACATTTGCCGGTGCGGCTTTCGGCTCGGGGTTCATGATGCTGATGGCCGGAATCGAGGCAGCGCTTGGAAAATCGGCATCGATGACAACTTTTTTCTGGGCCTGACCCGCCGGCAGCTGGCTGGCGGCGAGCGTAGCGGTCGAGGATGGGGCCGCATCCGCGACCGGAGTCTCGGGCTGCCCCCATAGTGGCAAATAACGGTCGAGGTACCGATCGAAGGTTTGCTCGCTTAAATTGGCTCGCACTCGCTCCGGATCGCGCAGCAGTGCCAAAGCCTCGCAACGACTGCTCGTGCAGCCGTCGCGTATTGCGAGCGCATGGGCGACGAAACCGAATCGATCCGCCTCAAGCGCGCGGCGCAGCGAGGGTAAGACCGAATCGAGATTGCCGCCGGCCCTGATGTGAGCGGCGATATCGGAAAGCAGCGTCAATCGCGCAGCGGTATAGGACGAGGCAGCCGCCACCGTTGCCGGGGCGGCGAACAGCGCTTTTTCGCACGCTGCTTCGACGTTTTCCCCGCCGGTGGCATCCAGGCAGGCAAGCGGCGAACCGGGTGCAAGCACCTGCGCCATTAGCTGCGCGGCGCGCATTTCGAGATTGCGGCGTTCGACGCTGAGGTCGCGTGCCGCGGCGCCGGCCAGGAAAGCCCAGGCCAATATCGCGCCAAACGCGGCCCCGAGCCCACCCACGGCGAACCGCGATATGATTCTCGAGCGCGTCCAATCGAGCGCCAGCGCGCAGACAAGTACAAGCAGAGCCGCCGCTCCGGACGCGACCCAGAAACGCAAATGTCCGACGTCCGGATCAATGCCGAGCATCGAAAAGCCTATGCGGGACGATGTCGCTTCCCCCGATAAGCGAGTATGGCGCAGTGCTGCCGTGCGCGCCAGTCGCCTGTTGCGCGACTAGTGCTCGACCTCGAGCTGGCTCTCTTTCGCCACGCGCTCAAAGGCCTCGCCCGGATTCTTGATGCGATACTGATAGTCCTCCCCGTCGGATGGCAGCAGCCTCACAACCTTGTAGCTGCCACTCGCGCCGGGGCGACTGATCGGGCTTGAGGTATAAAATACGGCTTGGCCGACTTGGAATTTGTGCGTCCGCAGTGAATGACCGAGCGCGGTCACCTGCGCGACCGTGACCGTGGTGGAGGCGTCCGAGGCCGTGATTTTCCTCGCCGAAGGCGGCCGCAGCGCGCTGATCGGTAGCGATTTCCGCGCGGAAAACCGCGAAGCAGTGGCCGCCTTGGCCGCAGCAGCGCGTGCGGCGACCTTGCGAGGCGCAGCTTTTCGGATCGATTTGGAGGCGGCTTTGGCGGGACGCTTGTTTTTCACTGAACGCTTATTCATGGAACAAGTATAGCATCCAAAAACAGCACGGAGCAAAGAATATAATCGCGACAAACCGCGCTTAAAGTGGCTTAAAATCGGTCAGTCCGAATACGAAAAAATATTGTCTTTTCAGTATTATACAAGGAGCAGCTTTCCCAAAATGAAAACTGCTCTCATGCCCCCATTTGCCGCTGCCAACGGCCGTTCTCATCGGCCTTCCAATAGGTAACCTCGGCGCCGTTTGTCTTGGCCTCATTCCACCGCATGCGAGCCATTTCAACAGCTTCGGGATCATCGCCATCGAACAGCAGCACGATACGCTGATAATTGCCCGAGTCCGCTGTCAGATTCGCGCCGTCGACCAGGAAGCGCACGACCGCGCCATTCGGATTTTCGGCACTGGCAGTAAGCACGATCGGCTGTTCAGCGGGTTCGGGATCGCGAGAGGTGCCGTGCGGCAAAAAAGCGTCGTCGCGCCAGGTCCACAAATGCGCATCGAGCGCCTCCACGCGCTCGTCGGAGGAAGCTTGAACGACCACGCGCCAGCCGCGCTCGAGCGATTTCTGCAAAAGCGGCGGTAGCACCTGCTCCAAGGTTTGGCCCTTGAGATGGTAAAATAGAATTTCGGTCATTGCGCCTCCGCTCAGCGCTCGTAGTGATCTTCGACGAGTCGCTCAAGCAACCGCACGCCCCAACCCGAGCCCCAGCTCCGGTTGACGTCGCTTTGCGGCGAACCCATCCCGGTCCCGGCAATGTCGAGATGAGCCCAGGGGGTCTTATCGACGAAACGCTGCAAAAGCTGAGCGGCCGTAATCGCGCCGCCCGAGCGCCCGCCGGTATTTTTCATATCGGCGAATTTTGAATCGATCATCTTGTCGTATTCGGGGCCGAGCGGCATCCGCCAAACCCGCTCGCCGGTCACCTCCCCCGCCTCTATCAGCCGCTCGGCGAGCTTGTCGTCGTTGCAGAACAGACCGGCATATTCCTGTCCGAGCGCAACGATGATCGCTCCCGTGAGCGTTGCAAGATTGATCATGAATTTTGGCTTGAATCGCTTGTTCACATAATGAAGCAGGTCAGCCAAGACGAGACGGCCCTCGGCATCGGTATTGATGATTTCGATGGTTTGTCCTGACATCGTTTTGACGATGTCGCCCGGCCGCTGGGCTTTTCCGTCGGGCATGTTTTCAACAAGGCCGATAGCGCCAACCGCATTGACCTTCGCTTTGCGCGCCGCCAGCGCATGGATGAGGCCAACGACGCAGGCAGCTCCTGCCATGTCGCCCTTCATGTCCTCCATGTTTTGCGCCGGCTTGATCGAAAGGCCGCCGCTATCGAAGCAGACCCCTTTGCCAATGAATGCGACGGGATCGGTGCCACGCTTGCCGCCATTCCAGCGCATGACGACAAGCTTTGCTTCATGCGCGGAACCTTGTCCGACTCCGAGCAGTGCGCCCATGCCAAGCTTGCGCATCGCGGCAACGTCGAGCACTTCGACGCCAACCCCCAACTTGGTCAAACCTGATGCGCGGCGAGCGAATTCGCCGGGATAGAGGATATTGCCGGGCTCATTGACGAGATCGCGGGCGAAAACGACGCCGTCAGCGATAGCCGCGCGGCGCGCCCAGGCTTTCTCCGCCGATGCCGGATTCGAACAGGCAAAGTTCAGTTCAATCTTTTTCGGCGCCTGCTCTTCGTCCTCTTTGCGCTTGGTCTTGTAGAGATCGAATGAGTACCCACGAAGCCGCGCGCCGAGCGCCAGATCGGCGACCTGGTCGGCCTTAAGCGCCCCCGACCCCAGTTCGGCGAAGATTGTCGCGGCCGCGGCGGCTTTGGTCAGTTTTCCCATTGCGACGCCGCCCAATTTGGTGAGATCGCGGGAGGTTAAGGCGCTGTCCTTGCCGGTGCCGACGACCACCAGTCGCGGCACGTCGAGCCCGGCAGGGGCAATTAGGTCCAGGCTTGACCCGTTTTTCCCGTTGAAACGATCAGCGGCTGCGGCGCGATGCAAACTGTCTCCCATGCGCGAAACAATGCGCCGGCTCGCCGGCCCAAATTTCATGTTCTCGGCGCAGAACAGAATAAGAACATCACGCCGGGTTGCGAACGAGTTGAAAACGAATTTAAGGGCGGCAGCCATGTCAAATCCTTGATGAATCCTCGCGGTCCTCTGCCAAAGGGCGGGATTGTGCGGTTCCGAATGGATTTATGGACCGGACTCGCCGGGCGGGCAAAGCGGACCATGCGCGTAAGATGAGGCCTTGTCGCCGGCCGATTTATCAAACGGCCGTATTAACGCTTTAGTGTGCATGTTCAATAGCTTTGCCTTGGCGGGGCCATTTTGTGAACGCATGAAATTACCTGCCTTCTGGGGAGATCGGCTGCCGGGACCTGCTGCGCCGTCGCAAACGCCGCGATGGCATGGGCCGGCAGGGGGATGTTTAGTCCAATGGGGTCGATCAGCCGGTACATGTTTCGCGCCACCATGGGCGCGTTCCTGATCACCCTGGTCAGTCTGACAGTCGTGATCTGGTTCACGCAGGCGATGCGCGATTTCGACCTGATCACGAGCCAGCGGCAGACGCTACTCGTTTTCGTCGGCATCACCGGAATGATCGTACCGCTTTTGGTGATGATGATCGCGCCCATCGCGCTGGTCATGGCGGCAGCGCACGTCCTCAAGAAGCTCAGTTCGGATTCCGAGATCATCGTGATGAACGCGGCCGGAGTGTCGCCCTGGCGATTGCTTCGGCCGTTTCTCGCCTCCGCGGCCGTCGTCTCGGTATTGGTCATGGTCATCGCGGCCTATGTCTCGCCTCGCAGTCTGCGCGAACTACGCGAGTGGGGCGCGCAGGTGCGCGCCGATATTCTTACCAACATCGTTCAGCCGGGCCGCTTCACCACCGTCGGGGGCAATCTCACTTTCCATATTGCAGACCGAAAGCCGAACGGTTTGCTGGTCGGCATTTTCGTCGACGATCGGCGCGATTCCGCTGTGCATTCCACCTATCTCGCCGAGCAGGGCGAAATCGTAAAGAACGATGCGGCCTCATTCCTGGTCCTCCAAGGCGGCAGCATTCAGCGTCTCGAAGCGGGGCAACGCGATCCCAGAATCGTGACCTTCGATCGCTATCCTTTCGATCTCTCGCAGTTTACCGGCGGGCCGCAGAACGTCGTTTACACCGTGCGCGAGAAATATATCTGGGAATTGTTGTGGCCGCGATCTGACGACGCGCTGTATGCGGCGCAGCCAGATCAATATCGATCGGAGCTGAACGACCGGCTGGCCACGCCGCTCTATCCGCTCGCCTTCGTCATCCTGGCTTACGCGTTTCTCGGCCCGCCGCAGACCACGCGGCAAAGCCGAACGCTGGCGCTGCTGGGCATGATCGGCGCCGTGGCGTTGCTGCGGCTGATCGGCTTCATCAGCGTGATCGTGGGGGTGCGGGTGCCGAGCGCTCTTGCTCTGCAATATGTCGCACTGTTCGGTGCGATGGCCGCGGGGCTTTGGCAAATCTCTCGTGGCCGCGCGGTCGAACCTGCCGCCGCCATATCGAGGTTTGCAACCGCCGTCGGCGAGCGCCTCGCGCGCGCGGCCGAGAGCTGAGGAGCGGCCATGATCGCTGGAACGCTCTCGCGCTATTTCGCCATGCGGTTTGTCGCCTCCGTGGTCGGTTCGTTCATCGGCGTCATCGCGCTTGCCGCCATGATCGACGATGTCGAACTGATGCGGCGTGGCGCCGATTGGCCGAATGCCACGGCCTGGCTGCTGGCAAAAATCTCGATGTACCGCGTCCCCCAGCTCACCGAGCGAATCCTGCCGTTCACGGTGCTGGTGGGTGCGATGTCGTGCTACCTGACGCTTTCGCGCCGGCATGAACTCGTCATCGCGCGCGCCGCCGGAGTTTCGGCTTGGCAATTCGTGGCGCCCGCGGTTATCGCTGCGTTCCTTCTCGGCACCGTGGCGACCACACTCTACAATCCTGTTTCGGCGATGTTGCACGAGCGCTCGAAGCGGCTCGAGGCCGACATGCAAGGCGCCACGCTTTCGGCGCTGCAGCGGTCAAACAGTGGCTTTTGGGTACGGCAAAAGAGCAGCGACGGCGCCGCCATCATCAATGCGATCAGCAGCCGTGAGCAAGGCGCCCAGCTCGGCGGCGTGAGCGTGTACACGTTCGACAATAGCGGCCATTTCCAAGATCGCATCGAGGCGAAAAGCGCCGCGTTGCAGGAAGGCTACTGGCTGTTTGAAGACGCGCGCATCTACGTGCCTGGCAAAGCGCCGGACCTAGAACAGGCCTACCGGCTGCCGACCAACCTCACGCTCGAGCAGGTGCGCGAGAGCTTCGCGACGCCTGAGACGGTGCCGTTCTGGCAATTGCCGACTTACATCGAACTCGCCGATCGGGCGGGTCTGCTCGCCGCCGGATACCGCCTGCAATACCAGCAGCTTCTCGCGCGACCGTTTTTGCTCGCGGCGATGGTCCTGCTCGCTGCCTCGGTGAGCCTGCGATTCTTCCGATTTGGCGGCGTGCAGAAAATGATCTTAAGCGGCATCTCGGCCGGCTTCCTTTTGTTCGTGTTGTCCAAGATCACTGAAGACATGAGCAAATCGGAATTGTTGTCGCCGGTGGCAGCGGCATGGATCCCGGTGGTAATCGGCAGCCTTACCGGATTTGTCGCACTATTGTACCAGGAGGACGGCTAGTGACGACCTGGCGTAGGTCTTCGCGTCCTCTTCGCCGACGTAGCGCGCGCATGCCTGTCATGGCTCTCGCGGCGTTGCTTGCGTTTGTACTTGGGGCCGTTATCGCGCCCGCGCAGCTGGCTGCGCAGAACGCCATCGGCGTCATGCACTTTCCGCCGCGGCCGCCGCCTCCGCCGCGACAACCGCCGCCGCCGTCGAACGCGCCGATGCTCGTGCAGGCGACCGAGATCAGATACGACTACACGAATAACTCGGTTGCCGCGGTCGGTAACGTGCAGATCTATTACGGCGGCGCGACTGTCGAAGCCGATCAGGTCATATACGATCAAAAAACCAAGCGGCTGCGCGCGGAGGGCAACGTCCGGCTCACCGAGCCTGACGGCAAGATCACCTATGGCCAGGTCATCGATCTGACCGACGACTATCGCGACGGATTTGTCGATTCACTGCGACTCGAAACGCCCGACGAGACCCGTTTTGCCGCAGCACGCGCCGACCGCACACAGGGCAATTACACAGTCCTGCAGAACGGCGTCTATACAGCGTGCGAACCCTGCAAGGACGATCCGCGAAAGCCGCCGCTATGGCAGGTCAAGGCCGCCCGCATCATCCACGATGAGGGCGAGAAGATGCTTTATTTCGAAGACGCCCGCGTCGAGTTTTTTGGCGTTCCGCTCGCTTATGTGCCCTTCATGTCGACGCCCGATCCGACCGTCAAACGCAAGAGCGGATTTCTGTTTCCGGGTCTGTCGGAGACTTCCCAATACGGCTTCGGCGCCGAGATCAAATATTTTTGGGCGCTGGCGCCGAACTACGACCTCACGCTGTCGACGCTGTTGACCACCAAGCAGGGCGCGCTTTTCAAAGGGGAATGGCGCCAGCGCTTGCTCGACGGCTCGTATACGATCAGAGCCGCCGGAATCTTCCAGCAGGACCCCGGATATTTTGCCACACGTGACGGGCCCAACAGCCTGACCGCGAACACATTTCGCGGCGTGATCCAATCGGCTGGGCAGTTCGCGCTCAGCGATAAGTGGGTCTGGGGTTGGACCGGATTGCTGGTGACTGACAGTCAGTTTCTTTACGACTATCAGCTGAGACAGTTTACCGGCGCCTTCGATCCGTTCCAGACCGGTTTTGCCGCGGAGGGAGTGTCGCAGCTTTATCTCAGCGGCGCGGGCGACCGCAGCTACTTCGACATCCGTTCCATCTACTATTACGGCTTCTCGCAATTCGACCACCAGTCGCAAATCCCGATCATTCACCCGGTGCTCGATTATTCCAACGTACTGCCTCAGCAATTGCTTGGCGGCGAGTTCAGCTACAAGGTCAACCTCACCAGCCTGACCCGGCAGCAGGCTGAATTCGACGCCGTAACGCAAACGGCTCAGTCCAGCGGCGTCTGCTCGAGTCCCACCGCCGACACGGCTGTTCCAGGAAACTGCCTGCTGCGCGGCATACCCGGCGACTACACGCGTTTTTCGGCACAGGCGGATTGGCGTCGCACACTGGTCACCGACAACGGTCAGATGATCACACCGTTTTTCCGCATGCGCGGCGATGTCGCAACGGTTTCCGTGGACAATACGCCAGGCGTGTCGAACTATATCGCGACCGGAACCGATGGGCTTGCACGCGGCATGCCCGCCGCGGGGGTTGAGTATCGCTATCCGTTCATCAGCGTGTCGTCATGGGGAACGCAAATCATCGAACCGATCGCTCAGGTTGTGCTGCGGCCCAATGAGACAGATATCGGAAAGTTTCCCAATGAAGATGCGCAGAGCCTGGTATTCGACACCAGCAATCTGTTCGACATCGACAAGTATTCCGGCTGGGATCGCGTCGAAGGCGGCGGCCGTGCCAACGTCGGCATACAATACACCGCCCAGGTCAATCGAGCCGGATCGTTCAATGTCCTGTTCGGCCAATCGTATCGCTTGTTTGGGCTGAACTCGTTTGCCAGCCCCGATATCACCAATACCGGACTTAACAGTGGCCTCGACAAAAACGTCTCCGATTACGTCGGCAGCGTCACCTATCAGCCGAATCCAATTTACTCTTTTGCGGTGCGCGGCCGGTTCGACCAGAGCACGTTCACCCCACAACGTCTCGAAATCGAGACTCGCGCCAATTTCGAGCGTTGGACGCTGCAGTTTCTGTATGGCGACTATGCGCCCCAACCGCTCCTCGGCTTCCTCACGCGCCGCGAAGGCTTCCTTACCGGCGCATCGCTGAAGCTGACAGCTAATTGGATTCTGCTTGGTTCGACGCGCTATGACATCGAAAATGATCGCTTCGACCAGGCGCGGCTTGGCGTCGGCTATGTCGACGATTGCTTCATGTTGTCGGTGAACTGGCTCAGCAGCTATACCTATACGACAGTGGCGCTTCCGGTCCGAAATGACACCGTCATGCTGCAATTCAGCTTGCGCACGCTTGGGCCGGACGCGCTGGCTCCTGTGGGCGTTTCCTACTGATTTTGTCGTGATGGAGAGAAACTCGTGATTTCGCCAGTCGAGTTTCGGCATCGATGCAGCGGCTTTGCCGCCGCTCTCTCCATATTCGCGATCATTGCAACAATTTCGTCCCCCGCGCAGGCCCAGCAAATCGTTCTGCTCGTGAACGGCTCGCCGATCACCGATCTTGATATCGCTCATCGCGAGAAGTTCCTCGAGATGAGCAACCACAAGAAGCCGAGCCGTCAAGAGGCTATCAACAGCCTGGTTGACGAGACGCTGGAGTTGAAGGAGGCCGCGCGCTACTCGCTGGAACCGTCCGACCCCGACGTTCAATCGGCCTATGACAACGTTGCGGAGAATATGGGGGTCGATGCGCAGAAATTGACGCAGATCCTTACCAATGGCGGAGCCAGTGCCGACACCCTCAAGCACCGGCTCAAGGCGCAAATCGCGTGGACGACCCTGGTGCGGGGCAGGTTCAAGGTGAGCCTGGAAATCGCCGATAAGGACGTTGAAGCGGAACTCCAGCTGCATCAACCGCAGGACAATGGTCAGGTCGGATACGAATACGTCGTGCGTCCGATCGTTCTCATCGTGCCGCGCGGCGCGCCCGATACTGCTTATGAAGCGCGCAAGCGAGACGCTGATGCGCTACGAGGCCGCTTTGCGAACTGTAGCGATGGGATTCCATTTGCGCGCGGACTTCCGGAAGTCGCCGTGCGTGATCCCATCAACAAGTCGTCTGCCGACCTGCCGCCGGCTTTGCGCACCATCCTCGACAATGTCGAGGTTGGACATTTGACGCCGCCGGAACAGACCGCAGAAGGCATACAGATGTTTGCGGTCTGCTCAAAAAAGGAATCGAAGACCGAGGCCCCGGGCCTCAAGGAAGTTCGAGACAAGATGTTCGAAAAGAAATTTGGCGCCAAGGCTAATCGGTATCTCGCCGACCTGCGGCGGCAAGCGATGATCGAGTACAAATAAATGTCGTTTCCGTCGGCGGCGAACCGGTTTCCACTTCTTCCGCCATGCTGTAGAAGCGATTTGTGCAACCTCTGGCATTGACGCTCGGCGAACCCGCCGGGATCGGCCCGGACCTTGCCCTGACGATTTGGCAACGGCGCGCCGAGCTCGACATACCGCCCTTCTACATTATCGCCGAACCGGATTTCCTCGGCCGGCGCGCCAATCAGCTTGGTTTGCGGATTCCGATCGAGCGCGCGACTTCGGTCAGTGCGGCAGCGATATTCCGTTCCGCCCTTCCCGTGGCCGCTCTCGGCCTGCCCATCAGCGCCGAACCCGGCACGCCCGATTCATCGAGCGCGCCCGCCGCAATCGCGGCGATCCGCCGTGGCGTCGCCGATGTGATGGCTGGCTCGGCAGCCGCGATCGTCACCAATCCCGTCGCCAAGAATGTGCTCTATAATTCCGGCTTCGCGGAGCCGGGCCACACCGAATTTCTCGCCAGGCTGGTGCAGGAAAACTCAGGCAAGGTATTGCGGCCGGTGATGATGCTGTGGTCGCCGGAATTGGCGGTAGTCCCGGTAACGATCCACCTGCCGCTTCGAGAAATATTCAAGCAGCTTTCGATTGAACTCGTCGTCGAGACCGGACGAATTGTTGCCCGCGATCTGCACCGGCGCTTCGGTCTCGCCCGGCCTCGGCTGGCGATTGCCGGCGTCAATCCGCATGCCGGCGAAGCCGGCACGCTCGGCGAGGAAGACCGCGTCATCGTCGCCCCGGCCGTTGCCGCGCTCATCGGCCACGGCATCGACGCCAGGGGACCGCTTCCTGCCGATTCGATGTTTCATGAGGCTGCGCGCGCGAGCTACGATGCCGCTTTGTGCATGTATCACGATCAGGCACTCATCCCGATCAAGACCCTTGCCTTCGACCACGCGGTGAATGTGACGCTCGGCCTTCCTTTCGTGCGCACCTCGCCGGATCATGGCACCGCCTTCGATATTGCTGGAACCGGGACTGCCGATCCGACCAGTCTGATTGCCGCGCTGCGGCTTGCGGCTCGGCTCGCCGGTTCGCCCGGTGCAACTGCCGAGGCAGCGGTGTCGAACACCGCGCCGTGAAGCAGCCATTCGATGACCTGCCGCCGCTGCGCGAGGTTATTCGCCGCTATGACCTTAGCGCGCGAAAATCGCTCGGCCAGAACTTTCTCCTTGATCTCAATCTCGCCGCGCGGATCGCTCGCACAGCGGGACCGCTTGAGACAATCACGGTCGTCGAGATCGGTCCGGGGCCGGGCGGGTTGACGCGCGCGCTTTTGGCGCTCGGTGCGTCGCGAGTCATTGCCGTCGAGCGTGACGATCGCGCGATCGGCGCACTGCAGGAAATCGCCGCCCATTATCCCGGCCGGCTCGAAATTGTCGTCGGCGATGCACTTCACTGCGATGCGCGAACACACCTCTCTTCCGGTCAAGCGCGTATCGTCGCCAATCTGCCTTACAACATTGCGACCGCTTTGCTGGTGATGTGGATCACCGTCGAGCCGTGGCCGCCATGGTACGATTCGGCGGTTCTGATGTTTCAGCGTGAAGTCGCCGAGCGCATCGTCGCCGAAGTTGGATCAAGCAGTTACGGTCGCTTGTCCGTGCTGGTGCAGTGGCGTTGCGAGCCTCGTATTGCCTTTGATGTGAACGCGTCCGCATTCGTGCCGCCGCCCAAGGTGAAATCCTCCGTGGTGCGGTTCGTTCCGCGGTCCGCGCCGCTATCTTGCGAGCGCGCCATGCTCGAAGCGGTGACGCAGGCCGCATTCGGCCAACGGCGCAAGATGCTCCGACAGAGCTTGCGCTCGTTGGGAAACGACACCGCGGAGCTCATCGCGGCGGCTGGACTCGATCCGACCGCGCGCGCGGAAGAGGTTTCGGTGGAGCAATTCGTCCTACTCGCGCGCATGCTCGAAGTTCAGCGCGGCCGCCACAGAACAATTGAAAAGGCAGGCTCCACAGGCGATAAAACCGCATGAGCGAGTTTCGCCGCCAGTCTCTTATCGCGTATGGGCAACCGCTGCGCGAAACGGTTGCGGATTGTCCGGCGCCGCGCGGCACCGAGGTTCTAATCCGCGTCACATGCTGCGGGGTGTGCCATTCGGATCTGCACGTGCAGGACGGCTATTTCGTGCTCGGCGGCGATAAACGGCTCGACATCACCAAAGACCGCGCTTTGCCGTTTACGCTTGGACATGAAATCGCTGGAGTGGTCGAAGCCGCAGGTGAAGGCGCCAACGGCGTCATGGTCGGTCGAGAAGTCGCGGTCTATCCCTGGATCGGCTGCGGCGCTTGCCCGGCGTGTCGCGCCGGCGAGGAGAACATGTGCTCCGCGCATCACCATCTTGGCATTGCCGTCGACGGCGGTTTCGCAACTTACGTGCTGGTGCCGCATCCGCGTTACCTGCTCGACTATGCGCCGCTGCCGGCGACCTTCGCCGGTCCATTGATGTGCTCCGGGCTTACCGCCTATGGCGCGCTCAAGCGACTGGGCGGTCACGCGGAGCGCGGACCGGTCCTGCTCGTTGGCCTCGGCGGCGTCGGCATGATGGGGCTGGCGCTGGCTCGCGCGCTGTTTCGCCAACCCCCGCTCGTCGCCGACATCGACCCGCAAAAGCGGCAAGCCGCGCTCGCCGCCGGCGCCGCGCAAGCCTTCGATCCGGCCGATCCGCAGGCGCGTAAAGCGGTTATGGCAGCGACCGGCGGCGGTTTATACGCAGTTTGCGACTTTGTCGGCTCGGACAAATCGCTGCAATTCTCGACCGGAATTCTGGCGCGCGGCGGCAAGGTCGTTGTCACCGGACTACTCGGCGGCAGCTTCTCGATTCCTGCGGCCATGATTGCGATCAAAGCAATTACCATCGAGGGCACCTTGACCGGCACCTTGGCGCAGGCGCGCGAACTGATCGCGCTGGCGCGTTCGGGGAAAATCGCTCCGATACCGACGCATGCACGGCCGCTCGATGAAGCGCAGGCGGCGTTTGAGGATTTACGCGCCGGCCGCGTGGTGGGCCGCACGGTTCTGGCGATCTAAAGCATGATCCCGAAACAAGCTAAAGCGAAATACCGAATCGACCTAAAATCATTTCGCTTTAGCTCAGATATTGCCGAATCTTCGCCAGCAATTGGCGCGGACTGTACGGTTTCGGCACATAATCGTCGCAGCCGGCCTCCCGCGCTTTCTTCTCTTCGCCGCTGAGCGCATAGGAAGTGACCGCGATAACGGGGATCGATTTCAAGGCCGGATCGGTTTTGATCCGGCGCGTCGCGGCATAGCCGTCCATGACCGGCAGTTGAATATCCATCAGGATCAGGTCGGGGCGCTGTTTGGCGATGGCGGCGAGCGCTTCTTCGCCATTCTCGGCTTCGGTGATTTCATAGCCGGTGCCGGCGAGCATATCGCGAATGATCTGACGATTATCCGGCTGGTCCTCGACGACGAGAATACGCTTGCTCATGCGGCCTCCACTTGACGCTCGACAATAACCGGAAGAGTGAAAGCAAACGTGGCGCCTTGGCCCAGTTGCGACTCGACCCAAATCCGGCCGCCATGCATCTCGATGATGCGCTTTGAGATCGCCAGCCCCAAGCCGGTGCCGCCCTTCTTCTTGGTAATCGCATTATCGGCCTGCTGGAACTCCTGGAACAGCCGCGTCTGATCGGCAGCGGAAATGCCAGGGCCAGTGTCACGGACCGATACGTAGAACGAGCCATTATTGGCGTCGGCCTTGATGGCGACTTCGCCCGCATCGGTGAACTTGATCGCGTTGCCGACAAGGTTGATGAGGACCTGGGTCAAGCGACGTCCGTCGCCGCGCCCTGGTGGCAGTTCAGCAGCCATCTCGACCTTAAAAGCAAGCTTCTTATCGGCCGCCAGCGGCTCAAGCGTGCTGCGGACGGTCTGGGCAATGTCTTGAACCGAGTAATCTGAGAGTTCGAGGACGAGTTGGCCAGCCTCGATCTTGGAGAGATCAAGCACGTCGTTGATCAGGCCCAATAGATGCCGGCCGTTGCTTTCCAGGCGCTTAAGCACAGCGCTCATCTTTTCCGACGGCTCCCCGTAAGCGCCATCGGCCATCAATTCGGTGTAGCCCAGAATGGCATTGAGCGGCGTGCGCAACTCGTGGCTCATATTGGCCAGGAATTGCGACTTGTGCTGGCTCGCGACTTCGAGCTGCCTGCTCTTGTCCTGGATTTCTTCGAACAGCCGCACGTTTTCGATGGCGATTGCGGCCTGGTCGGCAAAGGTCGTGACCAGATCAATCTGCCTATCGGTGAATGGCCGTACTTCAGAACGGGTCAAAACCAGCACGCCGATCGGCACGCCCTCGCGCAGCATTGGGACGGCGAGGATGGTGCGATAGTCACCCAATTTCTGGGCTTC
>Ga0187819_10000241_pt1 | contig 26313 bp, 29 predicted proteins | sample NC_wetland_sal_i_15_FD_132411 | JGI IMG/M metagenome (GOLD analysis project Ga0187819, IMG submission 132411) | Wetland sediment microbial communities from Neuse River Estuary, North Carolina, USA - SO4_4 | ecosystem: Environmental > Aquatic > Freshwater > Wetlands > Sediment | place: USA... | reverse complement strand
TTGCATGGATCGCAACCGCGCCCGCTCGCGCGTGGTGCCCGAAGAAGCCATGCGCGCGATGGCCGCCAAACTGGTGCCGCCGGCCGTCGAGGAAGGGTTCAGCCGGGTGACGGTGGTGCGATAATTCGAAAGGCGTTGATGTTGACTCTTACTGCCTACGATAGCTTTGTGGAACAACTTTTCGAAGTCATGAAGCGCTTCGTTGATGCGCTGTCAAAGGCCAGCATTGAGTACCGCCTCATCGGAGGCATGGCAGCCTTTCTGCACGTGAATGAGCGAAATCCCATGGTAGCGCGGCTAACCAATGACGTGGACGCAGCGGTGCGGCGAGAGGATTTGCAAGCGATCATCAACGCCGTCAAACCGTTCGGCTTCACTTATCGGCATGTGGCCGGGGTGGACATGCTGGTCGACTCTGCTAAACCGACCGCGCGAAGCGCGATTCACTTGGTATTCATCGGCGAAAAAGTCCGCCAGGAGTATCTGGAGCCGGTGCCCGGTTTTTCACCGCCGGCTACGACGGCTGAAGGCGCATTGGTCGCCTCCGTTGCCGACCTGGTCCGCATGAAGCTCACCAGCTTCCGCCTAAAGGACAAGGTCCACATCCAGGACCTCGACGGCGTCGGCCTCATCACACCTGAAATCGAAGCCGGGCTACCCGAACTGCTCCGCCAGCGGCTCGCCGAAGTCCGCGCATCCGACTAGATTCCCCCCGGCACAATCCAGAAACTCTCGCGCCACAGTCCGCCCGGAGGAATGCTCTGCAGCTCCTTGTAAACTCCCGCGTGCGCCAGGTTGAAAGCATTCGTGATGGCCGACATGGGCTCGAAGCAAATGAAGTCTTTGCCCGGTGGCGCATAGACGATCGCGACTGTGTATTTCGGGCCGTAGAGGACCGAAATCTTCCGGCCTCCGCTCTCTACCCAAAACTCAGCGCGCCCGTCTTGGCCGCGCACCAGGTCCGTGAAAACGTCGTCAAGAGACGTCGTGGCTAGCGGCGCAGGATCAGGCAGCGCCACCGGCGTGCGCGCGCCGCTCGGAGTTAAATTCGGCAGAAGTTCCAGGTGCTCCCGAGCCGCCACGTGTACTTTCCACTGATCGCGCGCCGCGTCCGGCAATTGAAAGTACGGATGATAGCCCACCGCCACAGGCATCGGCTCGCTCGATTGGTTTTCCAGCACGGTTTCCACTTCCAGCGCGCCACCTCGAAGCCGGTGCGTCATCTCGATGGAATGCGCAAAAGAAAACTGCGCCATGAGATCGGGATATCGCCAGAATTCCAGACGGCTGGTCACGCGCGCCGAATCGCCATCTGCCTCGATCTTCGTCACCTTCCAGTGCGGTGAGAACAGGAGCAAGCCGTGAATCGGATTCTTATTCGGATCACGCCGCAGGTTGCCCAGGTCCGGATTGAGCAGGTATTTCTTGCCGTTGGCATAAAACGCGTCCTGATCGAACCGGTTGGCCCACGGAGCCAGAAACGGCACGCCGCAGAGCACCGGCTTGGCTTTCATCTCAGGCAGGCTCTTAAAGGGAAACCACAGGATATTCTTTCCGCGCACCGTCATCGCATAGGCGATGTTTCCGATGGAAGGCACAATCGAAACTTCGATTCCGTGGGCGCGATCGGCGAGCTGAACGATCTCGAAGCCGTCGGCCACGGCTTTTCTGGCGGAATAATTGGCGGCTTCAGTCATAACGGGGAGAACCAGCGCCCAAGCCAGGCGCTTCATTCGTCTTCGGGCTTCAGCGCCAGTGCCGTTTCGCGCTGGCAGCACCAGCACGGGCCGGGCTCATACTGGCGGATCGAGCAAACGTCACACCAATAGGTGATCTGAAAGCGCTTGCCGTCTTTGATCGCGTGGAGCGCATGAGTAAAAAACGGATCCACTTGAAAATGATCCGGGCCGGCAAAGTGCCCCTTCGCTTCCAGGTCCATGCCGGCAATGCGCTTGTCGTGCAACACGTGCTCGGTCGATCCGTCGCCTTCGAGCGCAATCAACTTATGATCCGCCGTCTCGAGGGCCGGCGTGTGATTTTCGAGCTGGATCAGCTTGCCGCGAATGGTGGCCGCCGGCGCGTCAACGGTCTTGGGCGACTCGGCGAAACACGCCACGGCAAACACTCCAAGCAGAAAGATATCCACCAAACGCACCTTCCCATTTTACCGCCGGCCGAAGCCACAGGCTGCCCACCTGCTACAATTTCTCTGTCTTCACATGCCTGCGCGCGTTTCGCTGTTCGTCACCTGCATCGTCGATCAGTTGTTTCCCAAGGTGGGCGTCGCAGTTGTGGATGTGCTCGAACGGCTGGGGTTCCAGGTGGATTTTCCCGAGCGCCAAACCTGCTGCGGGCAGCCCGCATTCAACAGCGGCTACCGCGAGGAGGCGCGGCAGGTGGCGCGCCATTTTCTGGATGTGTTTTGTGATGCCGAATACGTCGTGGTGCCCTCCGGATCATGCACGTCGATGATCGCCCATCACTTCGAAGACATCTTCGAGAAAGAACCCGAAAACTTGGAGCGGGCGCGCCGGCTCGAACCCAAGGTGTACGAGTTTTCACGTTTTCTGCTGGAGGTCGCGGGCGTTGACGACGTAGGCGCACGGCTCAACGAAGTGGTCACGTATCACGACAGTTGCCACGCGTTGCGCGAGCTGAAGGTCAAGGACGGGCCGCGGCGCCTGCTCGGCCACGTGCGCGGGCTCGAGCTGCGGGAGATGGATGCCGCCGAGGAATGCTGTGGTTTTGGAGGAACGTTCTCCGTGAAATTCGCTGAAGTCTCAGGCGCCATGGCTCGCACCAAGATCGATTCCATTGTGCGTACGGGCGCGTCGGCGGTCGTCTCGGTCGATTCCAGTTGCCTGATGCAGATCCAGGGGGCGCTCGCGCGCGCCGCCCTCCCCATCCGCACCCTGCATCTTGCCGAAGTGCTGGCCAGCCGCTGACCCATGTCCGCCGTCTTTGAAGAAAAAATTCATCAGACACTCGCCGATCCCAAGCTGCAGCTAGCCATCTTTGCGGCAACCGGCCGCCTCATGGAAAAGCGCCGCAAGGCGGTCAACGCGGAAGTCTGCCCGGACTTCCAGGAGCTGCGGACACAAGCCCATGAAGTCAAGCGCCACACCATCGACCATCTGGACTACTACCTCGATCTATTCGAACGCAACGTCATAGCGCACGGCGGCAAGGTGGTTTTTTGTAAGAGCGCCACCGAGGTCGCGGATTTCGTCCTGGGCCTGGCCAAGGAGCGCCAGGCTCACTTGATCGTGAAGTCGAAATCGATGACCACCGAAGAGGTCGACTTGAACGAGCGGCTGGAACACCATCAGCTTCAATCGGTCGAGACCGACCTCGGCGAATACCTGATTCAATTGGCGCACGAGCGGCCCTATCACATCGTGGCGCCCGCCCTGCACAAAACCAAAGAGCAGGTGGCCGATCTGCTCACCGAACGCCTGGGCGTGCCGCGGGAAACCATCATCGAAAAGCAGACCATGATCGCCCGCGCCGTCTTGCGCGAAAAGTTTCTGGCCGCGGATATCGGAATTAGCGGCGCCAATTTCCTGGTGGCGGATTCGGGCGCCATCGTGCTGGTAGAAAACGAGGGCAACGCGCGGCTCACCACCTCGGCGCCCAAGGTTCACATCGCTATCGCGGGAATCGAGAAAATGATCCCGCGCGCGCAGGACCTCGCGGTCTTCCTGAAGGTGCTGGGACGCAGCGCCACGGGCCAGCCCCTCACCGTGTACACATCGTTCCTTTCCGGTCCGCGCCGGGCAGACGAGATCGATGGGCCGGACGAATTCTACGTGGTGCTGCTCGACAACGGACGAACCAAAGTGCTGGCCGATCGCGACAAGCGTGAGTCGCTATATTGTATCCGCTGCGGAGCGTGCCTGAATCACTGCCCTGTGTATCGCAAAATCGGCGGCCACAGTTTTCCCTGGGTCTACTCCGGTCCCATCGGCGCCATTCTGACCCCGCAATTTCTGGGAGTGAATCACGAGCCGGGCCTGCCTTTCGCTTCGAGCCTCTGCGGCGCGTGCGCCGAAGTTTGCCCGGTGAAGATCGACATTCCAAAAATTCTGCTGGAATTACGTTCCGAGGTGAAAAAGGCGGAGGAACGCGAAGGCACGAGCCGGTTGGAGCGGCTCGCATTTCGGGTGTGGGCCTGGGTGATGCGTCACCCGCGGCTATACGAAATGGCGGGGATGGCGGCCGCGTATCTGGCGCCCTCCACGGACGGTGGAGGCTGGGTGCGCCGCGCACCCTCGGGGATCAGAGTCGCCCCATTGGATGCGTGGCTCAGCCAGAGGGATTTACCATCCGCGCCGGCAAAGAGTTTCCGGCAATTGTGGCGGGAGCGCCGCTGATGTCGCGCGAACACGTGCTCCACAAGGTGCGGACGGCTCTGGGCCGCAGCGCGGGGCAGCCGGTGGAAGACCCGCCTCCGGTCCGCTTGAACGTTCCGCAAGCCAGCGTCGAAGCGCGCATCGCCGTCTTCTGCGAGCGCGTGGAGGCGCTTGCCGGAAAGACTCATCGCGCCTCCTCGCTCGACGATGCCCGGGCCTACGTCGAATCCGCACTTGCGGGCCGAAAATCGGTGGCTTCGAATGCCCCGGTCCTGCGGGAATGCGGGATCACGGCGCTCGCCGGCGTCGAAAGCGGAATTACGGATGCGCTAGAACTGCGCACTCTTTGCGCAAGCGCGGCCTGCGGAATCACCGGAGCCGACTACGCTCTGGCCGACACCGGCACGGTGGTCATTCTGGCCAGCCCTCAAGAAGCACGCCTGATTTCCCTGCTGCCCCCGGTGCACATAGCCATTGTCGAACGCGAGCGGCTCTTAACTGGGCTCGACGAGTTACTGGCCATCCTGCCCCACCCCGCCGAGCAGACCAGCTCCATGGTCCTCATCACCGGCCCAAGCCGTACCGCCGATATTGAGCAGATCCTGGTCCGCGGCGTCCACGGGCCCGGCGAGATTCATGTCGTGGTGGTTTGAGAGGGCGCGCCTCCCAGGCCCAGCTCGCCCGCCCTCGCCTGCATCGCATTGATACAAAAGGCGATGTGCTCGTCCAAATCGACACCCAGGTCCGCCGCTCCGTTGACCATGTCCTCACGGCTCACGGAGCGCGCAAAGGCTTTATCTTTCATCTTCTTACGCACGGATTTGGCGTCCACTTCGTGCACCGAGCGTCCCGGTTTTACCAGCGAAACCGCAGTGAGGAACCCTGCCAGTTCGTCGCAGGCGAACAAGGTTTTTTCGAGAGCGGACTCGCGCGGCACGCCACTATAGTTAGCGTGAGATAGGATGGCGCGCCGGATATCCTCGGGGATGCCGCGAGAGGCCAGAATCGGCTCCCCTTTCATGGGGTGGTCCGGCGCGTCCGGGTGCATCTCGTAGTCGAAGTCATGCAGCAGTGCAGTAACCGACCACTTGGTTTCGTCCTCGCCAAACTTCCGGGCATAGGCGGCCACGCAGATTTCTACGGCCAGCGCATGTTTGCGGAGGTTTTCCGATTTCGTGAACTCGTACAAAATCTGGAGCGCCTGATCTCGCGTAATCATCATTGGTACGTGTAGCACACGGAGGTCGGCAAGGGAAATTCCAAAACTGGAATCCGGCCGAAAAATTTAACAACAGCCCATAGTTTGACATACGCGGGAGTTACAGCACAAAGACAGTATGCTGTGGTACACTCTCATAGATCTTAAGTTGCGGGCTTCCAAAACCTGTAACTACCGATCTTCCACTCGCGTCAGAGCTAGTAGCGGGTAACCGCGAACGCCTGTGGATTGCCCATGGATGAATCATCAACGAACACACCTTTCGACGCCGACGACCATCTGAGCAGGCTGTACATTCCCGCAGCCGAAGAGGCTTGGTACCGTTCTTTTGTCCGCAATATTCGTGAGGCCATACATCCGCCGCCACTCCCCCCTCTCCAAGTGACTTCCAAGCCCGTGGCGGTTAAGGAAATCTGGGGGCTCTACGGACGAGACAAGAAATCGAACGCCATGTCGCTGGCAATCCATGCCACCGTGGTAGTTCTGCTGTTTACGGTGGCGTCCAGCAAGGCTGTGCAGCAGAAGGCCAGGGAAGTGGTGTCTTTGATCCAGCCCGACATCGCTCCCTACATCCCCAAAATGGCGGAGCAAAAGAACCAGATGCAGGGCGGCGGTGGTGGTGGTGACCGTTCTCCTCTTCCGGCCAGCAAAGGCCGCCTGCCAAAGCCCTCAATGAAGCAGTTCACGCCGCCCATGGCGGTGGTCAACAACCCCAATCCGAAACTGGTGATGGATCCGACGATCATTGCACCGCCGGATACGCCGCTGCCCAACGTGAATATGCCGGTTTGGGGAGATCCTCTGGCGAAAATGGGGCCGCCCTCGAATGGTCCTGGCTCGGGCGGCGGTATCGGATCGGGCTCCGGCGGCGGTGTTGGGTCGGGCAAGGGGGGCGGGTTTGGTCCGGGTGAGGGTGGCGGCATGGGAGGCGGTGTGTTCCGCGTGGGCGGCGGCGTCTCCGCACCGGTCGTGCTCTACAAGGTCGATCCCGAGTACTCGGAAGAGGCCCGCAAAGCTAAATATTCGGGAACCGTAGTATTGCAGTTGGTCGTGGATGGCACGGGCAAGGCGCGAGACATCCGCGTGGTGCGCAGCCTGGGTCTGGGCCTGGATGAGAAGGCCATCGAAGCCGTAAACAAGTGGAAATTCCGGCCAGGCTACAGGAACGGCCAGCCCGTGGCCGTGATGGCCACCATCGAAGTGAATTTCCGTCTGCTGTAGGGCTACTTCTTTTTCGCCGTAAAAGTCCCCTTCGCCACGTCTCCGTACTCGACGTCACCCTTCATGCGCGCCGGGCTTTCGACCGTTCCCTTATAGTGCACCTTTCCGTCCATGTCGGGGATCTCGAAGGTGAATTCCACCTGGTCGCCCTTCACGGTGCCTGAGAGCTTCGCGGTCCCGAACTGTCCGGAGTACGTCCCGGTGAGCTTCTCGCCCACCTGCTTGAACTCGAACGAGGGAGTGCCGCTGCCCTGGGGGGTGTCCACCGTAAATTCCCAGGACCCGGAGATGTCCGCAGCGAGAGCGGCACACGCCAGGGCGATGGCCGGCAGGGCAATGCGTAAAATGCGTTGTAGCATAAGTGGCCTCCTTTACTTTGGACCGCGGAGATAGGCGTCGTCACCCCGGATCCAGTCCTCTCGGGGCGGAGAAAACAAATCGGTGGCGAGCGAATCCTCGAGCGCCTCGACCAGGTGCGGCGCATTGGGCGGAATGGTCAAGGCCTCGCCCGCGCTGAGGACGCGCTCCTCGCCGGCCACCACGAAACGCAACTTGCCGCGCTCGATCATCGAGAGCTGCTCATTCACGTGTTGGTGCAGAGGCACCACCGCCCCCTTGCGCAGCCGTATGCGCGCAACCGTCATGCACTCGGTGTGGATGACCTGGCGGGAGATGCTGGGATTGAGCTGCTCTTCCTCTACCTTGGACCAGTTGTGAAGTACCACGGCGACCCGGTATTCTATCATGGGACAAATGAAGGGTATTGTATTGGCGGGAGGGAGCGGGAGCCGGCTAGCTCCGCTGACCAAGATCACCAACAAGCATCTGCTGCCGATCTACGACAAGCCGATGATTTATTACCCCATCCAGACGCTGGTGGATGCGGGGATTCGCGACATCCTGGTGGTGACGGGAGGCAAGAACGCGGGAGACTTTCTGCGTCTGCTGGCCAACGGAAAGCAGTTCGGCCTCAAACACATCGGCTACACATATCAGGAGGGCGAGGGCGGCATCGCCGACGCGCTGGCGCTGGCCGAGCACTTTGCCGAAGGCGACAAGATCTGCGTGATTTTGGGGGACAACATCATTCAGGGCAGCATTCGCGCGGCGGTGGATGCGTTCCGCGAGCAAGAGCGCGGAGCGCGGATTCTGCTGAAAAAAGTGCTCGACGCCGAACGCTTCGGAGTGGCGGAGATTGCGAATAATCGCATTGTGAATATCGAGGAGAAACCCAAACAGCCGAAGTCAGATTTCGCGGTAACTGGCATTTACCTGTACGATGCCACGGTATTCGAGAAGATCAAGACGCTGGTGCCTTCCGGTCGCGGCGAGCTGGAGATCACCGACGTGAACAACGCCTACATCCGGGAAGGCACGATGACCTTTTCATTCCTGGAAGGCTGGTGGACAGACGCGGGCACGTTCGAATCGTTGTTGCGGGCCGGCAATCTGGTGGCCCAGAGCCACCGCCAGGAGCCAGCATCGCGCGTGCTGGAAAAAGTGAAAGTATAAATGGCGAGTTCGGCCGAGTTGATCGCCGAAGCGCGAAAAGTGGCGCGCGCCGGCGGATTAGAGCTAGTGCTTCCCGAGTGCGAGAAAGGAATCGGCTCGGTCATCCTGAAGATCGATTCTCCGCAGCTTGTCGACGGTGTGCGGCTGGAGCCGGTGGCGCTGTGGCCGGATGATCGCGGCTATTTTCTGGAGATCCAGCGGCTGGGCCAAGGGCTGGCGCGGGCGTTTCCGGCGGAATCGACGCAGATTTCAGCCGCATACAATTATCCGGGATCGATCAAGGCGTTTCATTACCATCTACATCAGACGGACTGCTGGGCGCCGGTGGTGGGGTTGCTGCAAGTGGCGCTGGTGGATCTACGCATGGGTTCGCCCACGTACGGCGCGCGCAATACGCTGTACACCGGCGTGCTGCGGCCCTGGCAGATTCTGATTCCACCCGGGGTGGCGCACGGCTACAAAGTGATCGGCTCTGTTCCCGCCATGCTGGTGTACCTGACCGACCGGTTTTACGACCCCAAGGACGAAGGCCGTATTCCTTACGATGATCCCCACATCCACTACGATTGGGAGACTCAGCATAAATAGAGCGAGTGGGCGGTTGGCCCCGCGTCTATGACACTTCTGGTGACGGGAGGAGCGGGATTTATCGGCTCGGCGTTTGTGCGGCTGCTGCTGGGGTCGCCCGAGGCGCCGCGCGTCGTCAATCTGGATAAGCTGACTTACGCGGGCAATCTGGAGAACCTGGAGGCGGTGGCTGCGGATGCCCGTTATCGCTTTGTGCACGGCGATATCTGCGATGCGGCGGTGGTGGACGCGCTGGTTACCGAAGAGAAGCCGGATTCCATTGTGCACTTCGCGGCCGAGTCGCACGTGGACCGCAGTATCTTCTCACCCAGTCCGGCCTTCGAAACCAACTTGCGCGGTACGTTTACGTTATTGGAAGCCGCGCGTACCCACCGCGTGCCACGATTCGTGCACGTCTCGACCGACGAGGTGTACGGCAGTCTGGAAGCCCCTTTAGAGGCGGACGAGACGTTTCCGCTGAATCCCAGCAGCCCGTATTCGGCGTCGAAGGCGGGGTCGGACCTGCTGGCCCGCTCCTACTTCACAACCTACCGGGTACCAGTGGTGATCACGCGCGCGTCGAACAACTATGGCCCCTATCAATTTCCCGAGAAGCTGCTGCCGTTGATGATCTCGAATGCCCTGGAGGGCCGGCCGTTGCCGGTTTATGGAGACGGGCAGCAGGTGCGCGACTGGCTATACGTGGAGGACCACTGCCGGGCCATCCGCGCGGTGCTGGACAAAGGGCGGGAAGGCGAGATCTACAACATCGGCGGCAGCCGCTCGCTGCCGAATCTGGAGGTGGTGCACAAGATTGTGGCCGCGACGGGCGCGCCGGAATCGCTCATTCGCTATGTGGAAGACCGGCCGGGGCACGACCGCCGCTACGCGCTATCGAGCGCTAAGATTCTGCGGGAAACCGGCTGGACTCCGCTGATGAGTTTTGAAGACGGCCTGGCGTACACCATCGACTGGTATCGCCGGAACGCGGCGTGGGTAGAGCGGGTGAAGTCGGGCGAGTATCGCAGCTACTACGCGCGCAATTACGACAACCGGGAAAGCGAGCTGCGCGGGACCGGAAGCGCGCGCCGGGTTCCCAAACCCTGACCATGCGCGTGGCCCTGGATGCCACTCCGCTGGTGCTCTCGAGCGGCGGGCTCGCCCGCTACACGTCCGAATTAAGCCGGGCACTGGCGGAGAATTACCCAGGCGATGAATTCGCACTGCTCAGCGACCAGCCATTTCTCATGCCGGAGCCCCATCCGGGCAACCTGAAGCGCGCAGGGTTGCCGCGGAACCTGTTCGAACGGAAGTGGTGGCTCTGGGGCGCGGAGCGCGAAATGAGCCGGCAGGGCTCGGAGCTGTTTCATGGCACCAACTTCGCCGTGCCTTACCTGCCGCGCCGGCCCAGCGTGATTACGATTCACGACCTTTCGCCGTGGATGAATGCGGAATGGCATTTGGACGCCGAACGCGTGCGGCGACGGACCCCGCCACTGGTCGGGCTGGGAATCGCGACGATGATCATTACGCCGACGCAGGCCGTGCGAAAGCAGGTGATGGATTTTTTTGGGGTCACCTCGTCGCGAGTGGTGGCTGTGCCCCACGGCGCTTCCGAGCTGTTCCGTCCAGCCACGCCCGCCGCTTCGACACCGTATTTCTTGTACGCCGGCACGCTCGAGCCGCGCAAGAATCTGCACGCCCTAGTGGAGGTATGGCGAAGCGTTCACCGCCGCCATGGCGTGGATCTGGTGCTGGCCGGCCGGCGTCGCGCAGATTTTGCCGAACTGCCGGCCGAGGCCGGCTTGCATATTCTCGGCGAGGTCGGCGATCACGATCTTCCGCGCCTCTATTCCGGCGCCCTGGCCGCGGTGTACCCATCCCGGTATGAAGGTTTTGGCCTTCCCGTGCTCGAAGCCATGCAGTGCGGAGCGTGCGTGCTGATCTCGAACGATGCGGCGCTCGGCGAAGTGGCGGGTGAGGCGGGAGTCTGCCTGGATGGGAACCCAGCGTGGGCCGAAGCGATGTGCGCCGCCGCCACTCAACCCATGTGGCTGAATGAGCAGCGGGCGAAATCGCTGGCACGCGCCCGCGAGTTCTCGTGGAACACGACCGCGCAGCGCACGCGCGACGTCTACGTGGAAGCCAAGCGGCGCTTCGAAGCTTGATATGCCCGGCCGCAACGCACTGTTTGTGGTCCCGGAGGCGCCTTATCCCGCGCGGGGCGGCGGGGCGTTGCGTTCGGCTTCCTTGATCGAATACCTTGCCGGGCGATACGTGGTGGACGCGATTGTGTTCCGCGAGCCCGGCGCGCCGGACCCGAGGGCTCTGTTTCCCGCGGGAATGGCGCGGGAAATTCACGTGCTCGAATTGCCGCATCATCGCAAAGACGCGATTTCCCGCGCCATGCGCAATACCGGGAGACTGGCTCGGGGAGTTCCGCCGCTGGTGGATCGCTTCGCAGGATTCGCCGATCGCATAGCCGATTTCGTGCGTGACCGGAGCTACCAGGTCGCCGTCATTGAGCACTTCTGGTGCGCCCCTTACTGGGAACAGGTGGCGCCTGTAAGCGCCAAAACCGTCCTCGATTTGCACAACATCGAATCGGTGCTGCATGAGCGCTGCGCTCGCACCGAGGAAGGGCGGGAGGCGCTGGCGCACGAGATTTTTTGCCAATCGGCGCGCGATCTGGAGGCGCATTGGCTGCCGCGTTACGACTGCCTGTTAACCGCGTCAGCCTCCGACGCTCAACTTGCGCGGGCAATTGCGCCGCGGTCCCACATCATCGTTTATCCGAATACGATTCCACGGGTCCAACGGCCGCGGGTTCCAGAGCGTGAAATGGTGGTCTTTTCCGGCAACCTCGAATACCACCCGAATGTCTCGGCGGTACGATTTTTCCGCAACGAGATCTGGCCGATTTTGCGTGACCGCTGGCCGAGCCTGGTGTGGCGCCTGGTGGGCAAAAATCCGCAGGCCGTCCAGAAATACACGGCCGGCGACGCGCGCATCGAGTGGTCCGGAGCAGTCGAGAATGCCATCGCAGAGCTGGCTGCGGCGAAAGTGGTCGTGGTTCCGCTGCTCGCAGGAAGTGGCACGCGGTTTAAGGTGATCGAAGCGTGGGCCGCGGGCCGCGCTGTGGTGTCTACGACGATCGGCGCCGAGGGCTTGCCGGCGCGGCACAAAGAGAACTTGCTGGTCGCCGACGGGGCCGGGGAATTCGCCGGCGCGGTCTCGCTTTTGCTAACTTCTCCTGATCTCCGTGCGCGGCTGGGTGAAACGGGCCGGGCATTATTTGAGTCAGAGTTTACATGGGATTGTGCGTGGCAAAGCCTCGATTTATGAGAAACTGAGCGGATAAGGGATACTGGGTGACTATATACTGGTAAAATCGAATGCGTTTCGCCGTTGACGCTCATGCGATAGGCCGTCATCTCACCGGAAACGAAGTTTACGTTCGCAGCCTCTTGAATGGGTTCGCGGCGCTCGACCGGGAATCGGAATTCATTACCTACCTGTCGATGGATGAGGCCGAGGCCTGGGTACCTCCGCGGTTCCCAGTGCGCCGCATCGCGGGCAATCCGTTTGTGAGGCTGGGGTGCGATTTCGCACTTAAGCTCCGCCGCGATGGCCCTGAACTTCTGCACGTTCAATACACCGCGCCTCTGGGATGTCCGGTGCCGGTGGTGGTCAGCGTGCATGATGTCAGCTTTCTCGAGCACCCAGGCTTCTTCCCGTGCTACCGCGCGCTGCAGTTGCGTCTAACGGTGCAACAGACCATCCGCAAAGCCGCGCGCATTCTGACCGGAAGCGAGTTTTCCCGTGATTGCATCGCCCGCGCCTATCAGCTTGACCCCGATCGCATCGCAGTGGTGCCGAACGCAGCCGCGGACGGCTTCCATCCAGTGCGACGCGAGACCGCTCTGGCGCGCATCCGGGAACGATTCGTAATCACCGCGCCGTTCATTCTTTCCGTGGGTGATCTGCAGCCGCGCAAGAATCCCGTGGGATTGATCGAGGCGTTTGGCCGGATGATCCAAAATCATCCGCACCTTCCGCACCACCTGGTTTTGGCTGGGAAAGAGACGTGGTTTGGCCGGCGGGTGCGCGACGCAGCCAAGCGCTCCGGAGTCGCGGACCGCATCCGTTTTCTTGGCTTCGTTTCCGACGACGATCTGCTAAACCTCTACAACGCGTGCGAATTATTTTGCTTTCCTTCGTTCTATGAGGGCTTCGGTCTCCCGGTGCTGGAGGCCATGGCGTGCGGTGCAGCCGTAGCGTGCTCGAATACGTCAGCGGTTCCGGAGGTTGCCGACGGCGCGGCTCTGCTGTTTAATCCGCATAACGCCGATGAGATCGCGCGCGCCATGCTGGATCTGATTGTGCACGCAGATCTGCGCGCACGCATGTGCCGCCTGGGCCTGCAGCGCGCCACGCACTTTAGCTGGCGGAAGACGGCCCAGGAAACACTCAATGTCTACTACGACGTCCTGGAGCGGCGCCGGCCGGCAGAAACCCGGGCGGTATCTGCATCGATTTCCGAACAATGATTCCCGTCTCGCCAGCGCGCCGGCGGCCGCTCGCCCGCCTTCTCTGCTCTCTGTTGGTTCCGGGCATGGCTGTGGGTGGACCGGTCGCGGACGTCACGGGTTTTCCGTTCACGAACGAAACCCTGCATTACACCGTGAACTGGCCGACCGGTCTGAGCCTGGGTGAGGCGCAGCTCAGCGCTACGCGAATTCAGCCGGCCAAGGACGGCAGCGAACAATGGGCCTTCAAGCTGGCTCTGGATGCCGCGATCCCTGGATTCGGCGTAACGGACCGCTACCAGGCGAGGGCCTCTCTGGACCTGTGCTCAGCGGTGCTGGACAGAGACTTCACGCACGGCAGCCGGAAATCGCATGACCGTGTGGACTTCGACCAACACCAAGGCGTAGCCCATCGTGAGACCGTAGGGGCGGGAAGATCGGATGTGCCCATCTCTCAGTGCGCCCATGACGCACTGACCTTCCTCTATTTCGCGAGGCGCGAGCTGGGCCAGGGCCGCGTGCCGCCGCATGAAGACATCCTGTTCGGGGGACCTTATCAGATCACGCTGGAATATGCCGGCGAGCAGACGGTGAAAGTGAATGACCGGCCATCCACGGCGGATCGCGTCATTGCTACGGTCAAGGGTCCGTCTTCGGAAGTCATCTTTGAGATGTTCTTCGCGCGCGATGCGGCGCGGACGCCGCTGATGGTCCGGGTTCCGCTAAGCCTCGGCATGTTTTCCCTGGAGCTGGCGCGCTGACGGGCAAGATGCGCGTCGCGTTCTTCTCGCCGCTCCCGCCTTCTCCGAGCGGCATCGCGGATTACTCGCAGGCTCTTTTGGAATCGTTAAAACGGCGTGTGGAGATTGAGGTGTTTCCGGACGCCGGTCGCGAGTTTCGTCCGGATGACTTCGATCTGGCGCTGTACCAGATCGGCAACAATCCCCATCACGATTTCGTGTACGAGACAGCCCTGCGGCACCCCGGAGTCGTGGTGATGCACGAGTCGAACGTCCACCACCTGATTACGGATGTCACCATCAAGCGCGGCGATTGGGACGGGTATCTGGAGGAAGTGGCATACAACGGCGGCAGCGCGGCGCTCGAGTACGCGCGGCGGGTGAGGGCGCTGGAGACCGGGCCCGACTACGAGGGCCTCCCCATGACCCGGCGCCTGCTGGAATTGGCCCGAGCGCTCATCGTGCATTCCGATTTCATGCGCTGCGAAATGCGCAAACAGGGCTTTGCCGGACTCATGGCGCGCATTCCGCACGGCGCGTGGATTCCGGACGTGGACAGGATGGAATACCGGCACCGGCTGGGCCTGGATGAAAACATTCCGCTCATCGGGATCTTCGGGCACCTGAAACCGTACAAGCGGATTCCCGAATCACTGCGCGCGTTTCGCAGGCTGGTGCGCGTGGAGCCGCGGGCCAAGATGATTCTGGTGGGCGAGAAGCATCCCGACTTCCCGCTCGACTCTCTCATCCGGACGCTGGACTTATCGGCGCACGTACGCGTGCTCGGCTTCACGCCCATTGAGGATTTCGCGGGTTACATCGCAGCCAGCGACATTGTGCTGAATCTGCGATATCCCACCGTCGGGGAGACGTCGGGCAGCCTGCTGCGTGCGTTGGGCCTGGGGCGGGCCGTGATCGTATCGGAGATCGGCGCGTTTGCTGAATTGCCCGACGACCTGTGCCTGAAGGCGCCGGTAGATCCCGGCGAAGAAGACGTGATCTTCGAGTATCTCAATCTGCTGGTTTCACGGCCAGACATGGCAAGAGCGCTTGGAGCACGCGCGAAAGCCTACGTGGAGAGAGAGTGCAACTGGGAGACGGTGGCGGAGCAATATGCGTCCTTCCTCTGCGCCGTGAAGGAAGGGCGCGAATGGGAGGAGCCGGCCGCTCGTACGCCGGCGGAGCCGCCACCCGAATCAGAGCCGGTTGCCGCGGAATACATCGCCGGATGGGCGGAAGATCGCGCCGCCGAAGCCTACATCCGGACGCACCAGACCCGGCTTTCCCGCACGCTCGAAATCACGCCTTCGGGCGGGCCTGAAGACCGAATCTTAGAAATGGGCGCGTACCTGCAAATCACTCCCGCCCTACGGACCAAGCTGGGATACGGCACGGTGCGCGGCTGCTATTACGGGCCTGCGGGGGGCGTGGATCGGCGGACGGTGGTGTCGGCCGAAGGGGAACGATTCCAATGCGACATCGACCTGTTCGACGCGGAGAAGGATCCGTTCCCGTATGACAACGAGTATTTCTCGACGGTGCTGTGCTGCGAGCTGATCGAGCACTTGTTTCACGACCCGATGCACCTGATGTCGGAAGTAAACCGAATCTTGAAGCCAGGCGGCCACCTGGTGCTGACCACGCCCAACATCGTGGGCTTGCGCGCAGTCGCGGCGATCCTGGAGGGGTATCATCCGGGATTCTTTCATGCGTACATCCGGCCGTCGGCCGACGGTGAGATGGCCGCCCGCCACAACCGCGAATACGCGCCGCGTGAGATCCACAAGCTGCTCGAAAACTCGGGATTCGCGGTGGCGAGGCTGGAGACCGGGCCGTTCCGCGAGGAGCCGACCGCCGAGTATGCGTGGGTGGTCGACCTGCTGGAGCGCTACAATCTCGATACCGGGTTGCGCGGCGAAGGGATCTACGCGGTGGGCCAGAAGACCGGGCCGGTTCGCGAGCGTTACCCGTCCTGGCTCTACACATGACCGCCCGCGTCGATCGCGCCGAAGTCCGAACGAGCGGCGGCCGCTCCATCACCGCAAGCTTCGAGATCCGGAATCTCTCCTCTGAAAGCTGGCGCCCACTGGAAGGCTTCGCGGTGGGCTGTCACATCTTCGACCCGGAAACCGACACGCTGGTAACGGACGGGCCGCGCACCGCTCCTGAAGCCGACATTGCACCGGGCGAAGCCCGCCGCTTCGAATTGCATTTCGAGCTTCCGCCGGAACCGGGCCGCTACCGGGTTTTTGTTTCGGGGCTGCGGGAGCACGCCTACTGGCTGTATGAGCGCGGGGCCGAGTTCCTGCTGATCGATGGCGCGGTGGACGGAGGACGGGCGCGGGTGGACGGTTTCCGCGTGGCCACGGAAGCCAAAGTGCGGCGGGAAAGATTTCTGCGCTCGGTGCGGCGCTCATTCACGCTGCCGTTCGAAACAATCGCGCGCAACCGCAGCCTGATCCGCACTATGGTGCGCCGGGATGTGCTGGGACGGTATCGAGGGTCGTTCGGCGGCGCGTTCTGGACGGTGCTCAACCCGCTGATCCTGATGCTGACTTATTTTTTCGTCTTCGGCGTGGTGCTGCGGGCGCGCTTTCCCAATGACCCGAGCCGAAGCGGCTTCGCCCTGTATTTTCTCGCGGGAATGCTGCCGTGGCTGGCCATCAGCGAAGCGGCCGGGCGCGCGCCGACGGTGATGATCGAGCATCGAAATTTCGTCAAGAAGCTGGTCTTTCCGGTGGAAACGCTTCCCGTCAACCTGGTGACAGCCGGACTGGTGAGTGAGGTGTTCGGCGTGGCGTTGTTTCTCTTGGGATGCTACCTGGCGCGGGGATACGTCCGGGGCTCCATCGTTTGGTTGCCGGTGCTCGTCATCCCTCAGATTCTGCTGACAGCCGGCATCTGCTGGTTTCTGGCGGCGCTCGGCGTCTTCGTACGCGACCTGACGCAGATCAACGGGTTCCTGCTCACGCTGTGGTTTTTCCTGACGCCGATCTGCTACCCGGAGACTTCCCTGCCCGGTCCAGCCATCCGCATCCTTTCGAAGAATCCGATGTTCGTCCTGGTGCGGGGCTATCGCGATGTTCTCATGGAGGGCCGCGTGCCCGCGTTTCACTCGCTCTGGAAGCTCTGCGTGATCTCGCTGGTGATTTTTGTCGCGGGCCACGCGTGGTTCTATAAACTGCGGAAATCGTTCGCGGACCTGATATGAGCGTTTTGCAGATCCTTGCCCTGGCGGAGCTGATTGTCTGCTACATCGTGTGGTCCGTTGGGTTCATGACCCCGCAAAGGAAAGCCGCAGGACACAAGCCCGTGGTCACCGCGCCGGCGTCAAGATGGGGCATTCTGCTGCAAACGCTTGGCTTTGCATTCGTGTGGGCCTATGTCCGGCCGGCGGGATTCCAAAAGTCCCCGGCATCACTCATCACTGCCATGGTTCTCGCACCGGCGGCCGTGGCGATGGGATGGAGTGCCGCAAGGCAACTGGGGAAGCAGTGGCGCTACGAGGCGGCGCTCATACAGGATCACGAACTGGTGCAGGCCGGCCCGTACGGCTTCGTCCGGCATCCGATTTATGCTTCGATGTTCGGCTTGGTCCTGGCCACGGGTTTCGCCTGGACATGGTGGCCAATGTTCACGGCCGGGGTTATCGCGTATCTGGCGGGGACTGAGATTCGCGTGCGCGCCGAAGACCGCTTGCTCGAGGAGCGGTTCAAAGAAGCTTTCGAGGCGTACCGTTCGCGTGTGCGGGCCTACATTCCCGGCTTGCGGTGATGGTTGGGCGAAGGTTCCACGTGCACGAGCACGTCAGCCACCCAAGCAACGTCGCGGCGGATGCGATTGCGTACCTGCTCCGCGATGTCATGTGAGGAGCGCACGGTGATTTCAGGATCCACCTCCAGATGCAGATCGACGTGATACTGCAATCCGGTTTTGCGCGCGAAGCACTTTTCCACACCCTCCACTCCTGAAACCTGCTGAGCCACGTTGCGAATGGTTCGCATCATGCGCTCGCTGGGCATGGTGTCCATCAACTGCAGGGCGGTGTCGCGCGTCACGCGCAATCCCGTGAAAATGACGATGAGCCCAACGGCGAAGCCGCCATAGCGGTCCGCCGCGAGAAACCGTCCTGGATCGTAGAGCGTGAGGCCGACGGCGACCAGGGCTGCCAGACCCGAGACAATATCCACGGCGTCGTTCCAGGCGTCGGCGGACAGGGCCGCGCTGCCGATCTTGTTCCCAAAACGGAATTTCACGCCGCAGAGAAAGCTCTTAATGCCAATCGAAGCGATCAGCGGCCAGATGGCGTACGCGGCGGGTGGCTGGTGCGCTTCACCGGCCAGCACCAGCGCATGGAACGAGATAAGGACGCCGGCGCCAAACAGCATCAGGCCCACCAGCAGGCCGGTAAGCGTTTCGGCGCGCCCGTGGCCGTAGGGATGGTTCCAGTCGGCCGGTTTGGCCGCCAGAGTCAACCCCAGGAAGACCAGGCCGGATGCGAGGACATCGCCCGCCGACTCCAATCCATCGGCGACCACCGAAGTCGACCCGGCCATCATGCCGATGATAATCTTAACGACGGCAAGACCGCTGCTGACGATCATGCCGCCGAGGGCGACCCTTTGGCCGATCCGCATCACCTTCAGTGTAGCCACTTGCGGCGTGGCAACGTCACCGGATGCGGTGATGGTTCCGGGTTTTGCGCTCAGTTAGCCGAGGCGGAAAGGTGCGCGCGGCGATTCTTCTGCCAGCAGTCCTCGTCGTGCTCCGTGCACACCGGGCGCTCTTTGCCGTAGCTGATCGTCGTCAATTGAGCTGCCGGCACGCCGAACTCCACCAGGTAGTCTTTGGCTTCCGTCGCGCGGCGATCACCGAGCGCCAGGTTATACTCGGCCGACCCGCGTTCGTCGCAATGACCCTCCACGGTCACCTTGGCGCCTTGGAAGCTCTTGAAGATGTCCCTCAGCGCCGTGGCGTCATGCTGAAGCGCCGTACGGGCATCCGGCCGGAGATTGGACTTGTCGTAGTCAAAGAAGGCATCCTGGGTTTGCTCACTCAGCAGCTCGCTCAGGGACTTGTGCGGCGCAGCGGCCGTCACTGGCGCTGGAATCGTCACTCTTACCGAAGCCGTATCCTCGGCGGTTCCACCCGGGCCCTTGGCGACCAGAGTATAAGTGGTGTTGCTGTTGGGATATACCTGCCGCGCTCCGCCAAGCTGCACGGTCCCGATGCTGGGCTCAATGGTGACATTCGTGGCGTTCCGCACGGACCAGCTCAAGGTCGACGACTGGCCCCGTTGAATGTCCGCAGGTGAAGCCGCAAAGCTGGAAATCTCGGGTTTTGGCGGCGGTGGCGCGGACTCCTTGACTGCGGGCGGCGGTGGTGGCGGCGGCGCGACTGCCACTTTCTTCTTGCAAGCGGATGTGAACGCCATGAAGCAGATCAGTAGCGCGAATAACTCAAATTTTCGCTTGGTCATATCGTTTCTTCTTCTCCTGTCATTGTTGTTGAATGATGCGGCGGCGGCCTTCGATTGCCGCCAGGCGCGAGATGGATCAGTGCAACTCAACACACGGCCAGCTAACATAGTGCCCACAAGGAATTACCCCTTCTTCTGGAAAGGGCCACTTACACCTAGTTAGATGGAATTCGGCCATTCACAGACATACCGTCGGGACGGTATTTTGCGCCCGCGCAGGACTTGATGCCGTCTGGGGTATAGCTGCACCAAATCAGAGCCGAAAATACGGGTTCGGCGGGATTTAGCTACCGGACCGGCCTTCTTATCCTGAAATCAGCAAAGGAGTCAAAAGTATGTCGGGACTGTCGGCAAGAGTCATGGCGCTGGTAACAGCGATTCTCTGGGGCGGGTGCTTGCTGTTTGTGGGGCTCATCAACCTCGCAGCACCCTCGTACGGAGCTGATTTTTTGCGCATGATGAGTTCGGTGTATCCGGGCTTCCATACCACGCGAACGGTGACCGAGGTAATTCTGGGCACGGTGTACGGGTTCGTGGATGGCGCCATCGGCGGGTACCTGTTCGCCTTGCTCTACAACTGGATTAAAGGGATGAGTGCTCACCGCACGCAGGAGTCACACCTGTGATGGCCGGGTGCGGAAGTTTCGCGCCGCACCCACGACTTTTATAAACTGAAAGTATCGCAGACGATTTCACAGTGGGGATGGGACTGGGGGAACCGACCTTTCAGGCGAGAACGGGCGTTGTCTTGCTCGCCGGTTTTGGGGGATTGCTCGCCCTCATGGCGGTCGGAGGCTTTGATGCGATTCAGGTGTTGCGGCAGATTCAGGCACGCAACGTCGAAATCCGGCGGGCTTTCCTGGCCCGCAACCGGGCGCTCGAACAGATCCGGTCCTCGCTCTACCTTTCGGGCACCTTCCTGCGAGACTACCTGCTCGATCCGGAACCGCAAGAGGCGGAAGTGCAGCGGGCTAGCCTGGAGCGGCTGCGGCATGAGATGGAGTCGGCGCTGGATCAGTACTCAGGCTCGTTCAGCCGCGAAGAACAGAATCCGCTGCAGGCGATGCGAACCGAACTGGCGGGCTATTGGAAGGTGCTCGATCCCATTCTGCGCTGGTCGCCCGCCGAAAGACGGGATCGTGGCTATGCGTTCCTTCGCGACGAACTGGTTCCGCGGCGCGCCAGTGTGCTCGAGATCGCGGACCGGATCAGCACCATCAATGAACAGGAGCTCAATGGTGGAGATGAGCGGCTGGAGGAGACGTTCGGACGTTTCCGGCGCCGGCTGTTTCTGATGCTGGCCGCCACACTCAGCATCGGCCTGATTTTGGCAGGCCTGGTGGCTTCTCATATTCTGAAGCTCGAGCAGCAATCGAGATTTCGTTATGAACAGGTGATGCGCGCACAGACGGAACTGAAGGAGTTGTCGGCGCGGCTGGTGAGAGCACAGGAGGAGGAACGCCGTGCGATCTCGAGAGAACTGCATGACGAGGTCGGCCAATCGCTGAGCGCGCTGCTGATGGAGCTAGGAAACCTGGCGGCAGTAGTCCCGCGGAGCCTCGAGCCGTTGCAGCAGCACCTCGAGTCGATCCGGCGGCTGGCTGAGTCCAGCGTGAATGTGGCGCGCAACATGGCGCTGCTGCTTCGGCCCTCCATGCTCGACGACTTCGGGCTGGTTCCGGCGCTCGAGTGGCACGCGCGGGAAGTCTCCAAGCGCACGGGCATAGCGGTCAGCGTGGAAGCCGGCGCGGTCTCCGACACGCTGCCTGATTCTCACAATACGTGCGTGTACCGTGTGGTTCAGGAAGCCCTGCACAACTGTGCGCGCCATGCTCAAGCGCACTCGGTGCGGATTCGCGCGCGCCAGGAACCGGGGCGAATCATGCTGTCGGTACAGGACGATGGAAAGGGCTTCGACGCGCGCCACGTTCGCGGCCTGGGCCTGCTTGGAATGGAGGAACGCGTGACGCATTTGGGAGGTACCTTCCAGGTGAAGTCCGAGCCGGGCCGCGGAACCCTGGTGCTGGTGGACTTGCCGCTCGCCGCCGCCGAGCAGCCCGCGCAACCGGCAACGGTGGCACAGGACGCCTGACCGTATGACTCCGATTCGAATCCTCCTGGCTGACGATCACACCGTGATGCGCAACGGGCTGCGCCTTTTGCTCGAGCGCCAGCCCAACCTGTCCGTAGTCGGCGAGGCCTCGGACGGCCGCGAAACCGTTCGTCTGGCCGAACAGCTATCGCCGAACGTCGTGGTCCTGGACATCGCAATGCCGAACCTGAACGGCATCGAAGCGGCGCGCCAGATCGGGACGGCGAATCCGGACATTGCGATCGTCATCCTGAGCATGCACTCGGATGAGAGCTACGTGATTCGCGCGCTAAAAGCGGGGGCACGGGCTTACCTGCTCAAAGACTCGGCGGAAGGCGACCTCATCTCCGCCATCCATGCCATCACCGACGGCAAATCCTTCTTCAGCCCCGCCATCAGCCGGATTTTGGTTGAAGATTACATGCGCCAGCTCGAGCAGCAGCACGTGGAAGATACCTACGAACTGCTTACCGCGCGGGAACGTGAAATTCTGCAGCTACTCGCCGAGGGGAAAACCAACAAGGAAATGGCTGCGATGCTCAACCTGAGCATCTACACGGTAGAGACGCACCGCACCCATATTCTACAGAAACTGGATTTGCATAGCGTGCCGGAATTGATTCTGTACGCGGTGCGCAAGGGAATCATCGCCTGACCGCCCTGCCGAGCATGCTTATTTGTTCAGGGATGCCAGCCAGTAGCCAGGCCGGGTGCGGACTTTCAGACTCGGCCGGCTCACCTCAACCTCGATCTCGTGGAATCCGCCCTCCGCCGTATTGTTGGGGCTGTAGCTGATCAAGTACTGGCTGTGGATTTCGTTGCCGACTTTTTCAATCGCCTCTTCGAGCCCCTTCTGTTTGCCGAAGCTGTACTCGGTGCCGCCCGTTCCTCTGGTGAAAACCTCGACGGGATTATCCACGAAGATGGCCTTCGTGCTTTTGAAGATTTCCACCAGCAGCGGAACAAACTGAGCAGAGCTGCCCTGGCTGCCGGTGGTCTGCATCACGGTAGTCGGTGTGGCTGGAACCTGCGTAGGCACGGGATACATGGCGGGCGGAAGCGTGTCGGGGCGCGGGTCCGGCGGACGCGAGGTGAGACCCGCCATCATTCTGGAAATGTCGACGGAATAGACGCTCACGTTGTTCATCTGAATATCCATGAGCGCGTCACGCACTTTGCCTTCGCTTCCCTTGTCCCGCACCTCGGAAAGCAACAGGAGAATGCGACGGCGGTTAGCCGGCCGCGTGCGCAATTTACGCACGGATTCGATCACCGCGTCGATCATGCGGCTACTCCCGCTGCCCGGAGTGATTTTCTTGAGCGCGGCTTCGATCTTGTTGGGATCGGATGTAAAATCCTCCTGAACCCAGCGGAAGCGGTGGTCGAAAGCCACGATCGCTGCTTCTCCCTGATCGCCGATGAGGAGCGGCTGGATCATGGCGCCAATCTTGGCGATCTTGGGAAGAATGCCCTCCACGTGATCGTTGGCTTGAACCGCGATCACCAGTGAAATTGGGACGAACGTCACATCCACGTGGATGTTCTGCTCTTTGCTGTTATCCAGCAGACGAAAATCCTGGGGCTGGAGTCCGCTCACGTACTCGCCATTGCGGTCCAGAACGGTAACCGGCGCCAGGACAACGTTGACGGGGACGCGGATCGGCTGATCGAGCTCTTGCGCAGAAATCGGGATACCCATAGCGGCACAGAGCAGCAGCGAAAGATCAAGTCGAGCGCGCAGCATATATTTTGGACGTTACGGCTCCGGTCTGCGTTACTTTACAGGCGAATGTTCCGTTTGGCCGCTAAGGAGTTCCAGCACGTGCGGCACCACTCCCACGATAGCATTGAGAGACTCCACCGCGCCTCGGGGCGAACCCGGCAAATTCACAATGAGCACCCGGCCACGGATGCCGGCAATCGCGCGGGAGAGCGTTGCAAATGGAGTGGCGCTGCGTCCCGCCGCGCGCATCAGTTCACCAATCCCGGGAATTTCGCGGTCGATGACGGCGCGTGTCGCTTCCGGGGTCACATCGCGCGCCGCAACGCCGGTGCCCCCCGTGGTGAAAATCGCGCCCACCTGATCCGAATCAGCGACAGCGGCCAGCCGATTGCTGATGGCCGGCAGATCGTCCGGGACTACCTCCACCGGGGTTACCAGCCATCCGAGCTGCTCCAAACGCGCCTTCACGGCGGGACCGGAACCGTCCGTGCGCTTGCCGGCAAAAACCGAATCACTGATGGTGATGACGGAAACCGGTTTCAACGGGACTTCCTCCGAGCGCGCTCGAAATCGCCGCTCTTGCCGCCGGTTTTTTCGATCAGATAAAGATCCTCGATGGAAATGGATTTATCGAGAGCCTTGGTCATGTCGTAGACCGTGAGTGCCGCGACTGCGGCCGCGGTGAGAGCCTCCATCTCAACCCCTGTCTGCGCGGTGGTAGCAGCGCTGGCCGTGATACGGACCCCGTTCGTCTCCACCGTTACTTCGACGTCGGCGTGGGACAGCATCAGCGGGTGGCACAGCGGAATCAGGTCGGAGGTTTTCTTGGCGGCGGCGATGCCGGCAATGCGCGCAATCTCGAGCGGGTCGCCCTTGGGATTATCAGGCAGCCGGGCCAGCACGGCGGGTGCGATGCGGACGAACGCCTGCGCGCGCGCCGTACGGCGAGTCGCGGCTTTCGCCGAGACATCCACCATGCGTGGGCTGCCGGCGGAATCGTAGTGCGAGAGCTTTCTCATTTGAGCAGCACCCGCATCCACTCGCCTGCCTTCCATTCCGGGCGATCGGCATCGGCCACCAAAAACGCGTTGGCGCGCGCGAGCGCCGGCACATCACCCGACCCGCTCCATCCCATGGGAGTCAGTTGCGGGCCGCCGCCGGTCCAGCAGATGGTGGCCGGCAGAAAGCGAGTCAGCCCGGCCTTGTGGCGGAAATCGCGCGTGAGCGGCGCCAAAATCAGCGGAAGTTCGGCCCGCGCCTCTCCGCCCAGCAACTCCAGCGCGGCTCGAGCAAACAATTCAAAAGTCACCATGGCGGAGCCTGGATTGCCCGGCAGCCCGAAGAAGAACTTATCTTGGACACGGCCGAAGACCACCGGCTGTCCTGGCTGGATCAGCACGCGGTCGAAAAAGAACTCCGCGCCGAGATCGGCGAGCACGCGCTCGACAATATCGTATTTGCCCGCGGAAACGCCTCCCGACAGCAGCAGGAGGTCCGACGCCAGCCCCTGTTCCACCAACCGCCGGGTGTCTTCGTACTCGTCTTTCGCCACGGGCAGAATCACGGGGATGCCACCCGCGCGCGCCACCTGTGCGGCCAGCGAATACACATTCGAATTGCGAACCTGGAAATCGCGCGGTGTTTCGATAACGGCCACAATCTCGTCCCCAGTAGCCAGCAGTGCCACGCGCGGCTTGGGGCACACGGCAACGCGGGCTTTTCCCGTTACCGCGAGGAGAGCGATATCGGCGAAGCCCAGCCGCTTGCCGGGAGTCAGCAGGGTTTCACCAGCGCGCGCTTCGCAGCCCTGAGGGTTGATGAACTGCCCCGGTTCCGCTGCGCGGTCAGTGGTGATGCTGCCATCTGATCCGCGGATGACATGCTCCACCATGATGACCGCGTTCGCGCCACCGGGCACTGGAGCGCCGGTCATAATCTCGACAGCCTGTCTCGGGCCCACCACGCCTTCGAAGCGCTCGCCGGCGCGGACCTCGCCGGTCACCCGCAGCGTTCCGGGCACATCCTCCGCGCGTACCGCAAACCCATCGCGCACGGAACGCGCCAACGCCGGAACATCGCGGTCCGCGAGAATGGTCTCTGCCAGCACGCGGCCCGCGGCACTCTCGAGCAGGACCTCCTCGGACGGCGCAAATAAACGCCCGGCGGTAACCCGCTCGATCACGCACGCACGCGCTTCATCGAAGGTCATCGTGGGCACAAAGCCATTCTATCGGAGCCGGCGGCGCCAAGTTGTAGACTAGTAAGCGAACACGGACGATGGCTGCGATGTAGGGGCCGGACATGTCCGGCCCGGCACTTACACACTCGCCGCGACAGCCACTGGTCCTCGGCAAAGTGAGGCCGTTATGAAAGAACTCAGCCGCAGGGATTTCACACGAAGCGCCGGTTTAGCTACCGCGCTCAGTTACTCTCGCATTCTCGGCGCGAATGATCGCGTGGGCCTGGGCTACATCGGCCTGGGCAATCGCGGGGATCAGGTTCACGATGCTTTCCTGGAGCATGGCGATTGCCGGACGGTGGCGGTTTGCGATCTTCGGGAAGACTACATGGACTTCGCGGTGAAGAAATCGCGCGCCACTCCAAAGAAGTACAAAGAATACACCAGGCTGCTCGAAGACAAAGACGTGGACGCCGTGGTGATCGCAACACCGGACCACTGGCACGCGCTGATGTTCATCGATGCGTGCAACGCCGGAAAAGACGTCTACGTGGAGAAGCCGCTGAGCCTCACGGTGGTGGAAGGGCGAATGATGGTGCAGACGGCCGAGCGCGCCCGGCGCGTCACGCAGGTGGGGACCAACCGCCGCTCCTGGAAGTCCTATCAGGAAGCCGCTGAATTCGTGCGCTCGGGCGGCATC
>Ga0187819_10000240_pt1 | contig 26384 bp, 21 predicted proteins | sample NC_wetland_sal_i_15_FD_132411 | JGI IMG/M metagenome (GOLD analysis project Ga0187819, IMG submission 132411) | Wetland sediment microbial communities from Neuse River Estuary, North Carolina, USA - SO4_4 | ecosystem: Environmental > Aquatic > Freshwater > Wetlands > Sediment | place: USA... | reverse complement strand
CTTGCCAGAGGGCGTAGTGGCCGGCGGGCAGCTTGCGGATTCCTTCAAACATGGTTAGCGGATCGGGCACCCAGAGGAACGTGAGGTACTGGTCGAGCGCCTCCAGGTTCATGGCCGCTTCGATTCCGGGCACTTCGAGCACGGCCTTGACCTCGGACGCGAAAGCTAGTTTTCCAGCGCGCTCCGAGTAATAGAGCGGCTTGATTCCGAAATGATCGCGAGCCAGAAACAGCTTTGGCGAAGGGCCTCGCAAATCGCAGATGGCGAGGGCAAACATGCCCTGCAGGCGGTTCAGGCAGTCTTTGAAGCGGTCGGGGCCATATTCTTCGTAGAGATGAACGATGGCTTCCGTGTCGGTGTGCGAACGAAAGCAATGGCCCTTCGCTTCGAGTTCACGCCGCAGGTCGGCGAAGTTGTATATCTCGCCGTTGTAGGTGATCCATACCGTGCCATCTTCGTTCGACATGGGCATGTGGCCGTCGGCGGAGAGGTCGAGAATCGCGAGGCGGCGGCTTCCCAATCCGATGGTTCCTCCATCGGGGAAACGCCGCTCCCAGAGCCCAGAGTCGTCGGGACCGCGGTGCGTCTGCACGTTCGTCATGCGAACGAGCGTCTCCCGGTCGCCGCAATTCGCGAGGCCGCTGATGCCGCACATGGCCTCAGTTCCTCCTCGTCTTTAATTCGCGCTTCAACTCGTAGATTTTCGCTTTGGAATGGAACATCTGTATCGCTTGAAAGGCGCAGTAGATCAGCCCCGGCACGCCATCGAGAAATCCGAGCCGAACGATATAGCGATACAGGAAGAGCAAAACTGGAGAACCCGGCATGCGATAGAGATTCCGTTTGAGCCACCGCCGGCGCTGCGCCTGAGTGCCGAACAAATCGGCGCTCACCTCTTCGGAATTAGCGGCGCCTTCGGGCTGCAGCAGAACGCGCGCCTCCCAGTTCGAGTACTCATTGTGCTTCAGGATGTAACGCGACAAGGTATCGACATTGTGGTGGATCAGCGCATTGTGCAACTCCGCGGTGGGACCATCCACCACCACGTGCTCGTGGATTTCGATGTCGGCCATGGAGGCATCCTGATCCTTCAGGCGGCATTCAAAACGGCCTTGCCCCTTGCGGAAGAGCGACAGCTTCCAGAAACTTGCATCGCAATGCCGCAAGACTCGCCCGAGAAAATACATTTGCAGGCGGATGGAATATCCGTTCACCTGGGGGTTTCGCAGCGCACGCCGAATTTCTTCGATGAGTTCCGGCGTCAGGACTTCATCGGCGTCGAGCAACAGAATCCAGTCGTAGGCTAGCGGCAGCGTGTCCATGGCCCACTGGCGCTTCTTCGGCCAGCCTCCTGCATAATGAAACTGGACGACCTTTGCGCCATGCGACTTAGCGAGCTCAACCGTGTCGTCGGTGCTCTGGGAATCGATGACATACACCTCGCCGACGCCGGCGAGCGACTCCAGGCAGCGCGGCAGGTTGCGGGCCTCGTTACGGACCGGGACGATCACACTTACGGGTAGCACCGGCGGGGCGGCGTTCGAGTGCGACACCTCAGTCTCAGATTTTGTTTCGATCAAGCTCATTCTGCCGGCAGGTAGTTGAGGTTCCACTATGTTAGCTGAACTTAGGGCATTCTTGAACGCAAGAACGTTTCCTGCGCAGTCTGCGTCGTAACTTCTCTTTCGCCCCGCTGGGGCTTGCTCTGGTTCCAATTTCTACCCACGGCTTACGAAGTGGGCTAACTTCCTGCGCCGCATCGCGGCTTTGCCTTCACAGGTTCTGCTCGCACCAACGCGCCAGGACAAACAACGACCATGGACGCGACCATGAAGTCTCGCCCGCAAGAAAACGGTTCCACACTTCTCGTACGGCGCTGGCGGCGATCGAGGTCTGATCCCAATCACTCTTTAGCAGCGCGTCTTCGATCACCGGCTTCATCTCGCCTCGCAGCCAGCGCTCAAACGGCAAAGTAAATCCGCGCTTGGGACGATGTACAACCTCTCTTGGCAACTCGACACCGAGACTCGCCAGCAGCAGGCTCTTCGGCAAATCTCCCTTTAATTTTTTATCGCCCGGAATGCGGAAGCAGGCCTCGACCAGCGTGCGATCGAGAAAGGGCACGCGCAATTCGAGACCATGCGCCATACTCATGAAATCGGAATCCCGAAGCAGCGTGTTGCGCATGTACCAATGCGATTCCAGATAGGAAACGCGATTGACGGAATCGAGAGTCGAACTTTGCGCGATGGACTGTTGCAACATGCTTGCGAGAGAGCGCTCTGAATCTTCGCAATCCACGCTGAGCAGCGCCTCGCGCTCCGCCGCGCCAAACAGCGCACGCATCAAGAAATATGGATGGATGATGGAATCAGTACCTGCAGCGAGTTGGGCCAGCTTGCGGCTGCGATCGCCTTTGCCTGCAAACAGGGCGACGGAAGCGGCAAGTGGCCGCTGCGCGACCTTCGGCAATCGGCCAAATTGTTTTGCAAAGGTTTCCATGCTGGGTACGCGGTGAAAATTCGAGTAGCCGGCGAACATCTCATCGGCGCCCAAGCCCGTCAATGCAACTTTCACTCCGGCGGCCCGCGTTTTAGCGGACACCAGATACGTATTGATGCCGTCAATCGTCGGTTGGTCCATCGCGCCGAGCGCCTCCGGCAACACTGCCAGCGTGTCCTGCTGCGAAACGGGAATCTCATGATGTTCGGCGCCAAAGCGGCGGGCAACTTCCCGCGAATATTGCCCTTCGTTGAACTCCTCTTCCTGGAATACCAGCGAGAAGGTGTTCGCGCGCACGCCATTGTGGCCGAGGACGGCGACTAGAGCGCTGGAATCGATTCCGCCCGATAGAAACACTCCGACGGGCACGTCGCTTACCAGGTGGGAGAGGACGGCGTCGCGCAAGAGCGCAGGCAGTCGATCTACCGCCGCGATCCCATTCTCGGAGCGTGCTTTCGATTCGTCTCTCGAGCAAGACGGCAGTGGATTCCAGTATTCGCGGCTGCTCACTGATCCGTTTTCTACCGTGAGAATATGGCCCGCCGGAACGGCCTTCACTCCTTCGACGATCGTCCACGGTTCGTAGACGGAACCGAAGGCCAGGTAGCTCAAGACCCCGGTGGAATCAGCCTTTCGCGGCACGAGTCCCGTCCGCAAAAGCGTTCGGACCTCCGAAGCAAAAACAAAAGTCTGCTCCGACTGGTGGTAGTAGAGCGGCTTGATTCCCATGGGATCGCGCACCAGGAGCAGCCGCTTTCGGGGCGCGTCCCAGAGGGCGAACGCAAACATGCCGCCTAAACGAGTCAGACAAGATTCTCCCCACACACGATAAGCGGCCAGGATAACTTCCGTATCGGAATGACTTCGGAACTCGGCGCCGGCGGCTTCGAGTTCGTTGCGAAGTTCGCGGAAATTGTAGATCTCGCCGTTGAAGATGATCCAGTTGCCAGTGATGGGATCCTGCATGGGCTGATGCCCAAGCGGCGAAAGATCGAGGATCGCCAATCGGCGGTGCCCCAAACCGATTTCCAGCCTCTCCGGTCGGGATTCCTTGAGCAGCACGGTTCCGGAATCATCGGGTCCGCGGTGCGCGAGCGAAGCGGTGGCTTGTTCCAGAACTGCAGGAGGGATCGGGGTTTTACGCGCCAGGATGCCAACGATGCCGCACATCGGAAATGTTTGCTCGCTTCCTTGCTTGCCGAAATGAAATGCGGGCTACTTAAATGCCTCGACGTATAAGGAATGGGGCAAATCCGTCGAGTCTCCCGGTTCATACGGAGGCACGCTGGTCGCATACAAACGGCTCTTCCCTTCCGCGGATTTCTCGACCTCCCGGAAGCCCGCCTCACGAAGCACCTCGGCGAGATAACTGAAATCGAACGCGGTGCGGTGTTGTCCATCGCAGAACACGAAATTCGAAAACCTGCCGCCCAGCGAATCGAAATGCCGCGGAAAAGAATCGTCGAACCACTCGCTGCGCGCCTGAGTATACGCTGCGATCGCGCTCTCCAGGCTCGGAACAATGAGCCGGATGCCGCCGCCGTTTTTCAAAACCCGCGCACATTCCCGAAGCAGACGCTTGAGCTCATCCGGATAAAAGTGCTCGAACATGTGGGTGGAATAGATCGAGTCCACCGAATTCGAAGGGAACGGGAGTCCGTTTCTGACATCCAGCCAAAGGTCAATCTTGTTAAAAGGATTGCCGTCGATATTGAGGAATCCGGGCAGGTATTTAGGACCACAACCAAGATGAAGATGCCGGGCGCCGTTCCGAGGACTCGGGCTCATGACGTATCGGCGTAGGAAATAATTCGGGACCGTGGCCTTGGCGATACCCCAAAACACGATGTCTTTATACCGCTGGTGAAGCAACCTAACCTCCGGTAACGGCGACCGCCATGAGTGACCGCCATTATAAAGCAGCGGGTTGAACCATCTTTGTGACGGGCCGAATACTCATGCGGCCCTCAGGCGATGGCTTGGCGGTAAATTTTGACCAGCTGTTGCGCCTGATGCGACAGCGTTAACTTGTCGAGGATGGTCTGGCGCGCGGCCGTTCCGATCCGCGCGCACAGTTCGGCCGACGCGAGTAAAGCGGAAAGCCCCTGCTCAAGCTGTGCAAGTCCATCCACGGGGATAAGCCAGCCATTCCTGCCATGCTCAATCAACTCTTCGATTCCCTGCCCGCGGCAGCCGATCACCGGCTTGCCGCATGACATAGCTTCCAGGTACACGCATCCCAAGCCCTCGTTGCCGCTGGGCAATACGAATAAGGAGCAGCGACGCATGGCCTCGGCCACCTCGGACCGGCTCTGGCGGCCGGCAAACTGAACTTGGCGTTCGATGCCCAGTTCGCGCGCCAGGGTTTCAAACTTGGCGCGATCCGGCCCTTCCCCGATGATGCGGCAGCGAAGCCGGGGAAAGGAGGCTCTGAGATTCCCGAGCGCTCGCAAAACCAGTTCGTGGCCTTTACTGCGCAGCAGGTTGCCGACGATTAAAATCTCCGGATCGAGCTTTCCCGCCTCGGCGAGATTCGGCGAAAAGAAGCTTGGATCTACACCGTTGTACACGACGGTGCTACGGATCTCCGGCGGCGTTCCGGTCTTTAGAATTAGAATTTCCTGCACTTTTCCGCTGATGCAGATTACGGTCCGGGCTGCCCGGTAGACGTCCACTGAAACCTTCCGCCGCCGGGCTGCCGGACTTCCACGGAGAAAGCAGGTGTTGAAAACATCCAGGCCGTGCAGCGTAATCACGAAGGGAATATTCAACCGCTTGGAAAGCAGAGCGGCCGCGTGGCCGCAGGGCAGGGCCGAATGAGCGTGGATCAGATCAATCGGCCTCGCATCGTGCAGCTTCCGTACTCGCCCGAGGAGACGCGCGTAGAGCAGCTTTCCCGCGCTGGAGAGCCCGAGGGTTCCGGGGATTTGCGGATATCGCACCCATTCTGCCGCAGCGATTGAACTCGGACGCCTTCGAGGGTAGTAAATTGGGGAGACGGCGATCACGCTGGAATCGACCCCGAACCGCTTCAGTTGCTCGATGGGGTCGGCGATGAAGCAACCGTTTACCTCATTTTGATCCGAGGGAAAAAACGGGGTGAGCGTCAAAGCGTGCAGTGCGGATTCCATCCCCACGGCTTGGGACATCAGTTTCGCCCACTTTCCGGACGCAACAATTCCTTGGCGAGAACCACGAGGCGTTCCACATGCCCGCTCCAACTGAAGTCGCGAGCCCGCTGCAAGCCATGGTGCGAGAGCCTTTCCGCCAGCTCCGGCGACTTCTGAATTTCCAGGACCCGTTCCGCCAGCGCATCGGGCGAGAAACGGGGGAAGTAGATTCCCGCATCTCCGCAGATTTCACGGTGCACCGGCAAATCCGAGGCCACCACGGGCAATCCGCTCGACATCGACTCGATCAACGGATGAGCAAAGGATTCGGCATAAGCCGGGGTTACGTAGATGTGGCAGGCGCGATAGAGGTGATGAAGCGAGCGATAGGGAATGGTTCCGAGCTCCACGATCTGGCCGCTTGCGTGAAGATCGCGGGCGAGCGATGCCGCAGGCTCGGCTCGATAGGTCCCCGGATTGTCGCTGGAATGCAGGCGGCAGGTAAGAAACAGTTTCACCTTCTCTCCCGTAAGACGGCTGCTCAAGATGGGCAGGGCCCGGAATAACGTCTCGAAATTCCGGTAATAATTGTAGTGGCTCACAAAAAGCAGGCGGAGAGCGTCTTTCGCTTGCTCAAGCTGAGCTTTCGCCGCCGATGGCAATGGCGCTCGATCGCTGGTAAATGCATCCTGGTCAAATCCATGATGCACGGCGAGGACCTTCTTGCCACTCCACTGGCTAAGTTCCAGGGCAAACGCTTCACTTGGGGCAACGGTGATGTCGGCGCAACTTATGGATCGGCGTGCCAGCCAGCCCTTGACCAAAGTGTCGGCCAAAATCGCGTAGTCTCCGCGAGCGCGAACGTCGCGGAGGAAATCCCCGGACGTATAAAGCGAGTTACGAGACAGGAGTATTTGCGGGACGGGAGAGTTCCAGAGGGCAAAGTTGCCCGCGGAAATCAAGACTTGGGCTCCGCTTCTCCGGATCAGTTTCGGCAGCACGGTTTGCTCATGGACGAAGCGCCGGAACGCTCCGAAGGTTTGCGAGTTTTCCGCGAAAGAAATATTGGGCAGTTCGCCAAATTCCCGGCGCATCGCCGAATTCAACAGTATCGTTGTTTGGGCATCGGTTTTGCGCGCGAGATGGGGGATTACATTGCGCAGATAGGTAAGGCCGCCGCCGGCACTGGCGGCGAGGCCGTTGATAAACAATCTAATCATCGGTTGGGCACGACGGCTCCAAAACCGGCTGGCGACCGGCGGGAAGTTCTGAAAACCACGACGGTCCCGGGGACGTTCACCGCATCAGGAATAAGATCCGGGAGCAGGAATACACAAAACCAAAAATAGACACAGAGATAATAACCCACGGCAAAGAGCCAATCTTCGAAGGTGGCGTGAGCCAGACCCGCGACCACCACCATGGCCAGCGGAATCGAGTAATGTCGCGGGTCACGGGCTCGGCGCATCCAGACGCAAACTTTCCAAACGTTCGACAGCGTCAACGCCAGGAGCACAACGAAGGGCACTCCGCCCAACAGACCCACCCACTCCGCGATGGTCATGTAACTGCTGCCGTGCTCGCGATCCGTCGTGGCCTCGGAACTAACCGTTCCAAGAGACCCCGGATCCACTGCCGTGCCCGTTGGACTCGTGCCATAACCCGTTCCAAACAGCGGATGCTCTTTGATGATGGCGATCGATTTTTCCCAAGGGGTTAGCCGCGAACCCATCACGCCTGCTTCCTTGTGTCCCTTGTAGAGCACGGCATCCTTCAGGTCCCCCAGCTTCGTTTCTAATTTTCCGGGCGCGAACACGCCCGTCACGGCAATCAGGACCAGAAGCAGCGCCGCCGTCTTCACCAGCAATTTGTACTGATTCAGGCAAACACAAAAGACAAGGGTAACGAGTGCGGCCGAAACCATCCCGGCACGCGCCCCGCTGAAACTAACCAGGTAAGCGCAAAGAAGCAGGGCGGCCATCCGGCGTAATTTCACTCCGGGGATATCGCTGGTAAACCATCCCCACAGCAATATGGGAAACACTCCAACGCTCATCGACGCGCCGAGGGAGTTGGGATTACCCCAAATACTTTCGCCCAGACCGAAATAGCAGATGGCCGTGACATAGACTGCGATCTCACTTCCCCAAAGCAGACCATGGAAAAAGCGGTCTTCGCGGCCGAGAACAGCCAAGCGGGCTCCCGAAGCGCAATATAGAAAAAGCAGCAACAGGCTCGAAGCCTTGAGCGACGCCATCTGTAGCAACGGAGAAACAGTGGCCGAGACAAAGGCGGTGCAGATGCAGAATAAAGCGACGAGATGCAACGAGCCGAAAGGTCTCCGGGGAGCGTTCATCCAGGCAATGAAGCCCACCGCTGCCCCCGCGGACAGCACCACCCAGCGTGCAGACATCCAAGCGCCTTGCATGGGAACATGCAGGCCGGCCCAGACAAATGCGATCATCAGCAGAACAAAAAAACGCCGATCATATTTCCAGAGACAGGCGACGATTATCTCCAGCAGCACGATTCCGCCCAGGAAGGTAATGTTGCCGAAGTAGTACAAGTGGGAATAGACAAAATAGATTGCCAGGATCGAGCCCAGCCCGATGGCCACCCATTGCAGCGGTTTCACGGAATTCATCGGGCCCTCGTAGCGGCAGAGGCCGGAGCAAAGACGGCGGCCGCAGCCAGACCATCGGCGCATGCTTCCGGCGAGTAGTTTCGAATCCGCTCGGAGCAGCGCGCGGCCATCCGTTGCTTGAGCTCCGATTGCCGCAGCAGAGAATCGATCGCCGCGCTGAGTTTCTCCGCATCCCGGGGAGGCACGACGTAACCATTCCAGCCATCTTCGACCAAGTCGGCGGAACATCCCGCAACACTGCTCACGATAATTGGAAGGCCGCACGCCATCGCTTCGTTCACCACCAGGCCCCAGGTGTCGCTGTGCGTCGGCAGAACCAAGGTTTCCGCGAGCGCATAGAGGCCAGCCAGATCTTCCCGGTGCGCGAATCCCGGGAAACAAACGGCTCCCGGGCTGATGTGTTTCGCCTGTCGCGCGAGTTCCTCCCGGCAAACACCATCGCCCGCAAACACCAAGCCCACCTCGGATCGCAACCCGCTCTCTAGTTTGGCATAGGCTTCCAGCAGATCAAAAACACCTTTTTCCGGCACCAGACGCCCCACAAAAAGAATAAACCGCAGAGGCAGCTTCAGTTTCAGTTTCTCTCGAAATTCGGCGGCCCGGGCCCTCGTGGCGTTGGCCTGTGTCGCAAAGAAACAGTTATCGACGGCGTTCGGCGCGGTCAAAATACTTGCGGCCGGCGACCCCAGCGATCGGAGATAGTCGAAGGAAGCTTTTCCTGGCACCACAAATCGGTCACAGTGCCTCAAGAAATAAGCCTTCAGGTGTTCGACCCACGCGCGTCCGCGGCGGGCGTCCCGTCCGTTGCTCTCCGACCACAAAACGAATTCAACCTGGTGGCGGCGCGCCCATAGCAGCGCTTCCCATGAGGCACCGTAGTTGTATCCGCCACAAATCACAACCTGCGGGCTCACCTTGTTTAACGCGGACCACAATCCTCGGTTCATCAGGAAACCGCTCTTCCCGGCGCGCCACCGCCAGGAGGCCAGAACCTGATGCGAAAAACGGATTTCGTTCTTGTAGACGCGCCATTGCCGAAGTGTTTCATCCGTCTCTGCCAGGAAAATTACGTGGAGATCCAGCCCCGCTCGCCCTGCCAGAACGTTGAAGACCGGGATGCGGTAGGGAGAAATGATCTCCGTAAGGATTACCAGCCGCCTGCTCATCGTCGATCTTCCCCGCGATGCCGCTTCAGCCAGCGGCGTCATTGGCAGGCCGCCCTCCATTTTCTCACCCCTTGTCAGTGCCCTTTAGGGTCGAGCGATACCAGGCAACAAAATTCCGCAGACCTCGCTCCATAGACATCTTCGGGGAATAGCCCAGCAGGCGCTTTGCTTTGTCGATATTCGCCCAGGTGATGGGAACGTCTCCTGGCTGATCGGGCAACCGTTCCTGCAGCGCTTTCTTTCCGGTTGCCGACTCCAGTAACGCAATCAACTCTGCCAGGCGTACCGGATGAGAGTTCCCCAAATTGAAGATCTCGAAGGGCAGCGTCGATTGCGGCACATAGTCGAGAGAGGCAACTACTCCGGCCACGGTGTCGTCAACGTAGGTGTAGTCGCGCCCCATCGAGCCATCGCCGTAAACCGGGATCGGCTTTCCGGATTCGATGAGCCGAGTGAACTTGTGGATCGCCAGATCGGGCCTTTGCCGCGGACCGTAGACGGTAAAGAACCTCAGGCAGAGGACCGTCAAACCATACAAGTGCGCGTAGGTGTAACCCATTAACTCGGCTGCAAGTTTCGTTGCTGCGTAGGGTGAGATGGGGCGAGTCTTGAGGTCGTCTTCGCAAAAAGGAACGGAGTTGGATATGCCGTACACGGAACTCGAAGAACCAAAGATCACGCGCTGCAGTTTGAACTCGCGGGCAATTTCCAGAAGGTTCACGGTCCCCGCAACGTTCACACTTTCGTACAAGGCAGGCTGCTCAATCGAAGGGCGCACGCCGGCGCGCGCGGCGAGATGAATCACGATTTCAGGCTGGACGCGCTCGGCAATCTTTCGCAGCGCGCCGATATCCCGCACGTCCGCTTCGAAGAAATCGTAACTTCCCGTGCTGAGAATCTCCTGCAGGTTGAGCCGCTTGCGGCTGGGTGCGTAGAAATCATCCAGGTTGTCGACGATGGCCAATTTCGTCCCGCGGCGAAGCAGCGCCTCGGCCACGTGGGATCCAATGAAACCCGCGCCGCCCGTCAGTAAGATCCGCTTCGGACTTAATCCCACTCGATCACGCCCTGATTCGTGAAGAACAGAAAAACTGATTCTAGCGCACCGCCACAACGAAGTAATTGCTGGCGAACTGATTCCCCCGGTAAACCCTGCCGGCCAGCAGCCCGGCCAAGTTGTTCAAGGGGCAGACGGTCCAGCGGAGCAACCGTTGCAGCCAGGGCCAAGGGCCGGTAAGCAACTGCAGGTACACGTTGACCACGAGAAAAATGCTGGGGACCGTTCCCGCTTCGCCCCTGACATTCACGCTATGAAAATCGCGCAAGATCCATTCCAGGCCCTGGGGCATATATCTCCAGTAATCGCCGGGCGACCCGTGCTGCGGGAAGATGGAGGGAACACTCAGCAAGAGCGTGCCGCCAGGTTTCAGCACTCGCCGGATTTCGCCGATCACGGCAATCGGATCGGGAATGTGCTCGAGAACTTGAGTGGCCAGGACAATATCCATCGACGCATCGGAAAAGGGCATGATGCGGGCATCGCCGACCACATCCACGGAGTACGCGGGCGCAACGTCCAGCACATAATGGTGGGAGACGCGGCCGGCGAAAAAGCAAGCGTAGGGCTTTCCTTTTCCGCCCACATCTAAAAGGCAGTGCACTGGCGCCAATTTCGCTGCCTGCTCGGCAATCAATTCGGCCCGGCGTCGACAGTCTAGATAGGTAAAATCTCGCAGTGAGGGCCGGACCAAGTCCATGCCGCTGTCCCTGGGTTCGGTCATCGATTGACGGACATTCGATCGCTGAATTTCACTCGACTCCGCGTTGGGTGTCATGCAAAACCCTCGACTTCCCTTTTCAGCAGATTACGGCCAATGCCGGCCCAAGCGATCGCATAAGCCCCGCATCCCAAGCCGATCAAGACCAATGGTGGCAAGTGCCTGGGAAGCGCCACCCACAAAACAGCGCCCATGAACAGACTGGAGATCACGGCGACTCTTAGCAGCGGGCTCATCGCGGCCGTACGCACCTCCGGCGGACAGAGCAAGAATGCGCACGACGCAACCCCCACCTCGCCCAGCACAAAGGCCACAGAGGCGCCCGCAATACCGAACCAGGGCGGCAGGATCAGATTAAGAACTACGGCAGTAACAGCTCCGGCCAGCGTGGAAAGAAAATATGCGCGATGGCGGCCCATGGCGTAAAGAATGGTCCCCGCGAACAGGGCCGCGGCTGGCGCCGTGATAACGTACGGGGAGGCCCATTGAAAAGCGTGCACCGCCTGCGGAAACTGAGCGCCCAGCAGCCAAGGGACAACGACCGGCGCGGTGACAATGCCGCCCACTGTCAACGGAACGCCGAACCAAACCAGGATGGAAGCGGCGATCCTGGTAAGTCGGGGGAGCCTCTCGGCGGAATTTGCGTGCAAGGCCATTCGCGGCATCAAAACGCTCTGGGGAACCGAGAGAAAGTTCCGCAGCACATCGGCCAATCGCGCAGCGGCAGCGTATAAGCCGAGGGCATGTTCACCGAGATACCATCGAACCGCGATGTGCCCGCTGCGATGGTAGAGATTTGACATCAGGGAAGACCCCGCATAATGCAGGCTCGGCGCGAGAATCACGGCCCAGCGGCGCGGGGCGATGGAAAACCGGAAGCGGTACCCCTCCCGCCAGAGGAACGTCCAGGCAATCAGGCTGGTCAAGAGCGAAGAACCGACAATTCCGACGGGAACCCAGATCACGTCCTTAGGAGATCGCACCCTGGTGAAAATGACGGCGGCATAAAGACATTGCTGCAGGATCGAAACGAACGATTGCACATGGAACAATTCCATCGAGGACAACAGATAGTCCAGCGACAGACTATTGGTTAACACCGAGGCCACTCCGTACCCAGCAAGAAGAACGCGTACATCCTGCCGGACTTCAAGTCTTGCCACCACCAGAACTGCAACTGCGGCAACTCCACTCGCGAGAACGCGAAGCACTAAGACATCGGAAACGGTCTCAAACGCGGCCTGACGCCGAGCTGCCACTTGCTGGGCGGCATAACTCGTAAGCCCGGGGTTCGCTACGAGTCCCGTGAAGCCACACACGGCGACCACGTAACTCCACAGCCCATAGATATCGACACCGAGGCGCCGCACCAAGAACGGAAAGGTTGCGGCTGTAAGTATGCTGCCCACAATGCGGGCAGTAGTGACTGAGAGGACGAACCCTCCGTAACGCAATAGATACTTAGGAACGCTCAATCACTCATCCTATATTCAACTTAGTTCAGAACCGCCCGGCGGCAACGACGAGAAAGAACCAGCCAGCGAAACAACGAGTTGCTGTGATCGAAGCCCGCCAAATGCTGACGGACAAGTTCACTCGCCGGCAATGGGTTCAGCAGGTGCCTGAGTTCTCCCAACCCTTCGTCCAGGCTCCTTTGCATTTCTTCCTTCAGTTCACCACGAAGCCAGTTGCACAGCGGAGGAGTGAATCCGCGTTTTTGCCGCCAGCGGATTTCCCGCGGAACCCAGGCGGGGAGCGCATCCCTCAGAACTGCCTTGCCCATGCCTGCTCGAAAGTGATATTGGAGCGGCAAGCTGGCCGCGAATTGCATCAACTCCGGATTCAGAAAGGGGGCGCGGCATTCGAGCGAGGCGCGCATACTGGCCCGATCGACCTTGACCATAATCTGTTCCGGCAAATAGGAAGATGCCGTCGCTTCGAAAGCAGAGAGCGGATATGGAAGACGCGCGTGCTCCAACGCACGTACCTCAAGCTCTTGCAATCCGCGCTCCGCGGCGCCACGATGATCCGGCAGGAAATACGATGCGACCGCATTTCGCCGGCCAGCGGGATGCAACAGCTCCCAATCGTTCTTCGACAAGAAGCCCAGCAATCCGATCCCCCTCCAGCCCTTGCCCCAGAGATGCAGCAGGCCTCTGGCTGCGGCGTTTGCCAAGGCGGCCCGCCGCACGCTGTGCCAACGATAATAGCCAAACATCTCCGTATATCCGCCAAAACATTCGTCGCCCCCGTCGCCGGAGAGCATCACTTTGCAAACTTGGCGCGCGGCGCGGCAAACCGCAAACGTCGGGAACATCGAGACATCGCCAAAGGGCTCATCATAGTGGTCGATCAGTTCATCGAAGATCGCGAGAAGATCGCCCGATGAGAAGTGGACTTCGTGGTGATCCGTTCCCAAGTGCTCGGCGACCTGACGCGCGTAAGGCGATTCGTCTAACTGCTGGTCGTCAAATGAGGCGCAGAAGGTACTGAATTTGGCTGCCGGCTGTAAGTCACGAATCGCGCTTGCTATGAAAGTCGAGTCCACTCCTCCAGAGAGAAATGCTCCAACCGGTACATCACTCCTGAGTCGAAGGCGAACGGATTCCAAAATGCGTGCCCGGACGCTCGCGATGGCATCATCCCGGCCCGGAGGCTTTGTTCCATTCGGCTCAATTCTCGGTCGCCAATAGCGCCACGTTCGCAGCCCCGCGCCCGGAGCCAGTAACAGCGCCTCACCCGCCATGAGCTTGCGCACCCCTTGAAAATGGGTCCGCGGCGCCGGCACATATCCCACCGCCAGAAACTGCGCGATGGCCGCCACATCGAGGCGATTGTCCAGACCGGGAAAAGGGAACAGCGCCTTCATCTCGGAAGCGAATGCCAGGCCTTTGCCTTCATGCAGAGGCGCGTAATACAGGGGCTTCTCGCCGAACCGATCGCGGGCGAGGAATAGTCGCTCGTTCTTCTCGTCCAAAATGGCAAAGGCAAACATGCCATCCAGATCGTCGAGGAGCGTCGCGCCCTTCTCTTCGTAGAGATGCACCAGGACTTCGGTGTCGCTTTGGGTGCGAAAGCGATGCCCCTTGGCAATCAATCTTTCGCGGATCTCAACATAGTTATAGATCTCGCCATTCAGGATCACCCAAATGGTTTCATCTTCATTGGCAATCGGCTGCGCGCCACTTTCCAGATCGATGATGGCAAGGCGGGAGTGGCCCAGTAGGCAGCGCCCACCCAAGCGCGTCAGGCACGCGCTTCCGTCCGGGCCGCGATGCTGTAGAAGGCGGCTCGCTTCTTCCGACCACATCCGGTATTGCCCGACCCCGCCTTCGACGTCGTAGACTCCATAGATTCCGCACATTAATTTCGTTTGCGACGTTTGCCGGCCGCCTCCACAAACACCCGCTCCCACTCTCGCGCAACTTTGTCCCAGTCGAATTGCAGGGCATGACGAGCGGCTGCGGCAGACATCTTGCGCCGCAAGTCTTCGTCCGACAACAACACACGCAGCTTTCGAGAGAGTTCGATGTCCGATTTTACCAAGTACCCCGTTTCACCGTTCAGAACATAGTCTGGTCGATATTTCTCCATGGCGAGCGCCGGCAGTCCGCAGGCGGCGGCCTGTCCCAGAACCTGCGGATGACCTTCTACCACGCTGGGGAAAAAGAATAGATCAGCTTTTTGCATTTCCTCGGCCAACCCTGGCTGCGAGAGATGGCCAACGAAGGTCACGTTATGACAGCCCAACTCGTTCGCCAAGGATCGGCACTTCTGTTCCTCTTCGCCCTTCCCCACCAGCCGAAATTCAACGGCGGGCCAGTTCGCGGCCTCGCGAATGACGAGATCCACTCTCTTCCGAGCTTGGAATGAGCCGGCATAAAGCACCGTGAGCTTTGAGCCATTCCTGCGAGCCTCTGCCGATGGATGGAACAAGTCCCGTTTGATCCCGCTGTGAATCGCGCCGGTCACAACTCCGAAGCGCTCTTGGACCGTCTGTGCGACATATCGCGAGTTCCCGAAAACCAGGTCGGCCTCGCGAATGGATCGCGCCATCGTCGGCCCGACCGCGATCTCGTCGAGGGCCATCGCGACATAAGTGACGAGAGCAACCCGAAGGCCCAGGGAACGCCTGAAAAACAGGAACAGCGTATCCAGAGGCCCCTGGCGCGGAAAGAAGTAAACGTCGACTTTCGAGAGCAACAGGCGAGTGAGCCATCGTGCCGTATTTCCATGCCGGGACCAGCGCAGAATCTCCGTATTTTCGCGAGCAAGAATCCGCGGATCGGGCGCGCCGTCGCCCAGCAGCACGACCCTGAACCGGTCCGCTGGAAGACGGCATACGATTTCTTTCGCGGTCAGGTTCTGCGCGTTCGTGTTCGCTTCATCGGCGAACGACGGAGTGAATATCGTAATCATGAAGATTCTTGTGGTTACGCCCTCGGCCGCTCACCCGCGAGCATTGCTCTCCCGGAAATTGCTGTCCCGGAAATCGAGGTCAAGCCGCCCGTCCCTGGCTGGCAGAGAACTTCCGACAGCGCCTCCGGAGAAATCGGCTGCACCAACCGGCGTGCCGTATCCGCGGCGGGTATGCTTTCGCGCAAAAGATCTGGAATGCGCAGCAGGTCCTCCGGAGCTTCCAACATCCGGCCCACGCCGAAGCGGACATATTGGGGAGCATACCCGGTGCAAGCGTGGCGCAACCATCCGCACAGAAAAACGGGGACTCCGGCCGATGCGCATTCGAAAGCCACGGTCGATTCGACCGTCACCGCGCACCAGGTCTGCCGCAGAATCTCGCCCGACAGCGGTGCATCGGTCATGCTGACCAAGTTGCGGTCGTCCTCGCTCAAGATACGTTTCACCAATCGGCGCCGCTGCCGGGCGCTCTCGAAAGGATGCAGTTTTAAAACCACGGTCTTGCCCGACCGGCGGGCCACCGAACAGAGGCGTGGCAACATCTCGCGATAAATTGCCTCCGCCCGCCAGAAGTCCGACTCATACGGCTCGGTGAAAAACGTAATCGCGGGAGCGCGTTCGTGGGCTTGTCCCGTCTCCTCGGCGGCGGGAGACGCCGCGAGCCGCGTCTCTACAGGAGCCGCCGCTCCGACCCGAATTTGGCCGGACTCGAGTCCGCAGATGCGTTCCAGGTAGTCGCGCTCCATTTCGCCTTTTGCCAGGTAAGTCGAAAATCGAGGATTCTTGAAGGCCATGCGGCAATCGAGCGCTCCATGATGGCACGCGACTGCCGGAATTCCCCGCAGCCCGGCCAGCAGCAGAGGAATGCGCGTGTACGGATTGGTATCGTCGGCGCACAGGCAGGCCGCCACCGCGCGTGTCTCAAAGACCCGCGTCCAGGCATCGCGAACCGCCAGCCCCCAACGCAACCAACGCCGCCCCTTTTTCAAGATCTCAAGATGAACCGGCAACCGGAACTCCGGATGTTCCTGCAGCGATTGCTCGAGTTGTTTCCAGCCACCCTCAAGTTTCCGCAGTTCATCTTCGTCGCAGCGTTTGGCTGCGAACCCCGCCAGACCCACCGTCTCCACATTTGCCGGAACGGGCGAGACGGCCGCAGACTCGCGGGCGAGCACGAGGAGAAATTTCCGCTCGCGCAAGATTCTGCAATAGCTGAATGCGGTTCTCGTCACATTCGAATAGGCCGTCGGAAGCAGCACCAGCGGTTCCGATTGCGATTTCGAGGATTGGGCCGGCGCCAGCTTTCTTCGCCAGCGGTAGTGCGGATCGTACTTGTCATACACCACCTGCCGCAACTGCTCAAACGTCAGATTCGCCACCGCGCTGCCGCGCCGCAGAACGCCGCGCGCCAGGCGCTTTCGCAATCCGCCGTGCAGCACTTGCAGCGGGATTCCCAATTGAACTCGCAAAGCTTCCGCCATAAGCGATGGCCGGCTCACCACCAGCGTGCGGCATCCGTGGAGTTTTTCGGCCAGCCGGAGCGCGAGCCGCACGTCCTGCAAATCCGGCTGCAGCAGCAGACTGATCACGTCCCACCAATCGATGCCAAAGCGATCCACAACGCGTCCCATGCCGGGCGCAAGCAAGTGACGCCAGATCCGCAGATCGTCCACCTCGACGGCCAGATCGAAAATGCCGAAGACGGGACAGCCCAGCGCGGCGCTCTGTTCGTCATAAAAAGACTTTGGGGCGCGTCCCAGGTCGATTACGGAATCCCAATGCCGGTGGGTCCACGAACCGTGGAAGTCGTCGTCGGGATGTAGGAGGAAAACTTGCATAAGAGCAGGAGTCAGGTCTCAGGTGTCAGGTTTCAGGAACCTGCCTTTCCTGACACCTGAGACCTGACAGCTGAGACCTAAGATCTCGCCACTATCGCCCAGCCGAGCGGCGTTCCCCGCTCCACGTCGCAGGCTGCGCGTTTGCCTAGAACTTCGTTGAGGTGCCTGGGGTGCAATCCGTCGGCTGGGCGAATTGAACGCACGTTTTGCTTCGTAAACAACTCTCCCTTCTTTATATCTTCGACCACAAAGAGGGAGCGCCGAAACTTGCGGCTACCGGCTTCGCGGGGACCTGAGGCGAATTGCACCGCGCCGAGCGCTTTTTCCGCGGTGCGCACCGCATCCACCATCGCCTTGAACTCCTGCGGTTCGAGCGAAAACGCGCCGTCGGGGCCACCATCCGCGCGCCGCAGACACAGATGTTTCTCAATGATGCAGGCTCCCAGCGCCACCGCGGCGACTGGAACCGCAATGCCCATGGTGTGATCGGAAAGTCCCACGGGACAACTGAAGCGGCGAGCCAGTTCCGGGATGGTGAGCAGGTTCGCTTCCTCCGGCGGCGCTGGGTAGGCGCTGGTACACTTCAACAGCGCAATCTGCGCCGGTCCATTGCCGGGTGCGGCCCCGCGCGCCGCTTCGATCGCTTCGGAGATTTCGTCTTCGCTGGCCATGCCCGTCGACATCATTAGCGGCTTCCCGGTGCGAGCCATTTTCTGGATCAGGCCGATATCGACCAGTTCACACGACGCCACTTTGTGCGCCGGGACATTCATCCGTTCGAGGAAATCAACGGCGCTATCGTCGAACGCACTCGAAAATAAGTCCATCCTCAGCTCGTTTGCGATCTCTTTCAGCTTCGGCTGCCACTCCCAGGGCGTAAATGCCTCCTGGTAGAGGTCGTGGAGGGTACGGCCATCCCACAGCGTACCGCCCGTAATCCGAAAACACTCTTTGTCACTGCGCAGCGTGATCGTGTCGGCCGTGTAGGTCTGGAGCTTGACCGCATCCGCGCCGGCGTCCTTGGCAGCGCGAACAATCCGCACGGCCTGATCAAAGTTCTGATTGTGATTGGCGGAAAGTTCAGCAACGATGTAACACGGCGCATCCGATCCGATCGTCCGGTCGCCGATGCGGAATCGAGGCTCCATCAGAGGCCCACCTTTTCGTTCAGATGTAGCGCAACTTCGGATGGCGCGAGCGGCGCGCGACGGCCACTTCGAATGATCGCCAAGGCACTCTCTCCTTCGTTGAACAGCAGGTCGAGGGTGCTGGCATGCGCCCGGAATGGAGGAAAGAGCTGGCGGTACGAAGGGTGCTCATAATGTTGGAAGACCACATCGACGCCCCGGCCGGTCAGGATTGTCAACTCTTTCAGCAGATAATCGGCGGATCCCAGGGGCGAAATGTAGGTTGTCGCTCCTGACAAATTACAGATCTCCGCCAGCAGATCGGTCCGTTTGCCCTGAGCGGCAAGTTCTGAGGACCGTACGATTGGTGTCCTGATCCCCAACTCCTCCGCCAACCAGCGGAGCAGGCCAATGTTCAGTTCGGCAAGGCGAAGGCCCGCCGATGCCGACGGCAGCAAGTCACTCAGCGCCGGGAAATATTCGGCGAAAGACGGAGCGCGACGATAATTCAGCTCCACGGCACGCAAGTGATCGCGCCAAAAATCCGCTTCCCGAATTTCCACATCCACGATGCGCTGGGTGAGCCGCCCCCGGAACACGACAGGCACGGTGAGCCAGAGCAGCCCCGCCGGAGTCTTGATCCGGTTTCGCTGCTGCCACGACTGCTTCTCAAACTGCACGGTGTCGAGCAGCACGAACTTATCCACCTGGTCGAGCAGATCGAAATAGCCGAGCCACGGCAGATAGGTCGGCTGCGCAATCGCGATCTTCACGTCGCGGTCTCCGACAAGACATAGCGACTCGTGACTTTCTTAAATCCGAGAGACTCCCAGAGCGCCGCGGCGGCTACCCGCCCCTCGATCACTTCGAGTTGAATCTTGGATGGAGCATGCGTCCGGAGTTCACGGATCGCTTCGGTGGCAACCACTGTGGCAACACCCCGCCGGCGAAACTCCGGCAGAATGTAGACTTCGTAGATAACTCCCGTCATCCGCGGAAGAAATCGGTGCGGCTCCAGCCCGAACAGAATGAAGCCTGCCCGTTTCCCGTCGCAAATAATCCAGCGAAGAAAGTATTGCGGATTCGCCAGGATAGTCGGGAAATAATGTTGTTTCCAGTCGTCCCAGGGCACAAAAGAAGGGTTCATTTCGGAGAAATGCTTCTCGGCCATGCGCAGGAACTCAGCCTGCTCCGCCGGCGCGATCGGGAGCATGCTGACCATCGGCGCATTTGCCGATTGGAGTGCCGCTTCGACTACCCGTGCCGCTCCCAAGCCGTCCACCAGCGTGTGGCCCAGATTCGCCATGCGCTTGCGCGCATCGGGCGAAGCAGCCAGCTCTTTCACCGAAGCGGCAAGTTTTTCCGGGTCGAAGCGGCGAGTCTCACCCATATCTATCACCATCCCGCCATCCTGCAAAGCCCGCATGATGCCCGCTTGGGTCGAGCTTCTCGAATAGCCCAACACCGCACAACCCGCGGAAAGAAGCTCCCATAGCGTTCCACCCAACGCAATCACCGCCTGGTCAGAGTCCTGCATGAGCTGCGCCATGTTGGTGGCGTTGAACACCACTCGGAGATTATTCGCGTTCATCTTGCGCAGTTCTTCTGCGTCTTCGTAGCCGGCTCCCGCGATCACCGTGACTTCAAGGCCGGAACAGCGAGCCAGGGTCGCCGCGATTTTTGGAGTGAGATTCTCCGGATCGCTGCCCCCAAGGGTGACAAGAATTCTGTTGCCGGTTTTGCGAATCTCCCTTTTTTCGCTTGCTTGCCTGAACTCGCGGCGCAGCAACGTGTAGGTCGGGCCCGCCAGCACCCTGGCTTTGCAGCCTTGCTTGCGATAGGGCTCGCCATCTTCGTCAAAATTCGGATTCACAACCAGATCGGCGGAAATGGATTCCCGGTTGGCGAAATCGTCGATCAGCAACACGCGAATGCCTGCTCCGCGAACAACCGTTAGAAAATCACTGCCGAAGCGATCGCCGTCGATCACGACCCAATCGGCGCCCAGTCGTTGGGCCAGGGCAACGGTCTCAGCCGCATCCTCGGGACCGCCAGGTTTTGCAGGAACCCGGGTCACTGACACCGCTTCTGCGGTCACACGCGGCAAAAGCGCATCCGGCAACTCTGCCTCGGCAAGAGTTGCCGTGCCACCGGCGTCTTGCCAAGCCTGGGCTAGCGCCAGGCAGCGCATCACATGTCCAGTTCCTATTGCAGGACTGGCATCCGCCCGAATCAGAAGTACGCCTGGTTTCATCGGCTCTCGTATGTCCCCATAAGCCTCGTTCTCTCCTCATCCACGGCGCCGAAAAGGGTTTGGGCGCGACGAGGCGGACCTAGCGAGCGTCCTTTTTTCTACGCAAAAGGAAAATCGAGTCCACATTGTCGTTTTCCAGATAATTCAGTTTCTGCTCCGCGACCAGTTCCAGATCAGGGAAGGTCTCCGTGTAGAGCCGCGCATAATCGGCCTTCCAGAGAAGTTCCGAGTGACCCCGATACGGAATTTCAGTCATCTGCGGCGAATGGTATTCAAATCCCCAAATCCAACGCTTTGCACAACGATAGATCTCATTCATAGCGACGGGAAGATCCTGTGGAGCAATATGGATCAGAAGTCCCGAGGTGAAAACCATGTCGAAGCTCGCGTCGGGAAAAGGAATTTTGAGTGCTGAGCCTTCCATGACTCTCGCCCACGGAACCCGAGTCCGAGCCCTCTTTACGATTTCTTCCTGAATCTCAATTCCGCTGAGACTCTCAAACCCCATCTCGCGGAGAAGGATCAACTGGTTCCCGAGGTTGCACCCGACTTCGAGGATCGATGCGGTTCGGGGGATATCCGCCAAGAAGCGCTGGTTAAGCGCCGTTCGGGTGATCCCGTAGTAGCGCTGGTACAAATTGTCGAGGTCTGCCGGGCTGTACAGATTTCGTTCACTATATTGGCTGCCGAATTCTCCTTGCCACGTCTCAATTTGCTTTGTTTCGGGAAAATTCGCGGTCTCAGATGGCTCGCGCATTTTGATTCTCCATTCGATGACGGTGTTGGCCCGCAGAACCGGCACGTTTCATTTCTAACCTTCGCGCAGAGCCTTCTGACCCACATGGGAATTCAGAGCGGCGAGTTCGGGTTGGGCTTCCATGAGGTCCAGCACCTCGATCCAGCGGATCGTATCACGGTTCCCAAAGTGCTTATAAATCGCGCGCAGCAGTTCCAGATCCTCGGCCGTGTCCAGAGTCCAACGATACTGGCTGCGATCCACTTCCCCGGCGATCGAGACCACTTTGAACAATTCCGGGTTCTGGTAGAAGTAGGGTGTAACATGTGCGCGTTGATAATCTTCTTTGGCGGCGCTCCAGGCGCGCGCCAGGGCGTCCGCGGTAAAGACTTCCACATCCAAGCCACGCGGGTAAGTCCGGACCAGGGAATTGCTCGCGTAGTCGCCTTTCTGTTCGAGACTGGAGCGAATGGCAGCATCAATCAGTTCGGGAGCGATCAGGGGGCAGTCCGCCGTGATCCGAACCACCGCATCAGCGGCAAATTTTTGCGCGGCGCGGTAGTAACGATCCAGGACGTCCGCCTCGTCCCCGCGGAAACAGGCCACCTTCAGACGTTCGCATTCCCGGGCGATCGCATCGTCGGCGGGAAGGACCGACGTGGCCACAACGGCCTCATCGAGCAGCGTCGCGCGCCGCGTGCGATTCACGACCCTCGCCAGAACCGTTTCACCGCCCAGGTCCTTGAGCACCTTCCCCGGCAGACGCGTGCTGCCCATGCGTGCCTGCATAATGGCAACGACCCTCATGCGTGTTCCCGCCTGATTTGCCAAACGCTGGATTGCCGAATGCACATACGGCCGCTACCCCCTCCTGGATCTCATGCCTTTCTGTAGTGGTCAACGATCTTGGTCACGGCGTGTATCACGTCCTGCACATCCTGCGGCGTCATGGAGTGGAACATGGGCAGGCTGATCAGTCGCTCATAAGCGTTTTCGGCCACTGGATAACGTTCTTTGGACTTGAACCGTTCGCGATAGTACGGATGTTGATGCACCGGAATGTAGTGAACATTCACGCCGATATTCTCGGCCCGCAGCGCGCGAAAAATCTCTGCTCGCCCCGCGGAAAGCGTTCCCAGGTTGAGCTGGATCGGATATAGGTGCCACGCCGGATTGACGCCGTCTAGCACCGCGGGAACCAAGATCGCGGACAAATCCCGGAAAGCCGACGAGTACTGCGCCGCAATTTCCCGGCGCCGCGCCAGGTTGGCATCCAGCTTTTCCAGTTGCGACAGTCCCAGTGCGCAGGCAATATCGGTCAACCTGTAGTTGAAGCCGAGCAACACCATCTCGTAAAACCACTGCCCGGCTTCCTGCCGCTCGCGCGCTTCGCTGCTGATGCCGTGATTGCGAAAGCGGCGCAGCGTCTCGGCCAACCGCGCATCGTCGGTCGAAACCATGCCGCCTTCCCCGGTGGTGAGGTGCTTCACGGGATGAAAGCTGAACACGGTCATGTCGGCAATCCCGCCGACGCGCTTCCCCCGGTATTCCGCGCCCAGCGCATGGCAAGCATCTTCGATCAGCAACGGGCGTTGGCCTTGCGGGGCTTGCGCCTTCGCCAACTGCCCCAGTTCGTCCAACGCAGCGGGATGTCCGGCATAATCGACGGCGATGATGGCCTTCGTGCGCGCGGAAATTTTCTTGGCAACTTCACCCGGATCAAGATTCAGCGTGTCGGGCGAGATGTCGGCGAACACCGGCGTTGCGCCCTGGTACAAGATGCAGTTCGCGGTCGCGCAGAACGTCATCGGCGTGGTGATGGCCTCGTCGCCAGGCTCCAGTCCCGCGGCAAACGCCGCACCGTGTAACGCGGCCGTACCCGAACTGAAGCTAACGGCGTACTGCGCGCCGACCCACGCGGCAAACCGCTCTTCGAACTCGGCGATTTTCGGCCCCGTGGTCAGCCAGTCCGACTTCAAAACTTCAACCACCGCCTGGATATCGGCGTCATCGAGGCTCTGCCGCCCATACGGCAAGAACCTTTCGCGCACGGGCACACCCCCGTGAATCGCGAGCGTTCCCAGTTTTGTGGGTGAGGCAGTCATGTCAGACAGATCGTGCTAGGCGGAACTCGGAACCGCCTCCGCGGCGCTCGTTTCGGGAGCCACCAGGCCTTCCAGTTCACGCCGCGTGAGCCAGCGTTCGTTCGTGTCGCTCGAATAGCGAAAGCCCTCCGGCAGCGGCTTGGCATTCATCCAGTTTTCCGATTTCCACCAGGGATGCGACGGCTGAATCACGTACATGTCCTCGGCCTCGAGCGTGTGCCGCGACTCGTCTTCCGAGACCAGCACCTCGTGCAGCTTCTCTCCGGGACGAATGCCGATGGTCTCCACCTGGCATCCGGGAGCAATGGTTTCCGCCAGGTCGAGCAGCCGCATGCTGGGAATCTTGGGAACGAAAATCTCGCCGCCGTGCATCTGCTCGAGGCAGCGGATCACAAACTTCACGCCATGCTCGAGGGTCAGCCAGAATCGGGTCATGCGCGGATCGGTGATCGTGATCTTCCCACGCCTCCGCTGCTCCAGAAAAATCGGGACCACGCTGCCCCGGCTGCCCACTACGTTGCCATAGCGCGCGCAACTGAAGCGCGTATTTTTCGCTCCCGCATAGGCATTCGCCTGGACAAAAACTTTTTCCGCGCACAACTTAGTCGCCCCATACAGATTGATGGGATTCACCGCCTTGTCGGTCGAGAGCGCTAGAATACGGCGCACGCCTTGATCAATGGCTGCATCAATCACGTTGCGGGCGCCCATGATGTTGGTCTGGATCGCCTCGAACGGGTTGTATTCGCAAGCCGGCACCTGCTTGAGCGCCGCGGCGTGCACCACCACCGTCACCCCGGCGAGCGCCCGCTTCAAGCGCTCGACGTCGCGCACGTCCCCGATGAAATACCGCATGCTCGGATGATCGAAGCCCGACGCCCTCATTTCATGCTGCTTCAACTCGTCCCGGCTGAACACCACCAGCCTTTGCGGATGGTAGTCGCGCAGCATGATCTCCACGAACTTCTTCCCGAACGATCCGGTCCCACCTGTTACCAGTATCGATTCCTGCGACCAGTTCACCATCCCTGTCCCTTCGCAACCTTCTGTTACGCACCGAAGAAGAAGTATAGCTGACAACCGTCAAGGTAAAAGCAGGTTAGTGGCTGGAGCTGCCCTCGGCGATTTGCAGATCGAGGGCTACGCGTTCGCCATTGATGAGGACGGTTCCCGCGTCCAGAAGCTGCTGGCCGGTGCAATCGTACTTCTCGTAACAGCGCAGAGAGGTCAGCGGAAGGAAGAATTCCACGGCTTCGGATACGGCGGGCGCCGACTTCCCAGCGAGGTGGATGTTCGTGCTGAAGCCGATCCCGTCAAAATCTTTCGAATCCTTGAAATACGACATCAGGGGACGGACGAGGTGGGCAACGTGGTCATCGAAAGCCGTGGCTGCGAGCTTATACCGCGATCCCGCGGCAGAGACTGGCAAGGTGGAGTTCAGCGAGAGCTCCAGATAGATTCCCTGCCGAAAGGCCACAAATTTCGGTGGCGCATAAGAAACGAAGTGGGCCTGCGGGTCCAGTTCTTTCACAATCGAATCAACCCACGGCTGATTGGAAAGCTGCACTGCCGCCAGCGCCTGCGTTGAGGTGTCTCGGGGCGGTGGAGGCGGCGGTTCTTTCGGTTTCACCGGGATCGAAGGAGCCGGGGCACCTGGCTGCGATCCACTGCCGCTTCCCGTGGCTTCAGCCCCCGCCTGAGCCGGATCCGACTGGGCACTGGCGGAAGTGTCATCCGGGTGATCATCCGCAACCTTCGGGGGCACCGCATCGTTCAGCCAGATGGAGATGGGCTGCGCATTGAGAAAGACCTGTCCCTGCAAGAGCGCCGATTGCTGCGCGGTCTCATCCTTGGCGGCCACCAGTTTGAGAGCGCCGTTCCTTGGCAGATAGACCATCAGGTTTTCCGGACGCTCCATGGAAACTCCCATCACCTTCCCCATGATGTGATGCGAAATTTCCACTGCATACCCTTGCACATTCTGGTTGTTCTGAAAACGCGGAACCGCGGCTTTCAGGATCGGCATCACCACGTTGAGAAAAGTGCTCCGCGCCCGCTGCTCGGCAGTAATTTTTTGCGCGGAGTACGCGGCATAGTAGTTGCCCGTGATCGCGAGCACAGTCTTGCCACTATAGGTGTCGAAGCGAATGGACGTCTGGTCCGCGACCTGTTGCCGTGACTGGTCCAGGTCGAGTTTGCGGCTGAGGTAGAACGGATAATCGAAATGGGTTGAAAGAATGTCCGCTCCAGCCTGCCCCAGATCGTCCATGTATTGCTGCTGCAGGGTGCGCAATGCGGGGTCTTTGATTTCTACCGGCGATACCACTTGAGCAAGCGCGGCGCTAGTCACGATCAGGCTGAGAAAGATCAGACCGCGTACACATCGAACAAGGCCCAGCCCACCGGCCCTACTTTTGTGCATAGACCATTCCGGCAGCATGATAGGGAGGATCGGAGATCATGCGGATGTAAGAAATCAGCGCCTCGATCTCGGCCTTGCTGAGAGTATAGCTGTACGGGGGCATCAAGGCAGATTTGTTGAGCGCGGGGCCACCATGGCCGATGATGGCGGCCAGTTCGGCATCGCTCATCTTGTTGAGTGTGTCGCCTTCGGTGAACGGATGCGGCTTGACCTCAAGATTGTCGTAATTCGAAACCCGCTCCGGCGTAGACTCCGGATTGTGGCAGCGGGCGCAATACTTATT
>Ga0187819_10000239_pt1 | contig 26458 bp, 27 predicted proteins | sample NC_wetland_sal_i_15_FD_132411 | JGI IMG/M metagenome (GOLD analysis project Ga0187819, IMG submission 132411) | Wetland sediment microbial communities from Neuse River Estuary, North Carolina, USA - SO4_4 | ecosystem: Environmental > Aquatic > Freshwater > Wetlands > Sediment | place: USA... | reverse complement strand
CTGTACATGCTCACCGGGCATGGCTGGAAAGTCTCGCTGATCGACCGCGGGCACGGTTTCTCCCTGGTCGGGTTCGAAACGAATACGCAAGGCGTGGCCCTCGGCACCAACGGCTACCTGTGGATTACCCGCAACGGAGGCGCCAGCTGGAGCCTGGTCACGGTCTAACGGACCCGCGCCCCTGACCTACGCATGGTCATGTGAGGACCGTGGCGTCTGGCAGCCGCCGAAGTCGCTCGTTCTCTCGCTGGCCCACCGGGCGCTCCCGCCCTTCACGCCTGGAAGGGCGGTATCCGCAGCAGGATTCAGCCGACGGTGGTGCCGGACAGCAAGCCTTTCGGGATGGCGGAGTCGTTCTTCAGGGCGCTGAACAGCTCGGTCGCCAGGGTCTTGTTCCACAGCACCGTGTCGCCGGCGCTCGTGTAGTAGTTGTTATCGGCAATCGGCACCGTGCCCGTCTCCGGGTCGCGGAGCGCGGACGCCGCGTGCACCAGGTCGAGCAGGCTCGTGCCAGTGTCGACAGACATCGAACCGGCGGCGGTGGACCCGAACGGCAGGGCCGTGAACGGGTTCAGGTACACGCCGGGCGAGGTGGCCTTCTTCAGCAGGGCGGAGAGGAACGCGCGCTGGTCCTGTATCCGCTGCAGGTCCTCGGTGGCGAACGAGTGCCGGTCGCGGACGAAGGCGAGCGCCTGGTCGCCGTTGAGGTTGTGGCACCCGGCGGCCAGATGCACCCCGGAGTCGGAGTCGTTGAGCGCGGTCTTGAGGCAGATCGGCACGCCGCCGATCTGGTTCACCACCGCAACCAGTCCGCCGAAGCCGATCCCCATATAGTGGTCGATCTTGAGCCCGGTGACGTCCTGCACGGTCTGGGTCAGCAGGCTCGCCCCGCCGTAGGCCAGCGCGGCGTTGAGCTTATTCCAGCCGTGACCGGGAATGTCGACGTAGGAGTCACGCGGGATGCTGATAAGCACCGGGCGGCCGCTGCCCAGATGGAGCAGCATGATGGAGTCCGAGTTCAGCGTGCCCTGGTCGAACCCGACGTGCATGGCGTCAATCTCGGCGCGCGAGAGTCCGGCCCGGCTATCCGAGCCCGTGATCAGCCAGTTCGTCCCGGCCGAGGTTAGCGAGGTCGCCGGGAGTGAGACGGACTTGTTCAGCTTGCCGTTGAGCCAGAAGTAGGTCCCGACGGACCCCGCGATCAGCACCACCACGACCAAACCAAGGATCAGCGCGATCCGCCGGCCGTGCCGCCCCGGCTGCCCCCAGAAGCGACGGCGGCGTCCACCGCCACCGCCAAGATCCCACCGTTGTGGAGCGCCCTGGCCCGGTATGGACCGGGTCGGCGGCTGATTGGGCCACGCCCCGGCCCGGTTGATGGCAGCCGCGCCCGCCCCGCTATCGCGGGCCGCCCCGCCGCCCTGGTTAGTCTCGGTCGGCTGACCACCGGACGAGGGCTGGTTCTGGTACCAGCCCTGCCAATCGTCACTCATCGATCCTGGCACCTTCACGCAAAGACAGCGGTCATGACGATTTCACGATAGGTGGTCATCCTCCGCTCCTGCGCATCCGAGAGGGATCTTCCAGAAACCTGGAAGACAGGGTGGCGTCAGGCACTGGCGACGTTGTGGGACGCGACCATCATCGCCGCGAGGTCTTCCGGGCGGCCGGCAGCTGAGTGCGGCGTCTAGGGCCGGTCGTCCAGGCCCTGGGCAGCCTGGCTGATCACGGCGGCCACGACAGCCGGACGCGAGACGAACACGGCGTGGCTGCCGGGGGTCTCGGTGACGGTCGCCTTGGCTCGCTCGGACATGGCGCGCTGGGCGGCAGGCGGGATCATGTGATCGTCCGTGGCGACCAGGTACCAGGACGGCTTGCTGCGCCAGGCAGGCTCGGTGATCGCCCCGTCCAACGCGTCCACACCCGCCGGGACCTGGGAGTCGGCCATGAACGCGGCCAGTTTCTCTGGCACATCGGCGGCGAAGGCCGCGGCGAACTTGTCCCGGTCAAGGAACAGCAATCCATTGACCGGTGGCAGGATCGGCGGTACAGGCGCGCCGGGCGGCGGGTCGGCGATCATCGAGCTGACCGACTCCCCCCGGTCGGGCGCGAAGGCCGTGATGTAGACGAGCGCGGCGGCATTGGGGTGGTGGCCGGCCTCGGTGATGACGACTCCGCCGTAGGAATGACCGACCAGCACGGCCGGGCCGTCGAGGCTGTCGAGAACCTGGTGGGTGGCGGCGACGTCGCCGCCGAGGGAGAGGGTGGGGTTCTGCACGACGGCTACCCGGTAACCGTCGGCGGTGAGGTGATCGTAGACGCCCTGCCAGCCTGATCCGTCCACGAAGTTGCCGTGTACGAGCACGATGTTTTTAATGGCCACGGTCGCTCCTGACCTGGGCGGGACAGGCCCTGACGCCGGTCCCGGTGCAGCCCAAGTCAACAGGCGGGGAATCGGCGGCACCATGCAGAACAGCACGCAGAAGTACCTGTGCAAGGCCTGCGCGGAGAACGGCTCCAACCGGTCAGGGTGCCGGGGGCGCTGCGGCTAGTAGGGCAGCCACCCTCGCCGTGAGTGCCTCTCGTTCGGCCGGCGATTCCTCCTCCTCGAGCCGCGTGCGAGCGAACAGGCGGACCAGGTCGTGGAACCGGTAGCGTCCCGCGGTGCCGTCCAGCAGCAGGCCGAGGTCGACGAGCTCGTCCAGGGCATCCCAGGCGACCTCCACCGGCACCTCGCCAGCGACCGCGGCCAGGGCGGCATCGTATTCGAGGCCCGGTACCACGGCCAGCCGCCGGAATACCCGACGGCTGGCGTCTGCAAGCTGCTCGTACGACATCCCGAATGCGGTCGCGATCTTCAGGTCACCGGCCTTGAACTGTTCCAGGCGGTGCTCCTCGTCCGCTAGCCGGTCCGCAAGTTCGGCGGCATCCCAGCCGGGCCGGCTGACCAGGCGGTTCCCGATGATCCGCAGCGCCAGCGGCATGCCCTCGCACAATTCGGCCAGCTGCTTGAGTGCCGGTTCCTGGTCGCCGACGGCACGCGGGCCCAGAATCCCGGTCAGCAGCGCCGTCGCCTCCGGCAGCGACAGGGGTCCGAGGCCGAGCCGGCGTACGCCCTCCAGGCCTGCCAGCAGCCGCTTGGCGGTGATCAGCGACCGGCTCGCCCCGTCTCCCGGCAGCAGCGGGCGCACCTGCTCCTCCGACCCGGCATTATCCAGGACGACCAGCGCACGCCTGTCTCGCAACAGCGACCGGTACACCGAAGCCCGCCCCGGGACATCGTCCGGGATCTGCTCATCCGCGACGCCGAGCGCGCGAAGCAGCAGCCGCAACGCGTCCGCAGCGGTCGCAGGCTGCGGGGACATGCCGAACAGGTCAAGGAAGAACACCCCGCCGGGGAAGCTCGGCCGCAGGACGTGGGCCGCCCGGATTGCGAGCGTGGTCTTCCCCATGCCCCCCGAGCCGGTGATGAGTCCTACCACGCCGGCACCCGGCGCGCTCTCGGCGTAGACCAGCTCGCTCAGCCAGACCAGTTCCGCGGCACGGCCGGTGAAGTCGTCAACCAGCCGGGGCAGTTCGCACAGGCCGGCCGGGCGCGTCCAGTGATCCCGCAGCCGGCCATCACGCGCTAGCTCGACGAGCTGCTTGCGGGCATCCCCCTCCAGCGCGAGCGCGTCTGCCAGAGCAGTGACGGTCCGGTGCTGAGGCCCCTTACTCCGCCCCCGCTCCATGTCCGACAGGGTCCTGGCACTGACCCCCGACACTTCGGCCAACTGCTCCAGCGTCAGCTGCGCCGCGCGCCGATGACCGCGCAGCACCTCTCCGAAACCCAGGCGTCCAGCGATAGAAGAACCTTACCTATTACCGGAAGACGAGCAGGTCAGTTCGGCTGCGCCGCCGGTGCTGTATCGGTTTCCTCGCTCTCGCCGAGCGCAGCGCCCGCGGTGAGGAGCCACCGGTCGTTGTGCTGGCGCCACATCACCGCCAGGATGACCAGGCCGAGGAACAGCCAGATGCCGTCGATCAGCGGCGCATACTCATACGGCGCGGCCGGGAACGGGATGAACGAGTACACCAGCGCGTAGATCAGGCCACCGGTCGAGATCAGCGGGAAGAGGACGTGCAGGACGATGTTGAACTCCGAACGCCGCTGCCAGAAGTAGTACGCGAATACCGCGATGTTGGCGATGACGTAGACGAACAGCACCGCCAGGACCAGCACCAGGCCATCGATCAGCAGGAACGACTTGTCCGCGCCGATCCAGGCGCCGACGCCCAGCCCGGAGACCAGGGCCAGGGCCAGCTGCACCAGGATCGCGTTCGTAGGCGTCTTGTACTTGGGGTCGACCTTCGCGAGCGCCGCGGGGAACGACCCGCCCTTGGCCATCCGGTACCACATGCGGGTCCCGACGTTCGCGGTCGCCAGGCAGACCGCGATGGTCGTGTTCAGGAAGGCGAGCAGCAGGATCCACCAGGCGCCACCCCAGAACCGGTGCGCCAGCACCAGGCCCGGGAGGTCGGATGCCGTGGGCAGGCTGGCCAGCTTGCTGACGCCCCAGCCCAGGATCTGGCCCCAGTAGGCGATGATGAGGAACACGCCCAAGATGCCGATCGACAGCATCGTCGCCCTCGGCACGTTCCGCCTCGGGTCGCGGGTCTCCTCGGCGAGCGGGGCGGCGCCTTCCCAGCCGGTGAGGCCCTGGATGGAGAACACGATCGCGAGCGCGAAGCCCTCCACCGAGAGCTTCTTCGAGATGTCGAACACCGAGAACGTGAAGCCACCAGGACCCGGGCGGGCGAATCCCCAAATCGCGAGCACGAAGACGATAATCATCTCCAGGCCGCCGAGGATCAGCATCGCCCGCGCCGAGATCTTGATCCCGCGGTGCTGCAGGAACGCGATGAGCGGCGCGCCGATAAGGACGCACACCCACCACAGCCACGGCACGCTGACCTGGTAGTTGGTCTTCAGCTCCTGCGACACGATGAAGCCGAAGTAGGCGTAGATCGGGCCGCCGGCCAGGGGGGCGTACAGCACGTACATCCAGGAGGTAAGGAACCCGACTCGCGGGTGCAAGGCCCGGCTCACGTAGGTGTAGTAGCCGCCCGCCGACGGCATGTGCTTGGACAGCTGGACCAGCGTGCTGCCCAGCATCAGCACCACGATGACGCCGAGCAGGTAGGCCAGCGGCGCGGTGACGCCCGCCAGCGACACCACGAACTGGGTGAAGAACAGCGCGGCGATGGCCGGCGCGATGTGGGTGATGTTCTGCATCGTCGCGCCGACCAGCCCGATGGCGTCACGCTGGAGATCTGTCCCTTCGATCACGGGCTCGCGGCTGCTTCGTCGCACCGTGTCAGACATGGCTCCTCCTGCGGTCTCCAGGCTGGCCGGTTCCTGCGCTGCCTGGCAGCCATTAAGAACCGTTTTTGAGCGGATGTCAATACCCTGAGCGAACGCTCGCGGTGGTCCGATCCGTCGGGTCAGGCCCGGCTGCGAGAGCCGCGGCGGGGCTGGCGTTCGAGGTCAAGCAGCCTGATCGCGGCGAGCTCGTTGGTTACCAGCACATCGAGGAAACCACCGTGCAGCGCGCCCAGGATGGCGTGCACCTTGTGCAGGCCGCCGGCGACTCCGATGACCTTCGGAATGCATTTGAGATCGGACAGGTCGAGCCCGATGCGCCGATCGTGGATCGGCAGGTCTGCCACCTTGCCGTCGGCGTCGAAGAACTGGCCGAGGATGTCGCCGACGACGCCGCGCTCGCGCAGCGCGCGGACGTCGGCAGCCGTCAGGTAGCCAAGCTGCACGATGGTGGCGTCCGTCGCCGGGGTGCCGACGCCTACAATCGCCTGCTCGACGCCGCTGGCCTGCTTCAGTACGTGCTGGATCGTCGGCTCCTGGCGTAGCGCCGCCGCCAGGGCGGCTGAGGAGGCGATGTTGGGCGCCGGGATCACCGACGCCGTGGTGAGGTCCGCGTCCGGCCCCGACTCGCCCTTTGAGGACAGGATCGTCTGCAGGTAACCGTCCACACCGCCCGTCAGCGTGACCATGTGCACCGGACCGACGACCCCGAAATTGGTGGCCGCGATGACCCTCGAGACGGTCTCGCCCCAGCCGACGCCGAGGGTCGCTCCCGGCCGCAGGTGCGTGCTGATGAACTGCGCGCCGCCCAGGCCTATCCGGGCGTTCAGCGCGTGATGATCGGCAGGTTCCTTGTCGTGGTCGGGCACCACCAGCGCCTCGGACAAGTTGAACGTCCGCCGCAGTTCCGCGCTCAGCTCGACCGCGTTCAGGTACTCGGCGTTCAGGTTGATGGTCACGAGGCCGACCCGGCGGGCGCGGTCGAGCAGCCTGCCGACGGAGGCTCGGGACACCGAGAGGCGCTTGGCGATCTCGTCCTGGGTCAGCTCGTCCTTGTAGTAGAACCAGGCCGCCCGCAGCAGGAGTTCCTCGGAACTCCAGCGTCCCACTTCGTCGAATCCGGTGCTTCTCACTGTGCCGCCTCGTCCGGACTGCCGCGTCCGGCCTCATGTTAGCTGAGTGTCGCCGAATCCCCGCCGCAGCGCAATGAGGCGGTAGCGCAGTGCCGGCTGCTGGTCGGAACGTGCCGTCCGGCGCATCTTGCCAACGTCTGCGCGCCGTCCCATACTCGGATTGGAGCGGATGGCCAGCACCTGAGCGAATGCTCTCGGCCCGATGCTGCTGCTGAGGAGGCTGACTGGTGGTCGACGTCCCCGCCCACGGCACCAGCCGAGCGGGCCCGCAGCTGAGCGTCGGTATCCTCACCGCCGACCTGACCCGGCTGGGCGAGGAAGTCAGCATCCTGCACGGCAGCGGCTGCTGGGCGCACGTCGACGTGATGGACGGGGCGTTCTGCCCGCAGCTGACCGTTGGGCCGCCAGTGCTGGCCGCGGTCGCCGCCACGGGCCTGCCGGTAGACGCGCATCTCATGGTGGACGAGCCGCTCCGGCTCCTGCCGGAGATTGTCGCGGCTGGCCCGGCCGTGGTGACAGTACACGCGGAGTCGACCAGGCACCTGCACCGCACGCTGCAGGAACTCACCACCCTGGCCGACCGGCAGGGCAGGCAGATCCTGCGGGGTGTCGGCTTGAGCCCTAGCACGCCGGTACACGCGGTAGAGCCGGTCGTCGAGCTTGCCGATCTCATCCTCGTCGTGGCGGTGGAGCCTGGCTGGCCTGGACAGGGTCCCGCGGTGAGCACCCGGCGGCGGGTCGAGGCGGTGCGAGAACTAGCCGACCGCCTCGGCTGCACGCCGCGGGTCGGGGTGGACGGCGGGGTTAGCCTCGCCAACGCGGCCCAGATCGCCGGCTGGGGCGTCGACGTCATCGTCAGCGGCAGAGCGATCTACGACGGCACCAACCCGGCAGGCAACCTGCACCGGATGCTCGAACAGATCAGGTCCGTACCCGCGGGCGGTCGGCTGGCCGCCGCGGCGAGCTGAGGAGGAACCGTGTCCGCCAGCAACGGGAACCAGATCATCGTCCCGCCCACCCCCATGAAGATCACCCAGATTGCCGTCGTGGTCCGCGATATCGGGGCGGCGCTCAAGACCTATACGCAGACGCTCGGCTGGGGCCCGTGGAGCGTGTTCGACTACCAGCCGCCGCTGCTGCACGACACTCGGGTCAAAGGCGAACCGGTCGAGTTCCGCATGATCGGCGCCGAGGCGTCGGTCGACGGGCTCGGCTTCGAGCTGATCCAGCCCGTCAGCGGGCCGAGCATCTACCAGGAGTTCCTCGACACGCACGGCGAGGGCGTGCAGCACATCGCCTGCATGAAGCACTCGGTGGAGGACAGCTCGCTGATGCGCGAGCACTGGCGCGCCCAGGGCGCGCAGGTGCTGATGAGCGGGCGCATCGGCGAGTCGATCGAGTTCTACTACCTTGACACGGCTCCCATGCTGAAGTTCGTGCTGGAGTCCGGCAGCGGCCACGCTATCGATCTCAAGCCCACCTACGTCTACCCGTGAGCCAGGCCGCAGCCGTCCGCATCCTGGCCGTCGGCGACCCGTTCGTGCCGGTCAGTGTCTTCACCCGTGCCCTGGCGGCGCTCGGCGACGCGGTGACCGTCGCCGAACTTCAGATCCTTGACGCGACGGCTCCTCCGCCGCGGACCGAATCGGAGCAGCGGATAGCCGAATACGCCGGAGACCCCGCCGAAATCGCGGCCGCGGTGGCCGGCCGCGAGGTGCTCATCGTGCACGGCGCGCCGGTGACCGCCGAGGTGCTTGACGCCGCGCCGCTGCGGCTCGTGTGCTGCGCTCGCGGCGGCCCGGTCAACGTCGACATCGGCGCCGCGACCGAGCGGGGGATCCCGGTGACGAACTCGCCGGGCAAGAACGCGCGGGCGGTCGCCGAGCTCACGCTGGCCTTCGCGCTCATGCTGATCCGCGGCGTGCCAGCCTCGGCGCGCTACCTGCTCGACGGCGGACCGCATGCCCACAGCGCGTTCGAAGGCGGCCAGTTCATCGGCGGCGAGGCGGCCAGCATGACGCTCGGGCTCGTCGGGCTCGGGCACGTCGGCCGGGACGTGGCCGTGCGGGCCGCGGCGCTCGGCTTTACCGTGCTGGCGCACGACCCGGCTCCGCCTGGCATCCTGCCCGCCGGGGTGAGCCTCGTCGGCTTCGACGACCTGCTGGTCAGGTCGGACATCGTGTCCGTGCACGCGCGGGCCACCGCCGACAACCGGCACCTGTTCGGCGCGGCCGCGTTCGCGCGGATGCGGCGCGGGTCATACTTCATCAATACCGCCAGGGAGTCGCTGGTGGACGAGGACGCACTGCAGGGCGCGCTGGTCGGCGGCCTGCTGGCAGGCGCGGCGCTCGATGTCACCGAGCGGCAGCCCGGCGGCCGTCATCCGCTGCTCGACCTGCCTAACGTGATCATGACCCCGCATATCGCGGGCGCGACCCGCGAGACCCTGCGGCGCGGCGCCGAGATGACCGCCGCGGCGGTGAGCCAGTTGCTAGCCGGGGAGGAGCCCGACTACCTGATCAATCCGAGCTACCGGCACCGGAAGGCGGCGGTGTCGTGACCGGGCCTGGCGGACCGTACCTGCTGGCGATCGACGCCGGGACCGGCAGCTGCCGCGCGCTGCTGTTCACGACGGCCGGCGAGCAGGCCGCCGTGTCGCAGCAGGAATGGGTGCACCGCGCGCCGCCCGGCGTGCCCGGCGGGCAGGACTTCGACGTACACGCCAACTGGCAGGCGATCGCCGCCTGCGTCCGGGCCGCGCTGCGGGCGGCGGGCGCGGACGGGGCCGACATCGCGGCCGTCAGCACCACCAGCATGCGGGAAGGCATCGTCTTGTACGACGCGGCCGGCGCCGAGATCTGGGCCTGCCCGAACGTCGACAGCCGGGCGACCGCCGAGGCCGCCGAGCTCATCGGTGACGGAGCGGCGCAGCGGATCTACGCCGAGGCCGGCGACTGGGTCTCGATCACCTCCCCGGCGCGGCTGCGCTGGCTGGCCAGGCACCGGCCCGAGATCCTGCGCGAGGCCCGCAGCCTGGGGATGCTCAGCGACTGGATCACGTACCGCCTAGCGAGGGTGCACGTGACCGAGCCGTCCTGCGGCTCGAGCTCCGGCATGTTCCGTTTGGCTGACCGGGTGTGGTCAGAGGCGATCGCCCAGATCTGCGGCGTCCCGCTCTCGGCGTTGCCGCCGGTCGTGGACCCCGGCACGGTCGTGGGGTCGGTTACCGCCGAGGCGGCGGCGCAGACCGGACTGCGGGTCGGCACGCCGGTGGTCGCCGGCGGCGCGGACACCCAGCTCGGCCTGCTCGGGGCCGGGGTGCGAGCGGGCGAGTTCACCGTGCTCGCCGGGACGTTCTGGCAGAACACGGTGCTGGTGGACCGGCCGCTCATCGACCCCGCCGTCCGGCTGCGCACCTTGTGCCACGTCACGCCGGGTGAGTGGATGCTCGAGGGGATCGGGTTCTACTGCGGCATGGCGATGCGGTGGTACCGGGATGCCTTCTGCGACGGCGAGGCCGCGGTCGCGCGCAGCCGGGGTGTCGATCCGTACGTGGTGATGGAAGAGGCCGCGGCGCTGATCCCGCCGGGGTCCAACGGCGTCTACGCGATCTTGTCGAACCTGATGAACGCGCGCAGGTGGACGCACGCCAGCCCGTCGTTCGTGCAGTTCGATCTCGGCAACCCCGCCGGGTCTGGTCGGGCCGCGTGCATCCGGGCGATCGAGGAGGCCGCCGCCTACGTGGTCCGCGGTCACTTCGACATCATCTGCGGTCTGGTCGGCGGCAGGCCGGCCGAGCTCACCTTCAGCGGCGGCGCCGCCAAGGGCGCGCTCTGGCCGCAGATCATCGCGGACGTCCTGGGCCTTGCGGTGCAGGTGCCTGCGGTCACCGAGAGCAGCGCCCTGGGCGCTGCCCTCTGCGCAGGCCGGGGCGCGGGCATCTACGGCGGGCTGACCGACCTCGAGCCTGAGCTGCGCAAGCGGACAGCGGCGTTCGAGCCAGCGGCCGCGGCCGTGTCCGCCTACGACGACAGCTACGCGCGCTGGCAGCAGGTTTACCAGCGGATGCTGGCGATGTCCGACGAAGGCCTGCTCAACCCGCTGTGGCGGGCGGCGGGTGCGTAACGGGACCGGGGAAGGGGAACGCGATGGCTGACAGCGACACCGTCATCGATGCGGGGCGGTTCTCTCCGGACGTGCCACCCCGGCCGCAGGCGTATGACCTGAAGGGCTCGGGTGCGCTGGACTGGGGCATGCAGAGCCGGCTCGCGCGGATCTTCCGGCCGCCGGCGAACCGGACGGTGATGCTGGCGATCGATCACGGCTATTTCCAGGGTCCGACGAGCGGGCTCGAGCGGGTCGACCTGTCGATCGTGCCGCTGCTGAAGTACGCCGACGCGCTGATGGCCACGCGCGGCATCGTGCGCACCACCATCCCGGCGGCGTCCAGGACGCCGGTGGTCCTGCGGGCCAGCGGCGGCCCGAGCATCCTGCGCGAGCTGTCCGACGAGCAGATCGCGGTCAGCATGGAGGACGCGGCCAGGATCAACGCGTCGGCGGTGGCGGTTCAGGTGTTCATCGGCGGTGAGTTCGAGTCACGTTCGGTGCACAACATGACCCGGCTGGTCGACGAGAGCCAGCGGTACGGCATCCCGGTGCTCGCGGTCACGGCGGTGGGCCGGGACCTGACCAGGGACGCGCGTTACCTCAGGCTCGCCACGCGGATCTGCGCCGAGCTCGGCGCGCACGTGGTCAAGACCTACTACTGCGCCGAGGGCTTCGATACGGTGACGGCGGCCTGCCCGGTGCCGCTGGTCATGGCCGGCGGCAGGAAACTGCCCGAGCTCGAGGCGCTCACGATGGTGCACCGCGCCATCGAGGAGGGAGCGGCCGGCGTCGACATGGGCCGCAACATCTTCCAGAGCGGCGACCCGGTCGCGATGCTCCAGGCGGTCAGCGCGATCGTGCACGACGCGCTCAAGCCGGCCGAAGCCTTCGACCAGTACCTGCGTGAGAGGCAGTGACCATGAAGTTCGGCATCAACCTGTACCTGTGGGCAGACGACATGCACGACGAACTGCTGCCCGTGCTCGCGCGGCTGAAGCAGATCGGCTATGACGGCGTGGAAGTGCCGATATTCGACCTCGATCAGGCGAAGTGGGCGCTGTGGGCGCGCAGGCTCGACGACCTCGGGCTGCAGCGCACGGCCAACACCGTGATCGCGGCGGAACACAACCCGCTCAGCCCCGACCCGGCCGTCCGGAAGGCTGCCTATCAGCACATCCGGCAGGTGATCGACTGCTGCGCGAGCGTGGGATCGAGCGTGCTGTGCGGCCCGCACCAGGTCGCCCTGGGGGTGTTCACCGGCCGCGGGGCCACCGACGAGGAACGTCAGCGCTGCGTCGAGCACCTGCGCCGGGCCGCGGAATACGCCGCCGGGGCCGGTGTCGTGCTCACCGAGGAGGTCGTCAACCGGTTCGAGCTGTACCACCTGAACACCCTGGACCAGGCCATCGCCTGCATCGACGAGGTCGACCACCCGAACTGCCGCATCCACCTGGACACCTTCCACGCGCACATCGAGGAGAAGGACCCGGGGTCCGCGATCCGCCGCGCCGGCGCGCGGATCGCGCACGTGCACATCTCGGAGAACGACCGCGGCGTGCCGGGAACGGGCAGCGTGGCCTGGGACGACACGTTCGCCGCGCTGCGCGACATCGGCTACGACGGCTGGCTGACCGTCGAGGCGTTCGGCAACTTCCTGCCTAATCTCGCCGCCGCCACGAAGATCTGGCGCAAGCTGTTCGATAGCGAGGATGAGCTGGCGGCTGACGCCTATGCGTTCCTCGCGGACAACTGGGAGCGCGCCCCACGGGTCGGAGCCGCGAGCTGACATGCCTGATCTGTTCGGTAACCAGTGGAGCCGGGCCGAACTGCTGCGGCGGGTTGGCCGGCTGGAGCAGGCCGCGGGAGTCCGGCTGGTGACCCTCGGCGATGGCCTCGGCCGCGGCGTGCGCGTCCTTGAGTTCCGTACCGGTAGCGGCTTCGCGTTCGACGTGCTGGTCGACCGCTGTTTCGATGTCGGCCGATGCGAGTTCGGCGGGCTGCCGCTGAGCTGGCAGTCGGCCGCGGGCGTGGTCGCGCCCTGGTACTACGAGCCAGACGAGTGGGGCTGGTTCCGCGCCTGGGGCGGCGGAATGGTGGTGACCTGCGGCCTGGACCACACGCTGGTACCCGGCCGGGACACGGCGGCCCATTTCAATCAGCCGCACGTGCTGGAGAGCGTCGCCTACGGGCTGCACGGGCGGGCCGGCGGGCTGCCGGCGCGACTGCTCGGGTACGGCGAGCGCTGGGCAGGCGATGAGTGCGTGCTGTGGGCCGAGGGCGAGGTGCTGCAGTCCGCGGTGTTCGGCGAGAGCCTCGTGCTGCGCAGGCGCATCGAGGCGAGGGTCGGCGAGGTTCGGTTCACGGTCGCCGATGAGGTCGAGAACGTCGGGTACACGCGCTGCTCGCACATGTTCCTCTACCACTGCAACGTCGGATTCCCCGTCGTGGACGAGGGCTCGGAGCTACTCGTGAGCAGCCGGTCCACGACGACGGACTACGGGGTGCCCGTCGAGGGATACCAGCGGATGTCGGCACCGGTGAGCAACGCTACCGAGGCGTGCTTCGAACACGAAGTCGTCGCCGAGCCGGCCGGCACCGTGCCCGTCGCCGTGGTCAACCGCGCGCTCGGGCTCGGGGCGTACCAGGTCTTCCGGTCTGGTCAGTTGCCGCATCACACGGTCTGGCGGATGCTCGGCGAGGGCACCTACGCGGTCGGCCTCGAGCCGAGCACGAACCGCGACGCCGGCCGGTTCGACGCGCGGGACCGCGGCGAGCTGCAATGGCTCGAGCCGGGCGAGACCCGGCGATATGACCTCGAGATCGGCGCGCTCGCGGGCGCCGAGGCCATTGCCGAGTTCGGGACGAGGGTGTCACGGCTGACAAGTGATCAGGTGACGACCGGGAGGTGAGCACGACGGTGCCGACGCTGACGCTGCCCGCGCGGGTGACGCTGCGCGAGTTTGATGAGATCTTCGAGGCGGTCAAGAACTGGGGCCGCTGGGGTGACGACGACGAGCGCGGGACGCTGAACTTCATCACACCGGAGATGGTGGTGGCCGCGGCCGGGCTCGTCCGGTCGGGGCGGCAGGTCACTATGTCCATCCCGATGAACAAGAAGGCCGGGCCGGACAACCCCAGCCCGGTCCTCCACCACGTGGTGCAGGGCCACGACATCGACATCAACTCGAGCACGCTGACGTTCGCGACGGACTTCGTCGGCGTCGAGTTTCACGGCGACTGCCACACCCACATGGATGCGCTGTGCCACATCGCGTACCGGGGACTGGTCTACAACGGCCGGGCGGCCCAGGAGGTCATGACCTCGCGGGGCGCCACGGCCCTGGACGTCACCGCCTACCGCAACGGCCTGGTCGGCCGGGGGGTGCTGCTGGACGTCCCGCGGTTCCGCGGGGTCAGCTGGCTGGAGCCGGGTGAGGCCGTGACGCGCGCGGAACTTGAGGCGGTCGAGGAGGCGCAGAGCGTACGGCTCGGCGAGGGCGACATCTTCGTCTTCCGCACCGGCCATCACCGGCGGCGGCTCGAACTCGGCCCGTGGGACAACGGCTACCCTCCGGCCGGCCAGGGCAAGCCGGGCCTGCACGTCGACACGATCGCCTGGATGCACGAGCGCAAGATCGCCGCGTTCCTGCCCGACGGCGACGGCGAGACGGTGCCGAGCAACGTCGAGGGCATGCTCTATCCGATCCATCCGCTCCAGGTCACCGCGATGGGGATGTTCGTGTCTGACAGCCTCCAGCTCGAAGACCTCGCCCGGGCCTGTGCGGAGGAAGGACGTTTCGAGTTCATGGTGGTCGGCCTGCCGTTGCGGCTGCCTGGCGGCACCGGCTCGCCGTGGAACCCGATCGCCATCTTCTGACTGCTGCGAAGGAGAGCTCATGGACCGACGTTTCGACGGCAAGGTAGCGCTCGTGACCGGGGCGGCTACCGGCATCGGGCAAGCGACCGCCGCGCGCCTGGCGGCTGACGGCGCGATGGTGGCGGTGAACCACCGGCCGGATCAGGATCCGGCCGACACGCTCGGCCGGATCAGCGCGGCTGACGGCCAGGGCTTCCCGGTCCCCGCCGACATGCGTGACCCGGAGCAGGTCACGGCGATGGTGCGCGGCGTGGCCGAGCGGGCCGGCCGGCTCGACTACGTGGTGTCCAACGCCGCCATCAACCCGTTCCTGAAGTGGGACGAGACGAGCATCGAGGACTTCAACGAGCTGTTCGAGACGAACGTGCGCGGCACCTGGGTGGTCGCCACGGAGGCGGCCAAGCAGATGATCCGCGAGGGGCACGGCGGCGCGATCTGCTGCGTGAGCTCGATCTCGGCTCACGTGGGGGCGCCGTTCCAGACCGCGTACTGCGGGACGAAGGGCGCCATCAGCATGCTGGCCAAGGCCCTGGCGTGCAACCTCGGTGAGCACGGGATCCGGGTGAACGCGGTCGAGCCCGGCTGGACGATCACCCCGATGAGCGCGCCGATGATGGACGACCCGGTGGTCCTGAAGTACTACAACGAGCGCGTCGCGCTGCACCGGGGCGCACAGCCGGAGGAACTCGCGGCCGCGATCGCGTTCATGCTGTCGGCCGACGCCAGCTACGTCACCGCCGCGACGCTGCTGGTCGATGGCGGCTTCATCGTGAACGCCGAGCTATAGGGCCGCCGCGATGACCGAACGGGTGGATCAGCTGCGGGCGGCGATCAGGCGGCCATTGCCGCTGGCCTACCATCCCCTGTATCGCTTCTACGAAGGCGGCTCGCTGACCAGGCAGTTCCGCGGGATACCGGACCGGCCCGACGACTGGTGGTCAGAAGACTGGGTGGGCTCGTGCACCACGGCCGGCAACGGCGATCCCGACGGCCGCGCCCAGGGCATGAGCCCGGTCGACCTGCCGGGCATCGGGACCATGACGCTCAGCGAGATCGTCGAGGCCCTGCCCGAGGAGATGGTCGGCGCCGGTTTCGCGGAGCGCTGGGGACCCATCACCGGGGTCCTGGTCAAGCTGCTCTCCCCGGCTGGCCCGGTCCCGCTGCACGCCCACCCGAATCGCGACTGGGCCGGCCGGCACCTTGGCTCGCGGTTCGGCAAGACGGAGGCCTGGATCTTGCTCGATACGCCGGGCGACGGCACCGAACCAGCGCACGCCGGGATCGGATTCGCTCCAGGAGTCGAGCGTGACTGGTTCGCCGACGCCGTCCGCCGCCACGACAACAAGGCCATCCGCGGCACGCTGCACCGCACGGACGTACATCCGGGCGAGGTCTACGTGGCCCACGCCGGCGTGCCGCACTATCTGGGCCCGCGGGTCTCGTTCATCGAAGTGCAGGAGCCGAGCGACCATATCGTCATCCCGGAGACGTCCGGCGACGACGATGCCGGCGCGACCATGGGGCTTGGCTGGGACGTCGCCCTCGACATGATCGACTACACCGGCACCGACGCGGAGCAGGCCCTCGGCCGCGCGCGGCAGCAGCCGCGCGTGCTGCGCACCAGCCACGGGTCCCGCGAGATCCGGCTGTTCCGGGACGACGTGCTGCCCTTCTTCGACGGCACCACGCTGGAGGTGGCGGACGACATCGACACCGACGACGGCCGCTTCTGCGTAGCCGTGGTGGCGTCAGGCACGGGCTGGATCGAGGGTGACTTCGGCAGCCAGCCGATCAGTCGCGGCCAGACGTACGCGCTGCCCGCGAGCCTGCCGTTCCGCGTCCGGGCCGGGCGCGAACCGCTGCGCGTCGTCCGCTGTTTCGGTCCGGCGGCGGGGTAAGCGCCGCATGAGCTTCGGGAGGCCTTGATGTCAGACGCCACGCTGCTGCTAGCCGAGTATCGCGACCGGGCCATGCGCCAGTACGGGCAGGCCATCGGGCAGGAGCGGGAGGAGCTGGTCACGCCCGCCCTCGTCCTCGACATCGACGCCGCGCAGCGGAACATCGACCTGATGGCTAGCGAACTGCGCCGCCTCGGTCCGGCGACCATCCGCCCGCACTACAAGACCCACAAGAGCCCCGACCTGGCCCGCCGCCAGGTCCAAGCGGGCGCGGGCGGGCTGTCGATGGCGACGGTCTGGGAGGCGGCGGTGCTCGCCGCGGCCGGTTTCGACGATCTGTTCGTTGTCAATACCGTCGCGCATCCGGACAAGATCCGGCTGCTCGCCGAGCTCGCCAGGGACCGCAGGATCCTGGTCGCGGTCGACGAGGAAGCGAACGCGGCCGCGCATTCCGCGGCCGCGGTCCGGGCGCGCTCCACGGTCGGCATCTTCGTGGAGGTCGACACCGGCATGAACCGCTGCGGGGTCGACACCGCAGCCGACGCGCTCGCGCTGGCCCGCGAGGTCAGCGTGCTGCCCGGGTTGCGGTTCGAGGGGATCACCGGCTACGAGGGTCACTGCACGCTGACGCCAGAAGAAGACCTCAGGCACGACAAGCAGCAGCAGGCGATGAAGCTGTTCACCGGCGTCGCCGACCTGCTCGAGGCGAACGGGATCGCCTGCCCGATCCGGTCGGCGGGCGGCATCGCGACCTGGAACTGGACCGCGGCCTACCCGGGGATCACCGAGATCCAGGCCGGCTCGTACGTGGTGATGGACAACTTCCACGGCCGGATGGTGCCGGGCTTCGAGCACTCGCTGACGATCCAGGCCTCGGTGATCAGCAGGCAGAGCAAGCAGGTCATCGTGGACGTGGGCAACAAGTCCGTCGCTGACCCCTTCAACGTGACGATCGTCGGCCATGACCTCAAGGTGTTCAGGTCTGACGAGGAACACGGCCTGTTCGCCGCGCCGGACGGCTCGCCGCTGCGGGTGGGCGACCGCGTCACGCTCGTGCCCGGATACTCACCGAGCACGGTCAACTGCTACGACGCCTTCCACGTCGTGCAGGACGACGTCGTGGTCGACATCTGGCCGGTCATCCCGCGCGGCCCCGGCCACCACGGGCTGTCCCCCGGTAGGGCGCGGGCGCAGGCGGCCGCCTGACGCCGCTCACCATCAGGTGAGGTTCATCGCACCTTGCCCGCTCCCGGGGCGGGCGCGCAGAGTAGGGCCAGGAGGTTCATCGGCGTGGGTGATGCGATCGTCGGGATTGTGGCGAACCCGCTGTCCGGTCGCGATATACGGCGCCTGGTCACGCAGGCTTCTGTATTCCCCACGGCCGAGAAGGCCAACATGATCCGGCGGATGCTGACCGCCCTCGGTGCCGTCGGCGTGGACCGCGTGCTGCTCAACACCGACCTCGGCGGCATTTCCGCCTCGGTCCTGCGGGCGATCGGGCAGCGCCCCGCTCAAGCCGGAGCCGGGCCCGACGGCCGGTGGCCGGAGGTCGAGTTCCTGGACGGCCATCCGATCCGGCAGACCGCGCAGGACACCGTGGACGCGGTCCGGCGCATGGTGGCGGCGGGGGCGCGGGTGATCGTCTGCCTCGGCGGCGACGGCACCGCCCGGGTCGCCGCGTCGGCCGTGGGCGAGGTGCCGCTGCTGGCGCTCTCGACGGGAACCAACAACGTGTTCCCCGCGGTCCGGGAAGCGACCGTCGCGGGCCTGGCGGCGGGCCTGGTCGCCACCGGCCAGGTTCCGGCCGAGGGCACGGTCAGCCGGGCCAAGCTGCTGGAAGTGCGGGCGGGCGGCCGGGCCGAGACGGCGTTGGTGGATGTCGCCGTCTCCACCGAACGCCACGTCGGGGCCCGCGCGGTCTGGGATCCGGCGACCGTGACCCAGCTGTTCTGCACCTTCGCGGAACCCGACGCGATCGGCCTGTCCAGCGTCCTGGGCCAGCTGTGCCCCGTGACCCGGCACGAACCGCACGGTGTCACCGCGCGCATCGCGCCCGATGCGGCCCGCCAGGTCCTCGCGCCGATCGCACCGGGCCTGGTGGTCCCGGTCGGGGTCGGCGAGATCGGGCGGATGGACCCCGGATCGGAGCATCGCGTCGAGGCTCGGGCCGGCGTGATCGCCGTGGACGGCGAGCGCGAGCTCACCTTCGAGCCCGGCGAACGGCCCACGGTCAGGCTGCGGGCCGACGGACCGCGGTGCGTGGACGTGCCGGTGGTCCTGGCGGCCAGCGCCCGCCTCGGACTGCTCATGCGTACCCGTCAATGATCGTCCATCCATGAGAGCTGCTGCTGTAAAGGAGGACTACATGACCCAAACGGCGGAGGGGAAGGCTCTGAGCCGAGAGCGGCTGCTGAGTGCCTACCGGATGATGCGGACGATCCGCGAGTTCGAGGAGCGCGTGCACGCCGAGTTCGCGACGGGCGAGATCCCGGGATTCGTGCACCTGTACGCGGGAGAGGAGGCATCCGCGGCCGGCGTCTGTATCAACCTCGACGACCGCGACACCATCGCCAGCACCCATCGCGGCCATGGCCACTGCATCGCCAGGGGCGTTGATGTCGGGGAGATGATGGCCGAGATCTACGGCCGCAAGACCGGGAGTTGCCACGGCAAGGGCGGCTCGATGCACATTGCCGACCTCTCCAAGGGCATGCTCGGAGCTAACGGCATTGTGGGCGGCGGGCCGCCGCTGATCTGCGGGGCCGCGCTGGCCGCGAAGATCAAGGGCACCGGCGGGGTCGGCGTCGCGTTCTTCGGTGACGGCGGCAGCAACCAGGGCACGACGCTCGAGTCGATGAACCTGGCCTCGGTATGGAACCTGCCGGCCATCTTCGTGGCCGAGAACAACGGCTACGCCGAGACCACGTCCAGCACCTGGTCGGTGGCCAGCGACAACATCGCCGACCGGGCGGCCGGGTTCGGGATGCCGGGCGTCATCGTCGACGGGTTCGATTTCTTCGCGGTGCACGAGACGGCGAGCGAGGCCATCGCCCGGGCCCGCGCCGGCGGCGGGCCGACGCTCATCGAGATGAAGTTCACCCGGTACTACGGTCACTTCGAGGGCGACCAGCAGACCTACCGCGCGGACGAGGTCGCGCATGCGCGGGCCGAGCTTGACTGCCTTAAGCGTTTCGCGGGCCTGGTCACCCAGACCGGTGAGCTGACCCGAGCCGACCTGGACGCCGTCGACGCCGACGTCGCGGTGCTGATCGACCAGGCCGTCGAGGAGGCCCAGGCCGCCCCCCTGCCCACCGCGGCGGACCTGCTCACCGACGTCTACGTGCGCTACTGATCGGAGGGGCCATGGCCCGCAACATCACCTACCGCGAAGCCCTGAACGAGGCGCTGGCCCAGGAAATGGAGCGCGACGAAAGCGTCATCGTCATGGGCGAGGACAACGCCGGCGGTGCCGGATCGCCCGGCGCGCAAGATGCCTGGGGCGGCGTGCTCGGCGTGACCAAGGGGCTGTACCACAAGTTCCCCGGCCGGGTCCTCGACACCCCGATCTCGGAATCCGCGTTCATCGGCGCCGCGATCGGCGCGGCCACGGCCGGCCTGCGCCCGGTGGCCGAGCTCATGTTCGTCGACTTCATGGGCGTGTGCTTCGACCAGATCTACAACCAGGCGGCGAAGTTCCGGTACATGTTCGGCGGCAAGGCGGTCACGCCGGTCGTGATCCGCACCATGTACGGAGCCGGGCTGCGGGCCGCGGCGCAGCATTCCCAGTGCCTGTATCCGCTGTTCACGCACATCCCCGGCCTGAAGGTGGTGCTGCCGGCCACGCCGTACGACGCCAAGGGCCTGCTGATCCAGGCCATCAGGGACAACGACCCGGTGATGTTCTTCGAGCACAAGGCGCTGTACGACCTGGCCGGACCGGTGCCCGAGGAGAGCTACGCGCTGCCGTTCGGCGAGGCGAACGTGGTCCGCGAGGGCGGCGACGTCACGATCGTGACGCTCGGCCGGATGGTCCACACCTCGCTCGAGGCGGCCGGCCGGCTCGCCGCGGACGGCGTGCAGTGCGAGGTCATCGACCTGCGCACGACCAGCCCGCTGGACGAGGACACCGTCCTGGAGAGCGTGGAGGGGACCGGCCGGCTCGTGGTGGTGGACGAGGCGCACCCGCGGTGCTCGATCGCCACCGACATCTCGGCGCTGGTCGCGCGCAAGGCCTTCGGCGCCTTGCAGGCCCCGATCGAGATGGTCACGGCACCGCATACGCCGGTGCCGTTCTCCAAGGCGCTGGAAGACCTCTACATCCCGGACGCCCGGCGCGTCGCGGACGCGGTCAAGACGGTGACCGGGTGGACCAGGTGACCGATCAGCGGATCGTCCCGGTGACGATGCCGAAGTGGGGTCTGTCGATGCAGCTCGGCAAGATCACCAGCTGGATCGCCGCGGAGGGAGACGAGGTCGCCGCCGGCGGCGAGCTCGCCGACATCGAGACCGAGAAGATCGCCGGCACCCTGGAGGCGGCCGAGGCCGGGACGATGCGGCGCATCATCGCGCGGGCGGGCGAGGACGTGCCGGTCGGCGGCACGATCGCGCTGATGGCCCCGGCGGAGGTGAGTGAGGAGGACCTCGACGCCGCCGCCCGGCAGGCGCGTGCGGTGATCGACGCGGGCATGCCCGCCGACGTCAGCGCGCCCGAGGTCCAGACGGCCGAAGCCGGCGGGCGCAAGATCAGCTACGCCGGGGCCGGCGCCGACGGCGACGTGGTGCTGCTCATCCACGGCTACGGAGGCGACCGCAACTCCTGGCTGTTCCTGCAGGAGCCGCTGGCCGCGCGGTACCGGGTGTACGCGCTAGACCTCCCCGGGCACGGCACGTCGGCCAAGGACGTCGGCGACGGCTCGATCGGCGTGCTGGCCGACGCCGTCGTCGCCGTGCTCGATGCCGTCGGCGCCGGGCAGGCTCACCTGGTCGGTCACTCGCTCGGCGGCGCCGTCGCGCTCGCGGTAGCGGCCCGGGACCCGCGGCGGATCACCTCGCTCACCCTGATCGCGCCGGCCGGTTTCGGGTCCGAGATCAACGCCGGCTACCTGCGCGGCTTCGCCGACGCGCAGACGCGGCGCGAGCTCAAGCCGGTACTCGGCCAGCTTTTCGCCGCCGACGACCTGGTGACCCGTCAGGTCGTCGACGACCTGCTCGCCTACAAGCGCCTGGACGGGGTGGACGAGGCATTGCACGCCCTGCTCGGCACGCTGCTGGACGGCGACGCGCAGCGCGCCGACTCCGCCGCGTCGGTCGCGGCGATCGGCGGGGCGGTCCCCATCACGGCGGTCTGGGGCAGCGCGGACCGCATCGTCCCGCCGGCGCAAGCCGAGTCCGTGGACCGCGCCGTGCGCCGGCTGATCGACGGCGCCGGGCACATGCCGCACATGGAGCGCCCGGCCGAGGTTCAGGCCGCGATCGAAGAGACCATCGCCAGGGCCCGGCCGCCAGCACCAGGGACGCCCTCCCCTACACTCGGCCCATGATCATCGCCGACCGGCTGCAGTCGCTGGGGATCGCGCTGCCCCCGGTGTTCGCGCCCGTGGCCAGCTACCTCGGGTACGTCATCGACGACGGGGTGGTCTACGTGAGTGGGCACGGGCCCTTCGCAGGCACCGAGGTGATCCGCGGGAAGGTGGGCGGCGACCTGACCCTCGAGCAGGGCCGGGAGGCGGCGCGCATGACAGCGCTGTCCCTCCTGGCCACGCTCCAGGCCGGGCTCGGCGATCTGGACCGGATCGAGCGGATCGTCAAGGTCTTCGGCATGGTGAACGTGGCTCCGGGCTTCGATCAAACCCCGGCGGTCATCGACGGCTGCTCGGACCTGCTGGTGGAGATCTTCGGCGAGGCCGGGCGGCATGCGCGCTCGGCCATCGGCGTCGCCGAACTGCCCTTCGGCATCGCCGTCGAGATCGAGCTGATCGCGCGGCTGCGCGGTTAACGCTGCGAGGCTAGGCTGGCCGGACCATCCAGGTAGCCGCCGGTTTCCCTTCCCCGCGCGTTCCATGACAAGCTGGCCAGTGCAAGTGGCAAGCGCGGCGCCTGGCCACGGCGGGGCGCCGCATGCACAACCAAGAGGTCAAAGATGGCGCAGGGCACTGTGAAGTGGTTCAACGGCGACAAGGGCTACGGCTTCATCGCGGTTGAAGGCGGTCCGGATGTGTTCGTGCACTTCAGCGCGATCACTGGTAGCGGTTACCGCAGCCTGGAGGAGGGGCAGAAGGTCGAGTTCGACATCACCCAAGGCCAGAAGGGACCCCAGGCGGAAAACGTCAAGGTTACCGGCTGACCCGCCGGGACCGGCGGCTTGAGCGCGCGGCCGACCGGGCCCGGCAGATCCCGCCCCGCTCCCGGCGGCACCGGGCGAAGCGGCCTCGACAGGATCTAGTGCCCTGCGCCCATCCGGGTACGGGATGTTAGAGCTTGCTGAGCTTGCTGCAGGGGAGCGGGATCCGCCGTTGCTGCGGGCGGAAGTCCACGAGCACGGCGTCATCCTCGACGCCGAGTATGACGCCGAGCCCGTACTTGTCGTGCGTCACCTGATCGTGGACCGCGAACGTCTCGGCCGGGGGCGCCGGAGCCGGGGCGCTGAACGGGCTGGTGGGCAGGCGGCGCTGGGCCGCAAGGCGAGGTGCCTTCATAGTCACCATCATGCGCCTTCTCCGCACAAGTCAGCGAGCCGCGGTCTGCTGGTGACCGGGCGGCTCGTTTCCGAGTCCACTCATCATGGCGTGACCCGACCCGTCAGCAGGCCTCCTCGGGGCCGGTCTCGGGGAGGGGCCTGGCCCCAGGTGGGTGCGGGTGCCGTCGTGGTCAAGGATGCACAGCATTTCCGCGGCTTCCTCCCGTGCGCCGAACGCATGCGGCTCCATCGTGGAGAACTCGGCCGCCTCGCCGGCCCGGACGAGGATGGTCCGCTCGCCCAGCCTCAGCACGATGGTGCCGGACAGCACGGTGAACCAGTCCCGGCCCGGGTGGACGCGCAGCCTGGCGGGCACCTTCCTGGTCACCCGCAGCTTCGCGATCGTCATGCCGCGGGGCGCGCCGGTCCGCGACAGCAGCCAGGTCGTCATGCCCCGTGCCTCGTCCTGGAGCGGCCTGATCACCACGTCGGCGTCGTCGTCGGACTCCACCAGCTGGTCAAGCGTGGTGCCGAGGGCCCTGGCGATCGGCGTGAGCTGATCCAGGGCCATCCGCCGGTGACCGGTCTCGATCCGGCTCAGCGTGGACGGGCTCAGGTAGCTCCGGGCCGCCAGCTCGTCCAGCGACCAGCCCAGCGACGTGCGCAGACCCCGGATGCGCTGCCGGACCAGAGCGTCCAGATCGGCGTCTTGCTTCATGCGCAAGAGTGTATGCCGCAAAGGCAAGCCGGCGGTACCGTCGAGGACATGGCACACGAACACCTAGCTGACCTGCTCGACCTCGATGCGGAGGTCCTCAGCGAATACCACCGGGAGGTAACCGGATGGGTCTCGGCCAACCTCACGGGACGAGTGCGCGTCATCGACGTGGGTGCGGGCACGGGCACCGGCACCCTGGCGCTGGCCAGGCAGTTGCCGGACTCCGAGGTGATCGCGCTGGACGTCGACGAGGAGATGCTGAAGCGCATCCGGGACAAGGCCCGCGCGTCCGGGCTCGCCGACCGGATCCGCACCGTCCAAGCCGACCTCGATCAGGCCTGGCCTGATGGCCTGAAGCCCGCTGACCTGGTGTGGGCCGCCAACTCGCTGCACCACCTGGGCGATCCCGCACGGGCGGTCGCGCAGGTCTACCAGATGCTGCGCCCGGGGGGACTGCTCGCGGTCACGGAGCTGGAGTCGTTCCCGCGTTTTCTCACCGACCCGGCAGGCGCGGCGCTCGAGGAGCGGATCCACACCGCCATGGCGCGGGGTCGTGACGAGGCCGGCATGCACATGCATGAGGACTGGCCTGCCCGTTTCGCCGAAGCCGGGTTCGCGGTCGAGTCCGAACGCCGCTTCGTTATCGCGCTGCAGCCGCCGCCGGACTCGCCGATGGCCGCCTCCGTGACCCGCTACGCCATGGTCACCCTATGCCGCGCCCGGCACGGCCTGGAGGACAAGCTCAGTGCCGGTGACATCGCCGAACTCGACGCCCTGGCCCCGGCCCTGCCCGCCCGCGACGACCTGACGGTCCGCACCAGCCGTACGGTCTGGCTGGCCCGTAAGCCCGCCGGATAACCGGGCTGGCCAGGTGCTTGTCGCCATCGGAACAGCTGAGCGACCGGGAGCGTTTTCGGTCAGTCGAAGGGAGATGCGATGTCGGCAGATCTGGTGACGGCAGACGGAAGGGCCCGAGTGCTCGCAGACGGGAACGAGATCCCGCTGCTCGGCCTCGGTGTCTGGCAGGTGAAGAACGACCGCGAGTGCGTGGACGCCGTCCGATGGGCGCTCGAGCTCGGCTACCGGCACATCGACACGGCGCAGGCGTACGGCAACGAGGCGAGCGTGGGACAGGGGCTGCGCGAGAGCGGTGTTCCGCGCGAGCAGGTGTTCATCACCACGAAGTTCTATCCCGGGCGGAAGGACCCAGTGGCGGAGATCGAGCGCAGCCTGCAGCGCCTCAAGGTCGACCAGGTCGACCTGTACATCATCCACTGGCCCCAGGGCGGCCCGACCTGGGCGTGGCCCGGGATGGAGCGGGCGCGGGAGCTCGGCTACGCGCGCTCGATCGGGGTCTCCAACTTTAGCGTCGACGAGCTGCGACGGCTGCTCGCCACCGCGACGGTCCCGGCGGCCGTGAATCAGGTGCAGTTCAGTCCCTACGAGTACCGCCAGGCTCTGCTCGAGTTCTGCCGCCAGAACGCGATCGCGCTGGAGGCCTACAGCCCGCTGGGGACCGGGCGCCACCTCGCCAGCGACGCGGTCGCGCGGATCGCGGGGCGCCACGGGCGCACTCCCGCCCAGGTGCTGCTGCGCTGGTGTATCGAGCGGGCCATCCCGGTCATCCCGAAATCGACCCACCGCGAGCGAATCGCCGAGAACGCCCAGCTCTTCGACTTCCGGCTGTCGGACGAGGACATCGCCGAGCTCGATGCGCTCGACCGCACCGGCGGCACCGATCGGGCGCTCGAACGCAAATGGTGGCGGAGCTAACCCGGCACGTTTGACTGCTATTTTCCCCTCACCTGCTTGCTCAGGATCCGGAACTAGGGAGCCGGTCAGATCGGCCCGAAGTTTCCGCCCCACAGCTGGTTTTTGTCGATGCTGGGGTAGTTCAGGATCGGAGGCCAGCCATGGGTGGAACCGGACAGGTTATCGACCTGCAGTTGCGGGCTCGGCATGCCGGCCGGGACACCGGTCTGCGGGTAGGTCAGCACGAACGGCTGGCTGAAGTTCGTGTCCGACCCGTTGATCGCCGGGGCGTACCCGTGGAAGAAGTCGACCGGCTGGTCGTACTGGTCGACCACCCAAACCGTCTTGGACGAAGCGCCGCACTCCTGCAGCGTCACGCCCTCCCCCTGCATGGCGGTGCTGGCCACGCCCACGCAAAGGCCGCCGTAGGCGCCGCCGGGCGTGTACTCGATCTCGAATGCCGGGTCGTTCACCGCGTACTTGGTCTGGCCGAAGCAGTCAGGGAAGTTGACCCCGGGGATGCAGCCGTAGTGCAGCGCGAGGGCCGCGCTCACCATGTGGGCCGCGTACAGGCTGGCCACGGTACCGTCCATCGCCAGCTGGAAGTCCTCGCCCGGGTTGTTAACGCTGGCCGGGGACAGGATGATCGGCTGGCCGACCCGCCCCTGGCCCTGGACGTCAAGGATGTAGTTCGGCGAGGAGTGGTTGCCGAACTCCTGGCTGAAGATGTCGATGCAGGATGGGCCGCAGGACGAGGTGGCCGCGGTGGCGGGCGCCACGGTGCCGAGCACGCCCGCCGTGCCGACGCCGCCCACCGTGGCCAGCGTCACCACCGTGGCGAGCACCTTGCTCTTGATGGACATGAAGCAGTTCCTCTCGCGAGTCCTGGACCTGGATAGTGGACGCCGGTCGTAACCGTAAGGTTTACCCCTGAT
>Ga0187819_10000238_pt1 | contig 26561 bp, 18 predicted proteins | sample NC_wetland_sal_i_15_FD_132411 | JGI IMG/M metagenome (GOLD analysis project Ga0187819, IMG submission 132411) | Wetland sediment microbial communities from Neuse River Estuary, North Carolina, USA - SO4_4 | ecosystem: Environmental > Aquatic > Freshwater > Wetlands > Sediment | place: USA... | reverse complement strand
GTGCGCCGCATTTGGTGCAGAAACTCCGCGCGTCGACGGACCCGGTTGAAGCGTTTCGTCGTGCGCCGCACTTTGTGCAGAACGCGTTCCCTTCCTTGAGCGCCGCCCCGCATTGACTACAAACCTCGGGCATTGACTCCTCCAAACTGTCTTCGCAGGCCCACCCAGGGCGGGCAGTTAATTTCTGCTCCTCGACATTTCACAAAAGCCTGTTCTTCCCGCTGTCAATCCTCTACAGGATTCCTTGATCCAGGATGAGCTTCACGGCCCCGGTCCCACTGCCGCAAGGGCCTTCTCTAGAGCCGCCATCACTTCTTGGGCAAACTCCCACACATAGCGACCAAGTGGCCCTGCCCCCAGAACGCGCGTTTCGACGAGATAGCGCGAAAAGTCACCAGGTCAGCTCGAAGTCACTTCCCGTTTCCACGGGGGCGTCGAGCAGCTGCATTAACATGTCCCCAGTAAACTCCCCAGCCATCGACCAGGGGTTGCCCTGCCCCGGCATGCGCCCTACTTCGCCAGTGCAACTTCGACGCGCCGGTTCAACGCGCGACCGTTCGCCGTCGCGTTGTCAGCAACTGGCCGCGTGGCCCCGAAACCCTGCGGCTCGAGGCGGCTTGCCGCAACGCCATGTGCTCTGAGCCAAGAGACCACGGACGCCGCGCGCGCTTTGGACAGCGGAATGTTCAGCGCGTCGGAGCCCTGATTATCCGTATGGCCTGCGATGATCCAGTTCGATCCGGCACGGCCGTTGATCAGCCCGAGAACTGCTTCGAGCGCGGGCGTGCTGTCGGGACGAAGCTTGGACGAGCCGGTGTCGAAGTGGATGCCATAGATGGTGGCTGTGCCGGTTTGCGCGATCGATTTCTCGAGCGCCGCTATGCTTTCCTGGTGCGCATGCAACTGGATGTCAGCGTGTCCGGCTTGGCCTGCCGGGAGGTCAACTGTAACGGAGTTCTCGTCGTATCCGGGAGCTGTTGCGGTCGCCACCACCAGACCTGCCGGGATTCCCTTTAGCTCGCATTTTCCGGCGCGGTCAGTGGCCGCCGATTCGAGCGCCGCGTTTACCGTTGCGCCCGCAATCGGAGTGTGTTTGTCCGCATCTGTCACGGTCGCGGTGAGGGATACTTGATATATGAAGTTGTGCGGGTTCACCAAAATGCGGACGAAATCAACCGCGTAACCGTCAGGCGCATGTGTGGTCGGATCATCAATCAGTAGCTCGACCGTCCCGGACTGCAGCAAGGGCCAATATTCCGGCAGGAGCCGCAGAGTAAGCAGCTTGCCGATGGGCCCGCTCTGATCAAGCGAGTTTATGGCGTATTCGAAACTCGGAATCCGCGTGCCGTTGAGGCTCACCTGGAAGTGCGAGTGAATCGGAACAGGCTGAAAATCATCCGCAAAAATCTGGACGACAACGCTGTTGATTTTGCTCGGCAACTCCCCCACGGCCAGCACAATCGGCGTGGGCATCGTGAGCTCGCGCGCCCGTGTGCAAGCAGCCGCGACTGGAATATAGCCCTGCTCAAACACAAAGTTCGGGGTTCTCGTCGCGTCGTCCCGTATCCGGAAGCAATCATTCAGCGAGCCGCTGTATCCATCGCCCGACATGTACTTCACAGTAGAGTCGACCACAATTCGGTCCCCCTGATCCGCGGTATGTTGTATGACCATGTGTACTGGCATTACGCTGGTGCCCAACATAATTCGGTCCGTTCCCGGCGGCGCTTGGGGGGGTATGTGATTGATATCCGGCCACGGATGACCCGGCGTTGACTTCCCAGAAAATGGGTCGAACCCCGGCGGCCAGCCGAATCCGAGATTGTTGATGTCGCCCGTGCGGACCACCAGATCCGCCTCCGGCCCTCCAACCGTCCGTTCATATTCCAGCGCCCAATCTTTGGCTTGGTCTCCAGTGGCGGCGACCGGCACGATCGGGGCTGGCTTGGGAAGCGGCGGAGGAATCAGAGCGGCGTCGGCGGCCGCCGAAGCAGCCGCAACGGCTGCGGATGGACCAAGCGCGGAGGTGGACCCGGAAGCAGTCGTGGACGGAGAAGTGGATGAACCCGATGCAGCACTGGCAAGACCTGCAATCGCATTCGCCGGATTTGCACTGCCCTGTTTCTGGGCGTCCTGGGCCGGCTCATTCGCAGTTGCAGCGAGGTCACTTGGGCTCTTGTTGATGTCTGCCGGCGTCTGCGTATTCGCCTTTTGCGCCGCTGAGTTTGCTGGCGGACTGAGCTCCGCTAGTTTTTTTTCGATATCGGAGACCGCATGGGCTTCTGCCGCCTTTTGCCGTACCCGATGCACTACATACGTCACGCCCGCGATCCCGGTGACGATTAACACCACGATGATTCCAATAGCTGCGATGGCGACCTTAGGAATCCCCGACGATTTCGCCGCAGGAACTGCCGAACCCGCAGCCGCAGTCTGCGAGGAAACCGTCGGCGTTGCGCTGACAGGGACCGCCGTAACGGGCGCTGTGGCGGCACTTTGCGGCGCGGCATCTCGGCTGGCCGTCGCTGCGGATGCCGGAGCAGGGTGTGGAATGGTGGCGGCGGGGATAGTTGGCGAAACGCTCGGTGCCACATTCAGCGGTGCGCCGCATTCCGTGCAGAACTTCGTCTCGCCGTCCAGCGGCGCTCCGCATTTCGTGCAGAAACTCCGCGTGCCGGCGGACTCGGTTGAAGCGTTTCGTCGTGCGCCGCACTTTGTGCAGAACGCGTTCCCTTCCTTGAGCGGCGCCCCGCATTGACTACAAACCTCGGGCATTGACTCCTCCAAACTGTCTTCTCAGGCCCTCCTGGGCGGCCAGTTAATTGCTGGTCCTCGACATCTCATAAAGCCTTTTCTTCACGCTGCCAATCCTCTGCAGGATTCCTGGATCCGGGATGAGCTTCACAACCCAGGTCCCACTGCCGCAAGGGCCTCCTCTAGAGCCGCCTTCACTTCTTCGGTAAACTCCACACATAGCGACCACGGGTGGCCCTGCCCCCAGACGCGCGCTTCGACGAGATAGCGCGAAAAGTCACCAGGTCAGCTCGAAGTAACTTCCCGTTTCCACGATGGCGTCGAGAAGCTCCAGCAGCATTTCCTTGCAATTCCAAAACTTATGTGATCGTCAAGCAGGCGCAGCACGAAGCCCTTGTTCAACTAGCGTGATTTCCATGGGTAACCCTCCTTAGACTTCCAAGAAATCTCTACATCATGATGGCGGCGTGATCATGGTGTCGAGGTCGATGTCACCTCCCAGTTCCACCAGGGCGTCGAGAGCACCCATGAAGACGTCCTGAACTATCGAAAAAGGGGTGCCCTGCCCCGGCATGCGCCCTATCAGGGGCCCCAGTTGGGTATCCGCATAAGCCATCGGCGGCACAGGCGGGGGCAGTCCCGCTCCCTCGCCGAGTGTCGTGGCCAGCGGCGACACTCCCCCTGCATCGCCCAGTGTCGTGGCCAGCGGCGACATCGCGCGGTACGGGCCCAGTGTCTGGGCCATCGGCGAGATCACGTTGGTTTCGAGAGCGGCCTCTTCGGGAAGATCCTGAAAGCCGTTAAGCCCAGTATCCAGCGTGCTGATGGCCTCGCCGGTCGATGGGTCGAGCTTCCACCAGGCGAAGTGAGACGGGGTCGGGGAGGGCGTGCGCTCGGGCGCAACCAGCAGCCTGCCCGCCTCTGCACTCGCCATTCGGGCGCGGGCCAAGTCGGACGCTTGCACTGAGGTCAGAGGCGCGCCACTGCGAAGCGCGACGAGTCGAATGCCTTGCGTTCGTGCCCGGTCGAAGATGTCGACCGCGGCGATTCCGCTGAGTTGCGCTTTCGGCATCAGCACGTCGCCCTCAATTGCGGCGTCGGCCACACTTCGTGCCAAGTTCGCGCGTGTGAGATCCGATGCGGACGCCTTGCGCGCCAGCGCTCGCACCGTGTTGCGGCGCAGGTCGAGCGTCAGCCCGGACGTCAAGTCAAAGCCCGCGATGACCAGCCGCGGCGTCGCCTCATAGAACAGCGCAGAGGAGTCGCCAATACGCAGGCTCCGCGCCAGACGCTGCGAAAGAACGACTGTGCTCTCGGCCGACGCCTGCAGCAGCGTCGGATACTGGTCCAGGACGCGCCCAAGGCGCTCCTGATCTTCGGGTGAAAGCGATCCGTTCTGCGCTGGGCGCGCATCTCTGAGTGGTTGAAGGTCGCCGATTATGCCCGCGGCAGATGACAGGCGGCGGGCCGGCAATGCTGGATTCAGCGGCCCCGTTGCGAAAGCCAAGGCGTAGATGCCTTCCAGTTGAAGAGGGAAGCCGTCCTTAACGTCGATCGAGGTCAGGGGCGCGCTTGCAGCTGTCTTGTTGGCTCGCGCCACAGCTCCGATGCGGTCGATCAGCTCTCGCCGCACGACCTCGGAATGCTTCGCAGGGTCCGTGAACTCGACCTCCAGCGATTCGGCGGTGAATCCACCCTGGAGCGCCGACGGTGGCGTCGCTGCCGGTTTCTTGTTGTCACCGAACAGGGCCGTGACCTGCCCCAACTGCGACACCGTTTGGTGCGCCTGGGCGATGAGGTCTTCCTTGCTGTTTGACTTGCCGGCAATGATCCCCGCGTCGCTAAATGTTCGCGCCGCATACGCTTGTCCATCGATCTGCAGCACCGGCGTGGCGCGCCATCCACCTGCGATGTCGTGATCAAATTTATGCGACAGCAGAACCTGTGCACCGCTCAGGGCCGCCGCGGTCGTCGGGAAACGCAGGACTTCCTGCTGTTGCAAGGTCTGGCCGTGCCGCTCTTCGATCCATACACGAATCGTTACATGGTGATAGAACGAGTCTGGCACTTCAGGGGCGTGCTCTGCAGCCGAGGAAACCGACGCGCCGGGCGCGTCTGTCGCAATCGGATCAAGCGCAATCCATCGATCCCCTTCGTGGTATTCCACGAACAGGTGGTCGGCCGCCTCCGATTCCAGTTGCTGTTCCGTGGTCGCCCCGTCGCCCAGAGAGAGATTCGCCCGATCAAGAGCTTGCAACAAATCCGTTTGCGCGCCTTGCCAATCCGCCTGAATCTGCGCCAGCATTGCCCGGCTCCCCGCCTGTACCGAATCGGGAACGTGCAGCGGCTTTCCGGCCGGTGCACGTGGCCGCCCGGCGTCGCTGAACATCCGGTCCACGATCTTTGCCGCCATTTCAGGCGTGAGGTGCACGCGCGCGAATCGCACTTCTCGTCCCTGATGGCGCAACATCGCGGCGAGCAGGACGGCCTGATCCCACGCGTTCCCGGCCCCGCTCATGAGCGTGCCGCGAGCGCCGCGCAGCACGCCGCTGTAGACTTGCAACCGCATGTGATCGTGGAGATACGCGAACAGCGCCGCGGGGTCATTCCCTATTTGGTCCGCAGTCTTCTCTACGCTGAATCTCGACGGTTCAGGCGCGTCAGCGATGCGTTTGAGCAGCGCGCCGGTGTCCGCGAACGTGCGCTGGTCTGGCTGAGTTTGCGTCTGACGCGCCTGCTCTGAGGTGCTGATTCCAGCCGCGCTCAGATCGAGATGGACGCCCCATTGCCCGGCCCCCGCGCCATTCGTGAAGGCCGAGAGGGCGATCGCGAGCGTCGACACGAACATGACAATCGACTGCGGGCTCCAGCTCCGCTTTCCGTGCGCCACCCCCTCAGCCAGCGTGACAAGCAGCGCGAGCGGCAGTGCAACCAGCCCCCCGATGACGCCTCCTTGCAGCCATCGCGGCACTGCGTGCCAGATGCTGCCGCCAGCAAACAGCGCCTCATAGGCGGTCGTCTGCCACGCGCCGAGCGCGAAGGCTACCAGCCCGTAGAGCGCCAGCAGAGAAATGCCGAGGCGCGCGGCTAGTGGGAGAATCGTGGCTCGCACGACAGTGATGATCGCGATGACCAGTGCGCCGGCCGTCAGGCACGCGAGCACACGGGAAGTCGGCTGGCCGGCAAAACGAATCCCATCGGCCAAGCCGGCAGGCCGCCAGGCGGTCGCCGCGGCCAGACCGAGCACAGAGACCAGGACAATCGTGAGCTGCGAGTTCCAGCCGATGTCCCTCCAACGGGCAGCAACGGTCAAGGCAAGGTACGCCGCTGCCGCAGCGACCGCCCACCATCGCAGCGCGGAACCCCCTATGAAGGTCTCGACCGCCAGGTCGATCATGACGGCAGCTCCGATTCCGGCTACAGCGAGCGCCGCGATCGAAGATGTCTTCGAGCGCGCCAGCACAGCGGTCGACTGAGGCGTATCGCTTCGACGTGCGCCGCACTTCCCACAAAACGCATCGTCCTGCGTGAGCGTCGCTCCACATTGACTACAAACCGCGAGCATTGACCCCTCCAAACCGCCTTCGCAACGTGTCCACGACGACCATCTACTTCTTGCTCCTCGCCATTTCGTAATGCCTCTTCTGGATGCTGCCGTTCGTCTGCCAGATTCCCTCGTCGAGGAGAAGCTTCACGGCGCAGCCGTCCTGTCCCATCCAGATCGTGCCCTTGTCAAAGCTGCCCGGCCCGAACAGCGTCTCGAATTGCTTCTGGTCCGACGACTTGCCGCTTGTGCTGTCAAAGGAATACTTCGTAGTTTGATAGCCATTCATCGCCTCCGCGCCCTGGGCTGTGATGGCGGAAGTTCCATTCAGGGAATCGAGTCTGGCGGCCATTGCAGTGATGCTCAGGCTCGACAGACTCAGCATCGCGCGATTCCAACTGTTCTCGTCCGAGCGGACTCCGTGATACGAATGAGAACCGGAATTGTCCGTGGTCGTGATGTCCATCGTCTGAGGAGTTATGTCCGCTTCTCTGGCCACGGAGCCAGATGCGTCGGTGGACTTGAAGAAGTAGTGGAAGCTCTCCGGCGGCTTCTCGATGCGCTCGCCTATGCACATCGCATCGAGATGCGCGGACCCACCGTCGGAAGCGGAGCGTGCTTCGCCCACGTTCGGCTTGGCGCCGGAACTGCATCCTGAGCTGACCAGCAGGGCCAGCCCCGCCGCTGTCAGCAAACAGGACCTCAGCGATGCCGCCTTGCTATTCTGGCTTGATGTCATTCCAGTTCCCCCTTCTAAGCTGGCCAATCCTCGCCAACGGTTGCTCGCCGACAAGCGGGCATAGCCGGTCTTCCGCTTGAGCTCATATCGACCGCGATCCGCGCCTGCCGATCGCGCCGCAGCGGGTTGTGGCGCATCGCTTCGATGTGCGCCCACTTCGGGCAAAGTGTGTCGCGCTCAGTGAGCGCCGCTCCACATTGCGTACAAACACTACTCATCGTCGTTCTCCGCAGTCGTTACTTCTTGGGCTCACATCCCTTGATGGCTGGTATCAGCGTCGTTTTTTCCTTCTTGAAAACCTCTACTCCCTTATCGGGAGGCACAGAACCGCTGATGGAGCCAAGCATGTCCTTGTCTATGCCTGCTGACGCCACATACGTCTGGTAATACTGCTGGCACGGGACGCTGCTCATCAGGCCCACTCCCATTAGGCCGGAGCCCGCGTAGGCCACCGACGAAACCCACATGACGTACGCCGCGCGCCTCACCTTAAACAGATCGTCTGTCGTAGGTGGTTTGAGGTCGGCCTTGACGTAGCTTCCCAACTGCGCTTGCAAACTGTCCGCTAGGTCCGCGCCCTTCGAATTCAGCGCACCCGGCAGCCGAGCGTCCGCTGCCCACAGGAAACTGACCGTGCTCAGCGACAAAGCGAACTTCGGCGCGTTGATCGCGACCACCGCACCATGCGCAGCCTTAGCCGATGACGTCGTGCTGTCGATGTCCGCCTTTGTGTCCAAACCTTGGTTCAGCGCCGAGCTACCGTCAATGCCACCTTCTCCGCTGTAAGTGATCTTGAAGTGCCCCTGCGCAGCAGCTTTTTCCCCGAAGCCCGGTTTGAAGATCAGGTTGCCGTAGACTTGTAAGAGGAGCGGAATATTGTCCGCACTGTCTACGAGCCCGGAATGCATGGCGGGCAACCGAAGTCGCGATTCGCCGATACCCTGACCAGCGGCAGTTGTTTGCACCAGCCAGTCGACGTCCAGCGTGCCGGCGGTATCCACGGTATAGGTGGCCTGCTGAAGCTTGTCGCTATGGATCACCGTCAGAAAGTTGTAATCGACTTTAGTCATTTGTCCCTTGCCGCTAACGCTGGCCGACAGCCCTCCGTTTTGCTTAAAAGCCGTGAAAGAGTAGTTGGTGCCCGTGCCACTGACTTTGTATTTCCAGTCGCCATCTCCGCCCGTGGGCTGGTCCGGCTCCAGGCCCTGCTTCCAGTCCCCGCCCGGTTCTGACGCGTCGCTCATCGTCTGTCTAAATACTTGGAATGTGCCGTCGTTTATAAAATCGGTGAGCGATGCCGAACTCACCGCGACGGCAACGCCGTCGGATGAAACTTGCTTGAGCCTAAGGTCTGCGATCTTAGCTTTCGGGACCTTCATTAGCTTCACGACCTTGAGCACGCCGAGACTCTTCAGAAACATCACGCTTCCCGACGTCAAACTCTGAACGCACTTATCGGAACCATCGAGAACGAGCGCGTGCGCGTCGTGGCTGACTCCCAAGATCGTTTTGGGATCGATGCGAATCGTCTGGCTCGTGTACCTGCTGGTCGAATTGTTGTTAGGGCGAACTTGCAGGGTCCCAGTCCCGGGTTGTTCCCAGGTGGCGGTAATCGTGACGCTCAGCGGGCTCGGTCCCATACTGCAGGAAGAGGGGTGTGAGGCGGAAGAAACTAGGGTTGAAGCAGTCGCAGTGAATTCGGCGCTGGTGCCTCCCGATTTGACCGCTACGCTGTTCGGCACTTTCACAGCGCCATTGCTGCTGGTAAGGGTGACTGTGGCACCTCCTAACCTCTCTTGCCGTATGTACACTGAGGGTTGGCCCGCAAGGGCGATGTTCTTGTAATAGTCGACGTCCTCCGGTGCGGGGTGTTTCAGTTGCACGGTGCCGGCTGCGGAACCGCCTGCATTTACGGTTCCCGGCTTCACCGCAACGGAGGCGACACCGTTTGGTTCCAGTACGATCTTGGCGGTGGCAGTTATCGCACCATACGTCGCCGTCACATACGTCGCCGTTACAGTGGCGGTTTCTGCTTTCTTCACGGGAGATGTGATCACCTTGAATGAAACGGAAGTAGCACTGCCGGGAACGGACAACGATTTCGGTTCGAGAGGCGATATCTTGACATCTTTCGAGAGAGCGCCGTTTACCATTACCTGTGTCTTTATCTTTGCTCCAGCCTTCGGCGCGGCCTGACTCAACGTCACTTTTCCCAGGTCCCAATCTCCCCCAGTCACCTGCCAGCCCTCTCGAGTCAACTTCATATGTTCGAAACTCAGTTCCATGCGTATCGTGCTGTCTCCGCCGGTCGTACTGTCGGCTTTTCGCGGCGGAGTGGCTCCCGCGCCGTGTACAAGCAGAAGCGCAATCCCCGCTGCAGTCGCGCAGCGGAACACGTCTGACAACCAATTCGCACGCCTACCGCGCTCCATCTTCATTCCCCGTTTCCTCTCCGTCGCGCACAGATCAGTTCTCCCCGCACAGTATTTCGTGCAAACGCATCAGATTCCGTAAGCGACGCCCCGCATTGGCCGTCACTGGCTCCGATCCTGCCGCGACAATCCAGCTACCCTCCCGTGCAAATCTTTCCCGGCGGCGTGGGCTGATCAATGTCTTTGGTGAAGACTTTGAACACTGGAAGCTCCTTTTCATACCCTAACGCCGAGGCGCTGCCGCCCACTTGACCCTCGACGTGCAAACCGAATCTCTGGCAAGGAACCAGGCTGAGCATCCCGGAATGCGATGCCGTGCTGGAAAGGATCACCTGAAAATAAGCCTCGCCTTCAGGGACGAGTTTGTTCTTGACTGCTTTCTTGATGAAGTGGCCAATGGTGGTGTTCTCCAGCAGCTTGGTCGCAGCTTCGGCAATGGAGCTCGGCACCTCGTTGAGCGCTTCCTCCGCCCCGGTTTTCAGCTCGAAGCGAGGCAGGGCCATGGCGACCAGTACTCCGAAGGCCGCCAGTGGCGAATTCGCGGTGGAGCTTTCGATGGAGCTTTCCGCGCTGGCCTTGCTGGCATCCTCTGCGTTGGCATCGCCCCCGCTGCCGGAAGTAATCTTCAGCCCCGTGACGCCGTTGTAGTCCACATGAAAGGCTCCTTTGGCGATTTCCAGCTTGGAGCTGAATGCCGGGTGGAACAGCAATGCTTCGCCAATCTCCAAGCTGAAAGGCACTTCACCGAGGAAAAATGGCACCTTCATCACCGGGGCAAACTTGATGCGTTCCTCGCCTACGTCCTTGGGCGGTCCTGCTGGGGCTCCCACTGTCCAATCGAAATCCACCGCGCCGTTGACATTCTTGTTGGAGAAATCAAACTGGCTTACTTTGCTGTTGTGGATGACCATGGAAAGGGAATTGTCGAAATTCTGTACATAACCCTTGCCCGTGATATCCGCGTCCAGCTCCGTGACGTTGGCAACGGCGCCGGTACGCGACAAATGGATCGTGAAATTAAGGCGATCGGGAGTGAAGGTGTCGTCGAAGTGAAACTTCCAGCCTTCTTCTTCCTCATCGCCCTTTTCCGCATTTTCGTCCGCCGCGGCGTAGACGCGGGGATCAAGCCGCTCGAGCCACGCGAAGGCAGAGTCGGTGCGCCCGGCTAGCGCCGCCCGGGCCCGCGCTTGCTGCGCATGAATTTCCTGGAAGTGAATGGGCGCAGTCCAGGCGATATTCGCCTCTTTGTAGAGATCGGTGATCGCGGCGTCTTGGGTGCCGACGATCAGTTGCGAGCCGTCGGTGGCGACAGCCTGCACCCTTTTGAAAGTGAGTCCCTCGAGCAAAACCACTCTTCCAGGAACGAACTTCTCCCGTAAGCCTGGCAAATTGTCGAAAAAGTAGATGCTGTGATCGTGGCTCACTCCCTTGGCCGCGTGCCTCACGGTATCGGCGTCTACGCGGATCACGTCATCGGCCAGCGTGGCTTCGAAACGCGTGCCCGGCAGCTTGGCCAGATCGATTCCCCAGGCAGGGTTGAAAGCCTCGCTCGCTCCGGCCTGGCGCACGGACCCTGTGTTTCCCGAGGTCGCTTGGTGGCCTACGCCCGGAGATTTCCGCGAGCAGCCACAAACGAGAACAGCCAAGACGAGCGCCGGAAGGAGGGCTAACTGGCCCCTCCGGTACATGCTCAAAAGCTGCTTTCCTCGCAGGAAGGATGCAATCACTTTGCGTCTCCGGCCACCTGGAATGACCATACGGCGTCGAACATCAATCCGTCGCCTTGTCCGCGCGCCACGTCTCCCCCGGAGAATTTCTTCGTCTTCGAAACGGGCCGCATCACGACTGCGTACTCACCCGGCAGCAGCGGCGAGGCAGGAGCAATCTGGTACTCGCCCGGATTCTTCCTTTGCGAAGTCACGGCGACGCGGTCTTCGAGAAATGACGAGTAAATTTCCCAATCCGCCGCAGAATTCGACGTTGCGTCTTCTTTGCCTTGCGTGGCCCCCACTATGCGAAGTGAATTCTGCGCCGGCGTCAGCTTGACGATCGTCGGCTCGAAGTCCTCCGGCTTGATACCCGGCATCGTGGCGTAATTGACGGAGAACGACGGCGACATCGTGTGCACCACGGTTGCCGAGGCAGGCTTGGGAACGCCCCAAACGTACGTCACCGTGGGCTTTCGGTGTGACATCATCCCGGAAAAAACGCTGCCTCCCGCCAGCACGGCACCCCCTCCCACCCCTGAGTTCGTGTGCATGGCCGTATCCCACGCCGCCGTACTGATACCTTGCTGGACGGCTTGATCTTCGGCCAGCGCCCCCATCGAAGTTGGCTTGGTCTTGGTTTGCGCCAGCTGAGTCCTCTCCAGGTCCAACATCTGTGGCGTGCCGTTCTGCAGTAGTTCGACAGAAGGGAAATTCGGATTCGGCGCCGGATTGGCAGACCCAGGCTGTGAGGCGGGCTCCGATGCTGTTGCCGACGATGGCGTAGCTGTTGTCGCCATCATCGCGTCCATCTCGGCTTGTGTGACTCCCGCCTTGTGTAAAGCGATCAGCGCATCCGGCGAGACGTCGAACTTGCCGGGATGGGCTTTAATGGAGGCGACGATGACGGATTCGGGCACTCCTCCCTGCACCATGTTGACGACCTCGGTGTTGGTCAGCGGCTTTACATCTTGTGCGTGAGTGACGTACGCCGCTGCGGCAATTGCTACGGTCAAAGCAACGACTAAAAATCGCGCCAGTCTCGTCATGTGTTCCTCCCAAACCCGCGTGCTGGGGAGAGATAGCCGATATGGCGTGGATCGTCAAAGGAACTGAGGCTGACTCGCTAAGTCCTTTACGATGTACGACATGAAGGCGCAGATTACCGGGAAGGAGGACGGGTTAACAAAGTCGGCGGGTTCGTACGAGCCGGAGATCAGTGGCGCGGTGTTCCTGACTGGGCAAGCAGGGCTCGCTGCTGGGACTTTCGGGAGAGGAGTTCGAATCCCCGCTCGTGGGTTTTTTCCTGGAGAGCTTGTAACAGTGAACGCCCCTGAGCCGGATCAACCTTCAACTCAGCTTCACCAAGCGCCAAACGCGCTTCGCACTCTAATCCGTAGTATCCCAGCTTTCTGGCCGAGGCGATTGTCGAGCGCAAACGGTGGATGGCGGCCTGAAGAGCAGCGCGCCCCGCCGCATCCTGGCCAGCCTCGGTCGCATCGATTCGCACTTCCTGAATAGCTAAGGGTAGAGTCAATTCCGGATTTGGGCTGTTATGTGAAAACTCGGCGGCGCGCTGGACTGCCTTGTGGGCTTCCGCGACCTTGCCTTCCATCAAAAGCGCTTCGCTTAGCTGCGTGTACGCGGTTGTTAGGGCCGGATCGCTGCTTTCCTTCTCGAACTCCGCGATGGCAGGTTTTAGCAGCGACTCCGCCTCTTCTGGATGACCTTCCTCAATTGCGAGGTCGGCAAGCTCCGCCTGAGCTTCTTCGACCAGCCCCATATCTCCTGATTTCTTCTGGATATCGACGACCTGCAAGAACTGCTTTCGGGCGCCCTGCAAATCTCCCTCAGTTTTCAGAACCTCTCCCAATTGAATCATGGCTTCCGACAGGTACCCGAATCCGCCCTGAGTTCGCTGGATAGAATCAATTGCCTGCTGCGCGAGCCGATGCGCCTCTCGCACGTGCCCTTGCGTCAGTTGCAAATCGCTCATGCGGTAGAGAGCGTAAGAGGGGTCGTCATGGTCGAGCGACTGATCGATCGCAATTGTTTCGCTGTACAGCTTTTCGGCGCCCGGAAGATTGCCCTTCAAGTAAAGAATGTCCGCGATGTTGACCAGCGCCGTTGCCGTATTGCCTTTATCTCCGGCCTGCTCGAAATGAGACATGGCCTGCCGGTACAACTGCTCGGCGCGATCGAGGTTCCCTTGGTTCGTGAAGTTGATGGCCATATTGTTGAGGATGGCCCCGGTTTTTTCGTGTTCACCCAGTCCCTGGAGAAGATCGAGAGCCTTCTGATACGTCGCAATGGCTTCTTGCACGTGACCCTGCGATCCCTCGCAATCGCCCATTAGCCGGACTGCGTCGGCAGCGCCGAGCCGGTTACCGGCAGCGAGATACATATCGTAGGCATCCTCGCAGGCCGGCAGACCTTGGGCTGGCTCTGGCCCGTAATTCAGCGCCATGCATTCTTCCTTGCGCGCCTGCGCGTACAGAACCTTGTTGCCTTGCGCTGTGGCTTTTCGCTCCGCGTTGCGTACTAACACTAACTGGGCTGGTTTGTTGTTGGGGATTGTCCGTGACTCGAGCAAGTCGATCCGCGGGTCGTCGGAAGCCGGGGGCGGCAATCGGCGAAGCTGCGCAATCGTCTGCATAGCCTGGCTCCCACGGCCAGCGGCATTCTGGGCGCCCGCAAGTTGCAAACCGTACTCGATGCTGTCCGGGAACAACTCGAACAACGCGCGATATGTGGACGCAGCCTTCTCGTGATCAGCCAGGCTTTCGTAATAATCAGCTTCCACTTGCAGGCGCTCGGCGACGGGCAAATTCGCCGAAAGATCGAACGCCTTCTTTGCCTCTTTCCTGCGTTCTTCCTCAAATCCTAATTGCGACAGCGCCCTGGCCAGCATGGCGTGTCCCAGCGAGAATTTCGGTTCCGCAGCAGTGGCTTGCTGCAACAGATCCTTAGCACCGGCGGCATCGTACTGCCGCAATTTGGCAACGCCGAGCCCATAGAATCGCGCGGCATCCGGGTCGAGGGGCAGCGAAGCCAGCACTCCCGCCTCTTCCGTCTCCGCCAGCGCAGGAATTCCGAGACGGTCTCGCAGCTCGCCTCCTACGCGAGAAACGAGCCGGAACAAATCCTGACTGCCTCCGGCCACTGCGACCTCGGCTACGCTTTCGCCGTTTCTCGCGTTCTCCAAGCGCACGTCGAACCGCAATTGCTCACGGTCCCCTGTTCCGATGACCGCGTAGGACCCTAAAACCAGCAAGTCGCCGTGTAAGTCGTTGCCGATGCGTGCTGCGGTCTTGGGATCCAGGATATCGACCTGAGGCCAAGGCGAAGTCAGGCGCAGATCGGCGACCTCCTCGCCGGAAACAAGGCGCAGTTTCTCGCTCCCTGCAAGCTCAGTGCGAAGCATTTCGGAAAACGCGGTACTGAGCCAAGCGTCTTCCGTGCGTCCGGTGATGTTGTGAAAGCCGAGTACAGCAATCGAAGGGCGCGTCAAAATTGGTGCGGAGGCATGCGCGGAGAGGGTCAAACGATTTGCGTCCGCGGCTGCTCTTCTGTACCAGGCGAAGCGAGCCGCGACGATGAGCGCGGCTATGGCTAGAACGGAAACCGCGTACGCCAGAAAAGGAGGTCGCTGGTTCGATTGTTGGCGCCCAGCGGCCGCTGGTGCCTGTTCGCGCGCGGTTTCCACCGGCGGTACATTTTGGGCGACCATCCGAGGCGGCAATTCGCTGACCCCAGCCGTGGAAGCCAACGTCTCCTTAACCGAAACAGGAGCGATAAACCGGTAGCCATGCCGCGGCACGGTTTCGATAAAACGCGGGTTGTCGGAATCATCATCGATGGCAGCCCGCAGCTTCTTCAAAATGACGTTCAGGCTGCCGTCAAAATCTACGTGGGTGCCATCTCGCCACACGCTCTGCCGCAATTCCTCGCGCGCGACAATTTCCCCGGCACGCTCGAGCAGGACCACGAGCACACGAAAAGGTTGGTCCTGAATTTTGACGCGTACACCGTCGCGGCTGAGCGTACAACGAGCGGCATCCGCCTCAAACAATCCGAACCGGAACACGGCACGCGAAGGAACGGAAGGTTCCATATCGGCGTTCGATAAGGTGGGCGAGATGATAGCATGGACAGCCCCGCGCGTCAGCAGTTTCCGTAACTTCCTGAGCAGGCGGCCCTTGCCAGGTCAGCAAAGAATAACAAGCGGTTCCTTTGACGCGAGCCCAGGCCTGTGTTTTCTTTCGGGCGAGCAACTCGAGCGCTAAAACGCGAGGAGAAGATGCGAGCGATGATTCATCTTCAGAGGTTGCGGAAAAAGTCGAAAAAACGGGGCTTCAGGGATTGAAACCCCTGAAGAAGACGTGGCACTTACGGCGGGGTTACCCCCCCTTCCACCACAAGGAGTATTCAGCAACCTATCTAGTTGGGTGGGCGAGTCGTTGGCATTGATTCGAGGGGCGACACGCTGGTAGAACTGGCCAAGATCCTGTGAGCGACACCGCATCTTCAAATACTCTTGAACAGCGATTCGTCCCGCGCGATCGCGAGAGTTTCTTCGACGCGCAGCGGCGGAACCGCCGCGCCACCTGGCGCTTATCGGTGGTCTGCGTTCTTGCGATCCTAGTGATGGGCATTCCGCTCGCCCTAACTACGACCCCGCTGCTTTATGCAGTAATTCTGATTGTCGCCGACATTATCAACTACTTCTCCCCGCTGCCGTCCGCCTTCTGGCACCAAGCTAACGAAGTCGCGCGGTTTGGATTCGTGGCCTTGGGCTGGCTCCTCGACCACAAGCCGGCGGACCCGCAGGCGCTGGCCATCGGCGCGGCTGTGATGCTTTTGCCCGGCGTGTTGCTCTCGGTCGTGTTGTGGCTGGGGACGAACGCACTCCTCAAGCATGGCGGAATCGGCGGCGCCCTCCTTGCCCTGAATGCTCGAGAACCGGATCAAAATCAAATTGAGGAGCTGCGCCTGGCCGATGTGGTTCAGGAAATGGCGATTGCCGCCGGCCTGCCTGCCCCGCGCGTGATGCTCGTTGACGGCCCCGGCGCGAACGCCGCCGCGATCGGCACTTCGCCCGCCGACGCTCGCATCATCGTTTCGCGCCGCATGATCGATGAACTGAGCCGCGACGAACTGGAGGGCGCGCTGGCCCACCTGATCGCCTCCATCGGCAACGGCGATCTTCGCATCGCGTTTCGCGTAGCGGCCATTTTCGAGACATGCGGCCTGCTCGTCGCCCTGATCAACTCCCCGTTTGGTTCGCAGTCTCGCCGAACTCTGTGGCGCATCCTCCGCTACGGACTGGGCGGTTCGGCGAAGAATGGCGGCGGGCAGGAAGCGGCCGCCGTGGCGGAGATCCTGACCCGGAGCGTCACGCTCGAATCGGACGACATCGATCAGTTCTTCGATACCACAAAAAAGAAATCGATCTTCCGTTCCATTCGCAATTTTCTTTTCTTTCCCATTTTTTTCACAAATTTCGCCATCAAGCTGTCGCTCTGGTTTTTCTCCTCGGCGATGCTGGCGCCTTCCATTGCGCTGCTTTGGCGAACCAGGAAATACCTGGCGGACGCTTCCGCCGTGCAACTTACGCGCGACCCAGACAGCTTGGCCCACGCCTTGCAAAAGCTAAATGAGGATGGCGGTGCGGTTCCCGGCGGCAGCTGGGCTGCGCACCTGTTTATTGTTACTCCCAAGGACGGCAATCGCGCGAGTTCTGCCGGGCCCAGCCCGCGACAACAAGAGCTTTTGGCTCAAGCGTGGATTTCGTCAGGGCAAAGCAGCGGCACAACAGTGGCGGCTCAGTCCGGCAGCGCCGATTTTCCGTCGCTGGTCAAGGAATTTATGACCGTGCAACGGTCGGCCGCCGGCGGAGACGCACAAGCCCAGGCGCGCATTCGGGCCATGACTCAATTGCTGGCGGCGCTTGATCCTGCTCTCGCCGGGGCAATTCCTGATCCGGCCGATCTTGCCGCAGCTCGCAGCGGTGATCGCGCGGCTATGGTTCGCCTTCAACGCGCATCGCGGCAGTTCAAATCGCAAGCGAATCCCCAGGGTGCAGCGCCACAGGGCAGTGCAGGCGATGCAGCGCAATCTTCAGACGTGACGTCTCTAAGCTTTCTCAGTTTTCATCCGCCTCTCAAGCGTCGCTTGAAACGGCTGGATCGAATGGGCGCGCACGTCGAAATTGCCGCCGCAGACCGGAAAGCCTGGATTGTGGAGGCCGTGATTGGGATGATTTTTGCTCCGTTTTTGTTGCTGATCGTCGCGATGCTACTGCTGCTGATTTCCATCTTGACCTTGACCAGCCTCACTTTTCTGGTCATCTGGCTGGCCTTCATCCATACGCTTTTCGCACTTGTAGCGCACCCGTGAACAGAGAATCCGTTTTGAGGAGTCGATCGTGCGAATTTCGCCGGAACTGATCGCAATCGTCATTGCAGTTGTAGCAGTGTTTTGGGTGATCGCGTCATTTAACGGCCTCGTTGCTCTGCGCACGCGTGTGCAAAACGCCTGGGCCGAAATCGACGTGCAGCTCAAGCGCCGCCACGATTTGATTCCGAATCTCGTGGAGGCGGTCCGCGGATACATGCAGCACGAACGCTCGACACTGGAAGCAGTGACGCAGGCGCGCACGCAGGCCATGTCCGCGGGCAGCAACGTGACGCAACGTTCCGCCGCGGAGTCTGCGCTCAGCGCAGCGATCGGCAACCTGTTTGCGGTGGCCGAGAACTATCCGCAATTGCGTGCCGTTGAAAACGTGCAGCTTTTGCAGGAGCAACTCACATCGACGGAAAGTCGCATTGCCTACGCGCGGCAGTTCTATAACGACGAAGTGATGAAGTACAACACGGCGCAGTCCACGTTTCCGCGCAACCTCCTCGCCGGGATGCTGGGGTTCTCTCCGTCGGTCATGTTTTCGGCCGAGGCTGCGGAAAGGGTCAACGTGCAGGTGAAGGTATAGCACGGGCAGAAGGCACGGCACAGACGCCCAGGGCTAAGCCCATTGAGATCGCTGTGCTTGTCGCGGGGGCTGAAGCTTTGTCCCCCGGACTGAAGTCCGGGGCTTCCACCTCAGTCCGGGGCTTGAACCGCACTCCGCGCTTCCACCCGAGGGGCACTTTTCCGCCCGGAACCGCGATATTCGCCTTCTATTAACGATAGGGTTTTCTTCTTCTCGATCTAAGGTGGGTTAGTTAGTTCGCGGCGACGTGAGTAGACTGTGGATTGGCTTGATCCTCGCGGACTGGTCGCCGTGGATGCGTGAAATAATCTCTGCTTCCGTTCTCACCATCATTCAGCGCCGCAGCTTTTCGAGAGGTCTGCTGACCTGGCTCGGACATCTCGGCGGGCTCGGTCTGATTCCGCTTGGCATCCTCGACAACTCTGTCGTGCCGGTTCCTGGGAGCGTGGATGCACTTACAATCGTGCTCGCGGCGAATCAGCGCGACTGGTGGCCGTACTACGCGGCCATGGCCACCGTAGGTTCGTTGATCGGCGGTTATTTGACGTACCGCCTCGCCCAAAGAGAAGGGGCGGAGAAAATCGAAAGGAGGGTGCCGCGCAAGACCTGGCAGAAGGTGCGGGCCACTTTCAAGCGCTGGGGTTTTGGCGCGATCGCAACTGCCGCCCTGCTTCCTCCTCCCGCCCCGATGGTGCCTTTCCTGCTTGCGGCGGGCGCGGCGGAGTATTCGCGCAAGAAATTCCTGGGCGCCCTGGCGACCGGTCGCGGAGTTCGCTATAGCGTGCTCGCGTTCCTCGGCGCCATGTACGGCCGCTCAGTCATTCACGTATTCGCAAAGCATGGCCGTCCTGTCGCCATCGGTGTGGGGATCTGTGCCGCCGCGGGAGTTGCCGTTTTTCTCCTTTTGCGGCGGAGCAAACGCAAATCCGCACAGCACGCCTGACCTTGCTCGATCGGCGCATGAAATTGTCTCTTCGCTCTATGCAGAACCGGTTCGCCAGCATGGCGAGAGGTGTTCGGTCTGACTTTCGCCCTGGCCAATGAGACAGGTTACCCTCAGGGACAGATTGTCCGTTTGCAATCTAGCTTGAACAGTTCTGTTCATATACTTTTGGCCAGGGTCACTATCTCCGCTCATTTTGAGGAGGCAAGAATGGCCGAAGCCAAAGGGATGTGGGAAGGCCTGATGGATTTTTCGTTCCGCGCGTATGCGACGCCGCGGATGCTGAAGTTTCTTTATGCACTCCACCTGCTGGCGGGACTGATTGCTGCGGTGGCTTGGGTGGTCCTGGCGTTCCAGCAAACGCCGGCGCAGGGGCTCGTGACGCTGCTTCTCGCTGTGTTCCTCTACTTCCTGTGGATTCTCTACTGCCGTGTGATGCTGGAGGTGCTCGGCGCAGTGTTCCGCATCGCAGAAGCTATTGCTCCGGACCAAAATGCTGCTCATCGCGAAGCAGTTCTCGAAGGCGCGAGGTATTAGAATTCAGCGGCACGCTTTTTGACCTTGACTCGGTCGGGGAGCAAGAGTGTGCGGGGTCTCCGGTGTAGAATAATCACCGAAAGGAATCGGATGCCCGATTACACGAGTGCGCACGCGCGAGCCGGGATCGATGCCACACTGCCCAGATTGGAAACCTGGCCGAACCATTTCCCCGGGTACGAAATTACGATCCGGTTTCCGGAGTACACTTCGGTCTGCCCCAAAACTGGCCAGCCCGACTACGGGACGATAACGATTCAATATCAGCCCAACAAGTCGTGTCTGGAACTGAAGGCGCTGAAGATGTATTTGCTTGCTTACCGCAACCTCGGAATTTTCTACGAGAATGCGGTGAATCGAATGCTGCGCGACATCAAGACGGCAGTGCGGCCGGTGTGGTGCAGAGTCACGGGAGAATTTACACCGCGTGGCGGGCTGACTACGACGGTCGTCGCTCGCTGGCCATCACAACACATCCCGACTCCGCGGGGATAGACTTCCCGTTCTAGGTCAGCCATAATCCCAATGCAGTCACGGTTTTGCCGCTTCGGAGGATTTCGATGAGTCTGACGCCGAGCACTCCAACACCTGAGACGAATAAGGAAGTGCAATACGTAGAGCCTTCACCCCTGCCACGCTGGGTGACTGTGCTGTTCGTGGTCATATTCCTGTTCGTGGGCTACCTAATGTATGCAAGCTATTCGGAACTCCAAGCGTTTCACCGCAGCCAGGATGAGGCGGACAAGAAAACGCAGGCGCTCGCCACGGAGCTCGACAAAACGAATGCGCGCATGGCCGAGTACAAAGGGCAACTGGATGTCACCTCACAAAAGCTCGGCTTGACTGAGGATGAACTCGCACGGGCGCGGGGCTTGGCCCAAACCATCCGCAAACGGCAACAAGAGAGTGACGCGCAACTCCGCCAGCAGATTGGCCAGGTTCAGCAAGACACCTCAACTAAATTCGGCCAGGTGGCCACAGACATCAACTCGACCAAGACCGATCTCTCTGCGACGAAGGCCGATCTGGAAGCGACCAAAGGCAAACTGCAAAGCACCATCGGCGACCTGGGAGTGCAAAGCGGCCTGATCGCCCGCAACCATGATGAAGTTGAAGAACTGAAGCGCCTCGGCGAACGCGATATTTTCGAGTTTTCTCTGGGCAAGACCAAGTCACCGCAGCACGTTGGCCCTATTCAGGTGCAACTCCGTAAGGCGGATACCAAACACTATAAGTACACGCTCAACGTCGTCGCGGACGACAAGACGATCGAGAAAAAGGACAAGACCGTCGGAGAGCCGGTTCAGTTCTATGTTCGCGGCTCGCGCGCCCCTTACGAGATCGTTGTCTTCGAAGTGGGCAAGAACCATGCCAAGGGCTATCTGAGCACGCCGAAGTCGGCAAACGCTCCGCCCCCATCGGCCCCGGCTCCGGGCAACTAGTAAAGCGGGAATCTGCCGGACTGTTGTCACATAGTGTTCGCGATCTGAGATTCCACTCTTCAGGACGGCCTCTCCGTGTATCTTTGCTGACCGAGGTTAATTCCGCGTTGCTTGTGTAACGCAACGCGCATGGTGGTTGTCGAATTGAGTCACGGCTCACGAAGACGGTGCCGCCTGAAATTTCTCACTGTTTTGGCGCTGGTCAGCTTCAGTGCGCAGGGTGTGCTCGCCCAGCAAGGACAGACTGTCCCGGCCACGCAGCATCCGCTCGAAGCGAAAACAGAACTCGTCAAGCTGGACGTCACTGTACTTGACAAGCAGGGCGACTTCGTAGATGGTCTGGAGCAGAAGAGTTTTCGGATCCTCGATGCCGGTGTGGAACGGCCCGTGACATTTTTCGCTCCGGTCACTGCTCCCGCTGATGTTGTCATTCTCCTGGAAACCAGCCCCGCGGTTTATCTCTTCCAAGATGCGCACATCGCCGCCGCCTATTCGTTGCTTGGCGGGCTGGCCGCTGATGATGAAGTTGCCCTGGTTACCTACTCAGACGTTCCACAATCCGTAGTTCCCTTCACTACAAACAGACCTGAACTCATGAACGCGCTGGGAAGCGTCCAATACGCGTTAGGAATGGCCTCGCTGAATCTGTACGATTCCATTTCTGCCGTAATCGATGGAGTCTCGCGATTTCCAGGTAAGAAGGCCCTTGTTCTGCTCACCACCGGTCTCGATTCGTCGTCTCCCGAGCGTTGGGATGCTTTGACGCAAAAGCTTAAGCGATCCGACGTGGTGATTTTCGCGATCGGTTTGGGTCAAGGGCTCGGGGCCAACACGGTGAAGACCAAGGCCCCGAAGAAGCCTTCCCCGTTTTCGGACGCCACGAACGATTCGCCAATTCTAGACAAGGCCCGAAATGCCCTGGCCTCGCTTTCGGCCATGAGCGGCGGGCGCGCTTACTTCCCGGCATCCGGCCAGGATTTCGCCCCTGCGTATCGTGAAATTGCGGCCTCGCTGCGCCATGAGTACGTGCTTGGGATCGTCCCGCAGCACGATGGAAAATTCCACGCGCTGAATGTCGAAGTGCTGGACGCCAAGGGCAGCGTGCCGAAAAAGAAGCACGGCGAGGCTGAATATCGCGTTTCCGCTCGCGAAGGATACATGGCACCTCAGCCGTAATCTGTCACGACGGAGCCGGCACAACCAAACCTGCTTCCCTCGCTTCTGTACCAACCGTATAATCACGTGGCATTTTGTGAGTAAATGGAGGGCTGATGGAGCTGCGCAAGAAGTTTCTTCTTTCCTGCTTGCCCATTCTTTTTCTCGTGGTCGCTGCGCGTTTAGAACCTCGGGATCAAGCGACAGGGGCGAAAGAGCCACAAGCGAAGACTCCGCAGACCCAAGCGAAAACGCCTCCGCCTGCGTCGTCGCCGAATCGGCCGCGATTTGCTTTCGGCGGCAATGCAGCGGAAGTACCTGCAACATTCGTTCAGAATCTCGTGTTTCTGCCGGCGAATGTGAACCAGAGCAAGCCGTTTCTGTTTACGCTGGACACCAGTTCGGCCACTACCTCGATCGATCCCAGCCTGTTCGGACAACTCGGTATCAGGACGAACCAGCGCGTTGCACTCATTTTGCCGGGTGTGATGCTTCCATTTGACTCTCTTCCGCCTCTCGCAAGGACTGATCTAGCTAACGAGGCAGGGCGCCCGTACGAAGGAACGATTGGAAATGATTTTCTTTCGCGTGTCGTGATGGAAATCGACTACGCGCGCGAGACCGTCCGTATTTTCGATCCGAACGTCTATAAGTACACCGGAAAAGGAAAAACCTTCCCGCTCAGCTTAATGGACGGCATGCCTGTGGTACGGGCGAAGATGGTCACACCCAAAGGCAAGCAGTCAGAGGTTGATTTCGGCCTGAACACATCGATGATCGCGGGCGTAATCGTGTCGCAAAGATTCTCGGATGCCCATCGTATTTTCCCGACTCACGGCAAAATCGCACAAGGCTACGACCCTCAGTTGACCGGAGGAGAAAGCGTTTCTTTGTTCCGGCTGAGAAATTTCGAACTTGCCACCTCGGGCGCCCAAGACACCATTGCCGAAGTCTCTCGCTCGAAACTCGCCGGCGGGGATGATCCCAAACTGGCGGGCGTCATAGGCGGCGACCTTCTGCGACGCTTCAATATCGTTCTCGATTGTCCCCACCAACGCATTTTTGTCGAGGCGAACGCTCACTTGAAGGACTACGACGAAGAGGACAAAAGCGGGATCGCCGTAATCGCAAAAGGATCGAATCTAAGAACATTCGAAGTCGTGCACGTGGTCCCCGGCACGCCTGCGGCTGCGGCGGGCATTCATGCCGGTGATGTCATTGCCGGAATCAACGACGAAGCGGCTGCCGACCTTACTCTCGCCTCCCTCCGCGACATGTTCCGCCAGGTGGGGCATACCTACAAAATTCTCCTGCAGCGCGGCGATCAGACCAAACAAGTCTCCATGCAGATGCGGCGACTGCTGTAACCGTCGCGTTAGCAGCTTATTTTTGGAGGGCGATGGCGCGAGAAGAGCAGAACGCGCCGCTCATCGTAAGGTGCCTAACGACGGGTGAGGCCGCCTCACTTTTCAAAGCTGTGCATGGTCGACGCCATTTGGTGCAATCGTTCGTCGGCTTTGCCGAACACCGTCTCGGGTTCAAATCTTCCGGAAGATTTGCGCGTGCCGCCGCACACGCTGGTCAGGATCTCGATTCCCTGCTGGATGGTGGAAACAGGATAGATGTGGAACCGCCCGTTGGCGACGGCTTCAATGACGTCGTCGCGCAGCATCAAATCCTCCACGTTCTGCGACGGTATGAGAACACCTTGTTTGCCGGTCAGTCCTTTGATCCGGCACACGTCGTAGAACCCTTCTATTTTCTGGTTCACCCCGCCAATGGGCTGAACGTCGCCTTGCTGGTTGACAGATCCCGTCACCGCTAAATCTTGCCGGATGGCACAGCCCGATAGCGCGGACAGCAATGCGTACACCTCGGTCGAACTCGCGCTATCGCCATCCACGCCGGAATAGGATTGCTCGAAACACAAACTGGCCGCCAGCGATAGCGGCTTATCTTGCGAAAATGTCTGCCGCAGATAGCCGGAAATGATTTGAATGCCTTTGTCGTGGAACCGGCCGCTCAGGTTGGACTCGCGCTCGATATTGATGATGCCGACTTTCCCCAGCGCGACGGAAGCCGTGATGCGAACCGGCTTGCCGAAGGCGTAGCCGCCGATCTCGAGAACGCTCAGCCCATTCACCTGGCCGACGCGCGCGCCGTCGGTATCGATGAAAATGACTTTCTGCTCGATCATTTCGCGGATTTTCGTCTCGAGCAGATTATGTCTCTCGATTTTTGCCTCGAGTGCCTGCGTCACGTCCTCGGCAGACACAACGCCGTGCCCGTTATGTCGTGCCGCGTACGAGGATTCACGCGCGAGGTCGGCTAAATCGAAAAAGCGCGTGGTAATTTTTCCGCGCCGTCCGGCCTGCCGCACTCCATATTCCAGGATGGCCGCGACAGCCGTGCGGTCGAAGTGAAGCAGCCTTTCTTCATCCACCAGCTTGCGCAACCGCCCGCCGTACTGGCGCACGACTTCGTCACTCCACTTCATTTCTTCGTCGAATTCGACGCGCACCTTGAAGATCTTCTTGAAATCGTCCTCGAAGTCGTACAACAGCTCGTACAGATCGCGGTCGCCAATCAGAATGATTTTCGTGTGGACATCGATGGGTTCAGGCTTGAGCACAGCAGATGCAAACGGAAAAAACACATCCACGGGCTGAATCTCGAGCTTGCCGTGGTTCAGTGTGCGCTTGAGCGTGCGCCACACCCCGGTTTCCGTCAGAGCGTCGAGCGCATACATCACCAGGAAACCGCCGTCGGCGCGCAGCATCGACCCCCCGCGCAGGTCCATGAAATCGGAGTTCCAGCCGCCGCGCGAATCATAGCTGCGATGGATCGTGCCGAACACATTGGCATACGTCGGGATCGTTTCGAAGACGACCGGGCATTTTTCCTGCTCGCTGTGCGCCAGAATTACGTTGACTCCATACACGCGAAACGGATCCCGGTCCCCTCGCTCTTGCTTCGAGCCCCCGCCGTCCGAGGAAGGCTGGTCGTCTTCGCCTTCGCGTTCCTTGAACGGCTCGAGATTATCGAGAATGTGATGGCGAACTTCCTCGAGGTATTCGGAAATCTGGGTGCTCTGATATTTTTCTTTGAGTTCCTCGATCACTCCGTCGACCAGCACGGAAGCCGCCTCCTGCTCGAGGTAACTCATCTCGCTGGCGAGTTCGCGCGAGAGTGAGAGGGTCTTGCGGTACACAACGGTGAACTCCTGCCGGAACTGGTCGTACTTGCGTTCGAGTTCTTCCGCCGCGGCGTTTTCGATTTTGCCGTCCTGCACCATCTTGGGGATTTCTTCGATGGGCACCATCTGGCCTTCGAGAACCGGGAAAATCTCCGGGAGGGCCACCGCGCCCACTTGCATGCGCCCGAGCGCGAACTGTTCGCGGGCGATGCGGCGAGTGAAATCGTCCATCAATTCCTTTTCGCGCTGCGTAAAACGTTCGACGATCCGCGTCTTCTGGCGCTGAAAAGGCTCGCCTTCGAAAACCTGGGGGATGCGCCGGCGCAAAAAGTCGATTCCAGAATCGACCTCCTTTTTGAAGGCGTTGGCTTGCCCTCGCGGAAGGGTCAGCAGCCGGGGACGGTCCGCGTTCTTGAAATTGTTGACGTAGCACCGGTCCGGGGCCAGTTCGCATTGCGGATGCATCTCCTCGATCATCCGCACGAGCATTCCCCCGCGGCTCATCCCCGAAAGCCCGCATACAAAAATGTTGTAGCCCGAGGCGGTCAGCTCGACCCCCATTCGCAACGCGCGCACGGCCCGCTCTTGCCCAAAAGCTCCGTCCAGGGGCTCGATATCCGCGGTAGTTTCGAACGGGATCTGGGCGGGATCGCATCGCCACCTGAGTTTTTCCGGCGGCAGCGTCTCGTGCTTGGGACCGGAATTTTCCGTTTTCAAGACGATGTTTCCCATGGGAAGCGCACTCTAGCACGGCACCTTTCTTTTCTCACCTGCTTTGGATGCCACGTTTCTATCCCGCGCACTGGGAACATACAAATCGAGCAGGCTCGCCGCCGTTGCTACGATAATCGGCCCGAGCACCACGCCCAGCATCCCGAACACCGCGATACCTCCAAGCACGCTGATGAAAACAACCAGCCCCCCCATTTCCGCGCGACCGCTGATTAGCCAGGGCCGGATGAAGTTGTCTACGAGGCCCACGATTACGGCGCACACAATGACGAGAAAAATCCCTCGTCCGATATGTCCGCCAACCATCAGACTGATCGCAATCGGCCCCCAAATCAGTGCTGACCCGACGACGGGCACGAGCGAGAAAAAGCCCATCATCACGCCCCAGAAAAT
>Ga0187819_10000237_pt1 | contig 26673 bp, 22 predicted proteins | sample NC_wetland_sal_i_15_FD_132411 | JGI IMG/M metagenome (GOLD analysis project Ga0187819, IMG submission 132411) | Wetland sediment microbial communities from Neuse River Estuary, North Carolina, USA - SO4_4 | ecosystem: Environmental > Aquatic > Freshwater > Wetlands > Sediment | place: USA... | reverse complement strand
TGGTGCACGAAGCCACGGAGCGCGAGCTCACCACCACCGAGATCGGCGAAATGATCATGCACCGGCTGAAGAAGCTCGACAAGGTCGCCTACGTGCGGTTCGCCTCGGTCTACATGGACTTCAAGGACGTGCAGGAGTTCATGTCGGAGCTGAAAAACCTGCTGAAAGACCGCGCCAAGAAGTAAAGCAAAGAAGCAATGAAGTAACGATGTAAGGAAATTGCGGGACCAGAGTCTGTCCGGTAGCGGAACTGGGGCCTGTTGCCAGCCTGGCAGCCGGCGCCCGGGACCGCGAAGAGGTACCCCCTTCCCCTATATTTCGTATAAGGATTTGATTTCATGAGGGTTAGCTCGTGCCATGGCGCAAGGATATGATTCTGAGGGAGATAGGAGGAACAGTGGCGAGTGGCGAGTGAGGAGAAAAAGCACTGGGAAGGGGTGCGAGTGTGCGACGGAAAGGCGGCTGCAACGAGGCAATGAAGTAATGAGGTAATGATTGGAGAGGGACGCAGAGCGGAAGTGGCGCGTAGGGGAGAGTGCCCATGGCTGCCCTCACGGTGAGGAGGGTAGGGATAAATTTCCAACTGTTTATTCCGCTCGTTACCGCAGTACAGAACGCGCGGGATATTGGGGTGCAGGCTCGGATTTTTCGTTTGATTGTGAGCTCCGCATGAATCGCAAGTATATTTTTGCGGGAGACAAGTAACCTTTTCCCACGTTTTGAGGGTCAGGAGCCATTCTGTGCCACAGTTCCCGCACGTTGTTCTATATAGTCTGTGCTGGTAGCCCATCTAAATTCCGCCGTCGTCTTCGCGATGAACACAGCCGTGCCCTCGCGGGCCAAATAGCCTTGGATAAGACTACCCTCAACAGTATATCTTCCTTGCGAACAAAAAACGAACATCGGCCGGGGGCGCGACCCTGCAAAGGAGCAAGGCAAGATGGCGAGCTGAACTCACCGCTACAGGAGAACGGCGAAGAAAGAGAAGAAGTGCGTATCCGCGGTGGGCGCAATGGTTGTGCGCCCCTGCAAGGGCGGAGGGCGAGATCGGAAGGTGGGTCTCAAAACCCCCAGGCGCAGAGGCGGCGCCTGGGGCACCCGCAAGAGGGCGGGATGGCCTTCGAGGCTCCCTTCGTTCCTCAAGGCAAGCGGGTAAAAAGAAAGCACCAAGATGCCGGGCTTCTCGACACAAACCGTCGAGACCCCCACAAACCGGGGGAAAGCCCGGCGCTACAAAACCAAGCGAAAGAAGAGAAGAGGCGGGTGTCCGCGGCGGGCGCAATGTATTGCGCACCTACAAGGACGGAAGGCGAGATCGGAAGGTGGGTCAAAACCCCCAGGCGCAGAGGCGGCGCCTGGGGCACCCGCAAGATGGCGAGATAGCCTAGGGGGCGCCACCGGAATGCTTACGGGCTAGCGGGGCCAGACACCAGCCGTGAAGGTGCGGATGGTGGTGAAGCCGAGGTTTTCGTAGAGCTGGACGGCGGAGCGATTCTCGGAGGTGACCGTCAGAGTCAGCTCGCGGAATTTCATGGCGCGAAGGGCTTCGGCGGAAGTTTGCATGAGAGTGCGGCCGAGGCCATGGCCCTGGTAGCCGGGGAGAACGCAGAGTTGCGTGGTGTGGCCGACGCCGGGGGAAACTTCGCTGGTCAAGACGGCGGCGATGAGCTCATCGCCGCCGGGTTGGCGAAGAACGAAGGAAGCGCCGGGCACGAATTGGCCGCAACCGGGGAGCAGAATGATGTTCTTGAGAAATTTCAAGGCGCCGGCGCGGCTGCGATATTGATCGTTGATTTCACCGTCGACGTGATTCATGTAGCACAAATAGATCAGCTTGGCGGAGGGTTCAAAGAAACGATCGTTCCAGCGGTCGAGCCGCATGCCCGCAGCAGCGCCGGGACGCGATGTGGAGGACTTTTGCAAATCGAGGAGCATAAACTGGCGCGTGTAGAGGTGAAAGCCTTGCTCGCGGAGTGTGGCGTCGACGGGTCCCCCGAAAGGCATGAGCTGCGCTTCGATGCGCGAGAGTTGCGGCACCGCGCGCATGGAGTAAAGCATCTCGTCCAGAAGGCGGCGGCCGATGGCTGCTTGCGGGTAACGTGTGGAAACATAAAGTCCGCCGATCAGACCTTTTTGCTCTTCGAGGACGTAGAACGAGTAGCCGGCGGCAGTGCCGTTTTCAAACGCCACGCAGCCGCAGAGAGCGTGAGCCTCCAGGAAGCGCTTGATCAGGTCGAGCGCGCCGCGGTAGTCCCAATGCAGCTCATCGTGCCAGTGGCGCGCTTCTTCTTCCAGGAGTGGCTCAAGCTGGCGGACGCTGGTTTGTCGGAGATCGACGATGTTCATGGACGGGTGGAGAGCAGCGCGACCCCTGTCGCACGAAACCATGATAGCTGGCAAAGGGAAGTAAATGAAGTGAAGGAGGTAGGGATGAGGAGGCAAGCGAGGTTGAGGAAGTAAGGATGTAAAGAAGCCAAGGAACAGATCAGATTCGGTGAATGACCGCCGCGCGATGGACTTAGTCATAGGATACGCATGGGACACATGACCAAGGAGTGGCGGGATTGGAGTTTAGCCGGTGTGCTAGCATCCAAATTATCGCGCTGATATTCGAGTAGTGGGCTGGGAGCCCGACTGCATAGACCACGAATGGCCAACCTTTCCGAACTTCGCTCTCCGATGCGCTGGTATATCAAGCTGTTGACGGCTGTGCTGGCGCTGGTGTTCTTTGCCGTGCTGGCGACCCTGGCCATTGCGGGCTTCCTGGTATACCGGATCGTCAAGCCGCAGCGGACCAGCAGCGACATCAATCTGCAGAGCTTTCCCGGACATCCGGACGCGGTGGATTTTACGGTGAGCGGAGGCGGGGCCCGGCAAGGACTGTTCTTCCCGGGATTCCGAGGAGCCGCGACAATCATCCTGTGCCATGGCTATGGCTCGAGCAAAGGTGAGTTGCTGACGTTGGTCACCGCGCTGCAGGATCACCAGTACAACGTGTTCGTGTTTGATTTTGCGGCGCACGGCGCGAACGACGGGATTACCACGTTCGGGTACAGCGAGGCCGATGAAGTGCGAGCGGCCATCGATACCTTGGCCACGCGCAGCGACGTCGATCCGGCCAGTTTTGGTTTGTGGGGGTACAACCTGGGCGCGTACGCGGCGTTGCGAGAGGCTGAGAGCGACAAGCGCGTGCGGGCGCTGGTGCTGGACTCGGCGTATGACTTGCCGGAGCAAATGGTGAAGGTGGGCGTCGAACAGCAAGGGCTGGGGGGATTCCCGCTGATGGCGCGGTCGGCGGAGCTCAGTTTTGATTGGCTGAATCGCAAGTATCGCGGGGAACTGCCGCTCTCCAATTCGCGAAAAATGAATACGCTGGCGGGCGTGCCGAAACTGTTCATTGAGGCGGTCGATGACCCGGAGCTGGGCGACATCACTCGGCAAATGTACTTGAAGGCGCCGGACCCCAAGGATCAGGCGCAGATTGCGCATGGGAATTTCGCGAACATGAGCGATGAGGACAAGCGCGCGTATGAGAATCGCGTGGTGAGTTTCTTTTTATTGCGGTTGCCCGCTACGGGTCACGCTGCCCACTAGCATTTTCGGAGTTAGATGTAACAGTTCAAAATTATCGGCTTTGCCGATCTCTCTCCACAAATCAGAACACGTCATTTCTTCAGGTATCTTCGAGCAAGTGAGCAATCCAGTTGCAAGCACATAGACTTCGCGTGATGGATCGCGGTCCCATTCCTGCAGATCGGTTCGCAGATAAAAATTCAAACCGTAAACAGTGGCCCGCTTGAGGTGTGAGACTCGCAAGGCGGCCAAAGGCATTTGGTAGGCCTGGATCTGATACGCCACGTAACGCGGCGACAGAATCGAGACGGGAGTGTACGGCACGAATATCTCTGAAAGGCGGAAAGTGAGAAGGAGGGACAAGACGACGGCTGCGAGCGCCGCGCTGCGCCAAGAGAAAAAAGAAAGGATGCCGAGGAACAAGTTTGCCAGCGCGAGAAAGAGCAGAACTAATTTAAATAGGGGAGCAAACGCGATGAGAGTCTTCAGGAGTCGATCATCGTCCTTTAGTAGTGCAATGAATGCACTGGCAAACAGTGCTGCCATGGCCAGCGATGCCAGGGCGAACGAACGGCGTTTGGTGAGCGACAAGGATGTTGCGGAACGAGACAGGATCAGGGCAATCGGGGGAACGGCGGGGAGGATGTAGCCGGGGAGTTTGGAGCGAGAAATTGTAAAAAACACTACGCAGAACAGCGCCCAGCAGAAGAGGAAGTACGTCCATGGGCTCAGTTGACGAGTGACTGCGCGCCTCAGCCCGACGATCACTGTCCAGATGAGAGCGGCGGTCCAGGGAAGGAAGGCAATGAGGATGATCTCGGCGTAGAACCAGAACGGTTGGATGTGCTGGAATTCGGGAGTAAGGAAGCGCTTGAAGTTGTGCTCGATGATGAAGATGCGGAAGAAATCGGGGTTGCGGCGGGCGCAGAGGATGTACCACGGGAGCGCGGTGAGGCAAAAGGCGGCGATCGCGGCGGGGTGAAGCAGGCGATACGTGTCGCGCCAGCGTTTCGTGAAGAGCGCCCAGAAGAAGATGCCGCCGCCGCACAGAACGATGGCGGCAGGGCCTTTGGCGAGAACGGCGAGGCCGAGGAAAAAGCCGAAGGGGATGGAAGTAAATGAGGCAGAGGAGGTAAAGGAAGTAAAAGATGAAGGCGACGAGGCTGGTGCGTTGGTTGAAGCCGAAAGGGAGTCCGTTGTGGGAACGAGACGTAGGAGGACCGCAGCAGCGACCATGGCGATGGTGAGCATGGCGCTGAACGGCATGTCGGTGGCGGCGGCGTGAGAGAAGCTGATCATCCCGACGGTGGTGGGAAGAAGAAGGAGCAGCCAGCGCGCGGTTTCCGCGCCGTAGAGGCGCAACGCCAGCCAGGCGAGTGCGAGCGTGGCGAGAAGGGCGGAGACAGCGCTGGGCAAACGGGCTGCGGCTTCGCTGACGCCGAAGAGTTTGAAGCTGAGCGCAGCGCCCCAGTAGTAGAGCGGCGGCTTTTCGAACCAGGGCTTTCCATAGAGGCGTGGCGTGACCCAGTCGCCGATCTCGGCCATGTCGCGGGCGATCCAGGCGTAGCGCGGTTCGTCGGGGCCGACGAAGCCGATGGCGTCGAGATGGCTGAAGTAGCAGACGTAGAGAGTGACGAGAATTAGGACGGCCCAGCCGATGCGGGCGGCTAAATTTTGCGTATTCGTTGGCTGATGCGCGGGCGGGTTGGTCTCCACGGGGCGAGTCTAGCATGACCGTACCGAAGGCTCATGCTTGCTCATGCTAAATACGCCCGCCTCAGAAGGCGGCCGCTACAAGGTCGCTAGGACGCCCGCCTGCCTTCGAAGCTCCCCTCGTTCCTCGGGGCAAGCAGGGTAAACAGAAGGCGGCCGCTACATCGGAGCAGGGCAACTTGGAAGTGGCGGGCGGGAAGCGGGAGAATGCATACTGTCGCGCGTCAGGCGGTTTGTGGCCTCCGTGGGAAACGATGAGCGAGTGGTTGGAATATGCTGCGGTTTGGGTAATTTTGAAGACGCTTGGCGCGTTGCCGCGAAGTGTGGCGCGTGGCGTGGCGGCGTCCGTGGCGCGCGCGATGTACGCTTTACTGCCAAAGCTGCGAAGGACGGCGGAATTCAATTTGCAGCTGGCATTCCCGGACTGGAACGATGCGCAGCGCGAGGCTGTGATTCGTGGGATGGTGCGCAACCTGGGATGGATGGCGGCGGAGTTTGCGCGCTTGCCGCGGTACTCGAAGGAGAACATCGGGGAAGTCGTGATTCTCGAGGGCCACGAGAACTTTCTCGAGGGGCAGCGGCGCGGCAAGGGTGTGTTGTATTTGACGGGGCACATCGGTGCGTGGGAGCTGTCGTCGTTTGCGCACGCCTTGTATGGATTTCCGCTGCATTATATGGCGAGACCCCTGGACAACGCGCGAGTAGATGATCTGGTGAACCGCTACCGCTGTTTCTCGGGCAATCGCCCGATCTTCAAGAATGAGTCGGCCCGAGCGCTGCTCAAGATTTTGCGCGAGCCGGGGACCGTCGGAATTCTGGCGGATCAGAACACCATGCCCGAAGAGGGCGTTTTCGTGGATTTTTTCGGGAAGACGGCGTGTACGACGACGGGAATCGCGCGCGTTGCGCTACACACAGATGCAGCGGTCGTCCCGGGGTACGCGTATTGGGATGCGGGAATCCGAAAATACCGGCTGCGCTTCGAGCCTGCCGTCGAGTTGGTTCGAACAGGCGATACCGAGCGGGATGTTTTTGTGAACACGCAGAAATTTACGAAAGTGATCGAGAGCATTATTCGCAAGCATCCGGAGCAGTGGGTGTGGGTGCATGCGCGGTGGAAGACGCGGCCGAAGGGTGAGGCGCCGCTGTATGATTTTTTGTGAGCGGTGCGTCGAACGGCAGGAAAAAACTTAACACAGAGGACACTGAGGGAAGAACACCCTTCGAGGCTCAGGGTAAACAGAGTTCTCAGAGAAGAGAAACGAACGTCGAGGCGCAGAGAAATCGTGGAAGATTGGTTTTGGTTCGGCGAAAGAGTGGGGGCTGGCAATGATGCGGACGGCGAAGGACTTGGCAGTGGCGATTGGGGCGAAGATTGAGGGCTACAGCGCGGTTGAATTGAAGGGAGTGGCGGCACCGGAGCGTGCGGGGCCACACGACCTGATCTACGTGGAGGCAGCGAAGCATGCGGAGCGTGCTGCGGCGTCGGCGGCGCTTTGCGTCATTGCGGGAGAAGGCGTAACAGTCGTCGGGAAGACGGTGTTGCGGCATGGGCAGCCGAAGGTCGCCTTTGCGAAGGCGGCCGCGCTGTTGTTGGGGCGGACGCCGATCGCCACGGGGATTCATGCGACCGCGATTGTGGCGCCGCTGGCGCGGATTGCCGCGGGCGTTAGCATCGGGCCGTACGCCATGATTGGGGAAGACGTGCACGTGGGAGAAGGCACGCAGATCGGGCCACACAGTGTCGTCGCCGCAGGATGCTGGATCGGGACGCATTGCCGGATTCATCCGCGAGTCACGCTATACGGCGGTGTGCGCGTAGGAGACCGCGTGGAGATTCATTCCGGAGCGGTGATCGGCGCGGACGGATTCGGATACGCGCATGGCGAAGGACGCTATTGGAAATTTCCGCAGATTGGAATCGTGGAGATAGGCGACGACGCAGAGATTGGCGCGAACACCACGATCGACCGAGGTTCGCTCGACGATACGCGAATTGGCGAGGGCGTGAAGCTGGACAATTTGGTTCACGTGGGACACAACTGCCAGATCGGCGCGCATACGGTGATCGCCGCACTAACGGGCATTTCGGGTTCCTGCGTGTTTGGAAAGAACGTGACAATCGGCGGCCAGGCCGGCTTTGGGGAACATTGCCATCTGGAAGACGGCGCCGTGATTGGCGGGCAGTCCGGAGTGCTGGGCGGCAAGATTATCCGAAGCGGGCAGACTGTTTGGGGCACGCCGGCGCGATCGATGGATAAGTTCAAGGAACAATATGTGTGGCACACGCGGCTCCCGGAACTCGCGGCGCGCATCAAAGAATTAGAGGCAAAAGTCGGCGGGAAGTGAGAAGTGGGTAGTTGGTGGTTGGGGATCTTGGTTTGGGGTGGGGGAGCTGGCTCGGGCTTTTGAGAGGTCGCGTTCGCCCGGGCGAGGATGATTAGACGATGGCGCTGCATACACCGTGAAGGCGGCGGCTAGCCGCCGCACTCCATAGCGAAATGACGGACGAAAGACATTGGCGGGTGATTGTGGTTGGCGGGCACACGCGGAGCATTGGGAAAACGCAGTTGGTGTGCGACTTGATCGCCGCGTTTCCGGGAGCGAACTGGGTCGCCGGGAAGATCACACAGTACGGGCACGGAGTCTGCGCGCAAAATGGCGAGGACTGCGATTGCGCGCCGGACGAGCACATTTGCGCCATCAGTTGGGAAACGCGGGCTGACACCGGAACGGACAGCGGGCGATTTCTGGCGGCGGGGGCGCGGCGGTCTTTTTGGCTGAGAACCAAACAGGGCTATCTGGCGGAGGGTATGCCGCTGCTGCGCGCGGCGCTGCGGGACGAAGCAGTGAATCCCGAAAGCGGGTTGGGGAACCTGATTCTGGAGAGCAACACGCTGCTGCAATTTTGGAAGCCGTCGTTGTATCTGATGGTGCTGGACCCCACCAAGGCCGACTTCAAGGAGTCCGCCCGGTTGCAGATCGATCGGGCCTCCGTCTTTGTCTTGCGGGAGGCGCTGCCAGAGACGGCGGATGTGGCGACGCAGACGGCGTGGACGGGCGTGCCGCTGCAGCTTCTACGCGGCAAGCCGCAGTTTTTGCAGCGAGAGGGCGACGCGTTGCCCGGCGGTTTGGCCGAGGCGGTGTGGGCCATGCTCAACGGCGGCGTTCCAGTTGACGGCATTGCCTCAGGAACCTAACGGCACGTCGCGGCATCTTAACGGTTGACCGGTGGCCGCGAGATAGCGATAATTCAGTAGTACTTGTGTAACCTTGTCTGCTGGGGCGTCGTTCTTGGTTTCGGAAGTGCTTGCGAACAAAGTACTTAGAGCACGTAAGGCGAACCGAGGTCGGGTCCTTTGGGAGGGGAGTTCGTTGGCGACTGGCACACGCATCGGGCTCGACAGCGCTGCTCCGGCGCCTGCCGTTTGGCGCCAGCACGATTGGACCACACGCCTCGAGCAAGCCATCGAGCGCGGCGCGGATCATCTGCTGTCCCTGCAAGTTGACGAAGGCTACTGGCTCGGAGAGTTGGAAGCCGATAGCACCCTCGAATCCGATTACATCTACTATCTTCATGTTCTAGGCAAGGCGGATCCGAAGCGAATCACTAAGCTCGCGAACTACGTCCGGCAGAAGCAATTGGCCGACGGCGGGTGGAGTATTTATCCGGGCGGTCCGTCCGAGCTGAACGCCACCTGCAAAGCCTACTTTGCGCTGAAGCTGGCGGGTGACGCCCCCGATTTGCCTCACATGACCCAGGCGCGCGACACCGTGCACCGGCTCGGCGGGCTGGAGCGCAGCAACTCCTACGTGCGGTTTTATCTGGCGGTGGCCGGCGCGGTGGGTTGGGATGTTGTTCCGGCGATTCTGCCGGAGATGATGCTGCTGCCGAATTGGTTTTACCTGAACATTTACGAAATGTCTTCCTGGACGCGCGGCATCGTGATTCCGATGGCCATTCTCTCGGCCCTGCGTCCGGACTGGCGCCTGCCGGAGCGTGCCCGCGTGGACGAGTTGTTCTCCGATCCTTCACGCCAGACGGCGGCCTTTGACTGGAGCGATCAGCTTCTTTCCTGGAGAAATTTCTTCCTGGCGCTTGACCGCGCGCTGAAACTTTACGAAAAGCTGCCCTGGAAGCCGCTGCGCCAGCGCGCCTTGCGCGAAGCCAAATCCTGGCTGCTCGAGCACATCGAGCGAACCGAAGGGCTCGCGGCCATCTATCCCGCGATGATGAATTCCATTTTTGCGCTGATGGCGCTGGGGCACGGGCCTGACGATCCGCTGACGGCGCGCGAGATTCGCGAATTTGCCCGGTTTGAAATTGAAGAGCACGACACGATTCGCCTGCAACCCTGCGTCTCTCCCGTGTGGGATACGTGCATAGCGATGGTCGCCCTCGAAGAAGCCGGCGTGCCCGCCGATCATCCGGCGCTGGTGAAATCGGCGGAATGGATCTTGTCGAAGCAGGTCCTAGGCCCGGGCGATTGGCAGGTAAAAAACAAAGACGCTGAGCCCGGCGGTTGGGTCTTCGAGTTTCGCAACGATTTCTATCCCGATGTCGACGATACCGCCTTCGTCTTGATGGCCCTGCAACGCGTGAAGTACCCCGACAGGGTGCGCATGGAAGCAGCGGTCCGCCGCGGCATTCAGTGGCTATTGAGCATGCAGAATCGCGACGGGGGTTGGGCGGCGTTCGATCGCGACAATAACAAGGGCTTCCTCTGCAACATCCCGTTCGCCGATCACAACGCGATGCTCGATCCTTCCACCGCGGACGTTACCGCGCGCGTGTTGGAGTGCCTGGGCCGCTTCGGCTGGACGGCCGAGCATCCCGCGATTCAGCGTGCTCTGCGCTTCTTGTTGCAAGATCAGTGCGAAGATGGTTCGTGGTTCGGCCGCTGGGGCGTGAACTACGTCTATGGCACGAGCGGCGTGCTGCGGTCCATGGAAACGGTTTCGCTGACGGCGAAAGAATATTGCCAGCGCGCGGTCAACTGGCTCCGCGCGGTGCAAAAGGCGGACGGCAGCTTCGGTGAGTCGCTGCGCAGCTACAACGAGCCGGAGACGAAAGGCCAGGGCGACAGCACGGCTTCACAGACGGCGTGGGGCTTGATTGGCCTGCTGGCGGGCGCTGAGGCGGACGATCCCGCCATCCACAAAGCGGTGTCGTATCTCGTCGGCCAGCAAAATTCCGACGGATCGTGGAGCGAAAACGAATTTACCGGCACGGGCTTTCCGTGCGTGTTCTACCTGAAATATCACCTCTACCGCAATTCCTTTCCGCTGTACGCTCTGGCGAGGTTCCGCAACAAGGCGCAGGAAGCGCCGGAGTACCGCGCCATGCAGTTCCGGCCAGCCGATTTCCGGCTGCGTAGCGGATTCTAGAGCGCCTGATGCGGTTTCCTCTTCGGCTGATCGCAGACCTCGCCATCGGCCGCGTTGCACGCGCGTTGCGCTTGCGGCGCAATGACCCCTTAATTCTCAATCTCGCGGCGGACGAAAGCGTTCCACCAGCGTCGCCCGTTGTTTGGATCGGGGGTTCTGAGCCGCTGGAACGCGCCGAGATCGCCCGCGTGGCCAACGCGGTGGCCGCCGCGGGCCACTATGTATTCTTGCAGACCGATGGCATTCTCCTGCGGCGGCGCATTCACGAGTTTCAGCCGTCATCGCGCCTCTATTTGACGATCGGCTTCGACGGAACCCGGCAATCTCACGACAGCCGCGCGGCGCGACAGCGCGCCTTCCAAGCTGCGCTGGATGGCATGCGGACGGCAAAGCTCTGCGGCTTTCTGCTTTGTGCGCACTTGATCTTGCAGGCTGATGGCGATGCGGTCGAACTGACGATGTTGCACGACGAGCTGCGCAAGTTGAACTTTGACGGCTTTCTGATTTCGCCCGCCGCGCCCACCAGCGAACTGGCGCGCAGTGTGGCGGACGCCCGCCGCCGCTTGCTGAGCCGCCGCTGGGCGTTGCTTTCGCGCTTGCTGGATTCTGTCGGGCTGGCGGCGTCGGCGCGGGAATCGTCGCAAATTTCGCGCAACCCGGTCGCAGAGCTGCCGCCGGCTAAGTGTGAAGAGAGCGTGCAGGCACCATGACTACGCTGGTTACAGGAGCGGCGGGCTTCCTGGGCAGCCACGTTACCCGTCAGTTGGTGGCGCGCGGAGAAAACGTGCGCGTCCTACTTCGCCCCTCCAGCCAGAACCGCGCTATCGCGGACCTTTCGCTCGAATACGTCACCGGCGATCTGCGCGATGCGGCCTCGCTTGACCGCGCCATGAAAGACGTCAAGCGCGTTTTTCACGTCGCCGCGGACTATCGCCTTTGGGCCAAGCGCTCCAAAGACATCTACGATTCCAACGTCGGCGGCACCAAAAACATTCTCGCCGCTGCAAAGCGTGCGCGCGTCGAGCAATTCATCTACACCAGCACGGTTGCCACCATCGCTGTTGACCGCCCCTCCCCGCCGAACGAATTCACCGATGCCAAGCTCGAAGAAATGGTCGGCCACTACAAGCGCTCGAAGTGGATGGCCGAGCGCGAAGCGTTAAACGCCGCCAAGGACGGCCTGCCGGTGATCGTGGCGATGCCCACCACGCCGGTGGGTCCGTGGGACTGGAAGCCCACGCCGACGGGCAAGATCATCGTCGATTTTCTTAACGGCAGTATGCCCGGCTACGTCGCTACCGGATTGAACTTTGTCGGCGTCGAAGAGTGCGCCGCCGGCCACCTCCTGGTCGCCGAAAAGGGCAAAGTGGGTCAGCGCTATTTGCTCGGCGGCGAGAATCTGACGCTGAAGCAGATGCTCGATTTGCTGGCGAAGATTACCGGCCTGCCCGCGCCGTCTCTGAAGATTCCTCACGGGCTGGCGCTGGGTGCAGCCTACGCCAGCACGATCTTTTCCCGTTTGATCGGCCGGGAACCGAGCATCACGATCGAAGGCGTGAAGATCGCGCAGCACATGATGTTCGTCGATTGTGCCCGCTCGCAGAAAGAATTGGGGTTCAAAGCCGGGCCGGTGGCCGCAGCGCTAGATCGCGCCGTTCGCTGGTACGAAGCCAACGGCTACGTCACCGCGCGCAGAGCAAAGCGCATCGCGCACGCCGCAGCGTAGCCGCGGGCTAGTATTTGTAGGGGCGCAGCATGCTGCGCCCCATCTCGGCACGATGTCAGCCGTTGACGGTGTAGCGCCGACCTTCAAGCCGGCATCATACTTGGGCAGGACCTCAGTCGAAGGGGAACGCGGGCACAGCACTTCGTGCCTTTGCAAAGAAAATAGAATGAAGGTCTTGGTCACATTCGCGGTAGACGCCGAGTTCGCGTCCTGGCGCAAGCTGCGACGTTTCGAGAAAGTGATGCGTGAAGACCTGGATTGCTACGCGTCGCAAGTTCGTGCGACCCAAGTCAAAGTGATTTTAACCGGCATTGGCGGCAAGAAGGCGTGGGTCGAAGCGACAAAAGTCCTTTGGGATGGCGACATTGATGTGTGCATCTCAAGCGGCCTTGCTGGAGCGCTCAAACCCGAGCACAAGCCGGGAGAAGTGCTCGCCGCGGAATCGATCTACGCGGCGAATTGGACGAAGGTGGTTGCGGGCGACTCCGCGCTGCTTGATCTGGCCGCAGGTTGCGGAGCCAAACTTGTGAAGTGCTTCTACAGTGCAGACCATCTAGTCCTCAAGGCCGAAGAGAAGCACAAACTAGGGCTCAAGGCCGACGCCGTTGAAATGGAAAGCGTTGAAGTCCTGTATGAGGCTTCGGGTTTCGGCGCGAAGGGAATTGCCATTCGCGCAATCAGCGACGCCGCCGACGAAGGTCTGCCCCTTGATTTCGCGCGGGCCACAACCGAGTCAGGTGATCTGAGCATGACTCGCGTAATGGGTCAGGTAGCACTGAATCCCGGAGCCGTGCCGTCGTTAATTCGATTCGGCCAACAGAGCCGGATTGCGGCGGAAAGGCTCGCGGCCTTTCTCGAGCGATACCTCGAGAAGTTGGCTGCCACGGATTCGGTTGCACTGGCCGATGGAGTAAGCAAAGCATGAGTGGTACCCGCACAATCGTGGAAACGGTGAGTAGCCTCGGCCCGGTGCCTAAAACCATGCGCGCCGGCGTCTACCGCGAGAAGGGAATCGTGCGCGTCGAAGAAGTTCCCGTCCCTGAGGTCGCCGAAGGCGAAGTGTTGATCAAAGTCGCCGCTTGCGGCGTCTGCGGCACCGACATCAAGAAAATCTTCCAGCGCTACGTCGAGCCGCCGCAGATTCTCGGCCATGAGCTGGCGGGCACCATCGTAGCCGTCGGCCGCGGCGTCACCAAATGGAAGCCTGGCGACCGCGTCATGAGCTTCCACCACACTCCTTGCGGCGCCTGCTTCTACTGCCAGAGGCGCCTCTTCTCGCAGTGCAAGCAATACAAGACCACCGGCCTCACCGGAGGGTTCACTCCCAATGGCGGAGGCTTCGGCGAATACGTCAAGGCCATGCCCTGGGTAGTTGAGCGCGGCATCATCGCCCTCGGGGACAACGTCAGCTTCGAAGAAGCCACGTTCATCGAGCCGATCAACACCATCGCGAAAGCCGTGCAGAAAGCGCGGGTAGCCGCGGGCGAAACCGTCCTGATCCTGGGCTGTGGCCCGATCGGCCTCCAGCTGCTGATGGTATCCAAGCTCGAGGGAGCCAGGCTCTACACCAGCGACCCCATGGCCGAGCGCCGCGCCAAGAGCCTCACCCTAGGAGCGGTTGAGGCATTCGACCCTAGCAGTGGTAAGCTTATTGAAGTGGTTAAGGCTCGGACTGACGGCCGGGGGGCCGATGCGGTTCTCGTGGCAGTAGCTGATCCTGCGGTGGTGCCGGACGCGCTCGCGGCGGCGCGGCCTGGGGGACGCGTTCTGCTCTTTGCCGCGAACGACCCTGTGACCAAGATCGAGTTTCCCGCGGCAGCTGTGGGGATCGATGAAAAAGAGATTTTGGGCAGCTACAGCGCGGCGGTGGACATTCAAGAAGCAGCGGCCGAGCTAGTGCTGTTGCGGAAACTCCCGGTGATGGAAATTGTTACGCACCGGTTTCCACTGGATAGAATCCAGGAGGCGCTGGAACTTGCGGCGCGGCCTACAGCGGAATCTTTGAAGATTCTAATCACGCACGCATGAGAACAACGACCACCAAGAAGACCGACTTTGCCGGCGAAGAAGCCGCCGCGGTCGTACGCGCGATCGTGCCATCCAAGATGACCGCGGCCGTACTCTACGGCAGCGAGGATTTGCGCATCGAGAAGATCGACGTGCCCTCGGTGGCCGCGGACGAGGCGCTGCTTCGGGTCCGGCTGGCGCTGACCGATGGTACGGACCTGAAAGTCTGGCAGCGCGGCTACCACGCCAAGATGATCCAGCCGCCCGCGGTATTCGGCCACGAAGTCGTGGGCGAAATCGCGGCGGTGGGCAAGCGCGTGGACGCCCGCTGGCGCATCGGCCTGCGCGTGATTGCGGCAAACTCCGCGCCGTGCCTGCGCTGCTATCACTGCCGCCGCGGCCAGGAAAACCTCTGCGAAGATCTACTGTTCAACAACGGCGCCTATGCCGAATACATGCGCATCCCCGGACGCATCGTGATGGAGAATATGCTGGAGGTGCCGCACTCCGTCGATGACGGCAGCGCGGCTCTCGTCGAGCCGTTGGCCTGCGTGCTGCGCGGAATTCATGAGATGGAAGTCCGCACCGGCGACTCTGCGGTGGTCATCGGTTGCGGCCCGATCGGACTCAAGTTCGTCCGCATGCTTTCGCGGCGGGGCGTGCGCGTGATTGCGGTCGCGCGGCGATCGGCGCCTCTAGAGATTGCCCGGCGTCTGGGTGCGGTGGCGACGATCGACGCGACCAACGTCACCGATGTGGTTGCGGCCGTCAGAGAGTTGACCGAAGACCAGCGCGGGCCGGACTCTGTGGTCGAAGCCACCGGAAATCCCGCCACCTGGCAGCAGGCGCTGGCGATGGTGCGCCGCGGCGGGGTCGTGAATTTCTTCAGCGGCTTACCTTCGGACACGCTAGTGGAGATCGAGCCGGCGGCCATTCACTATTCCGAAATCAAGATCATCTCGACGTTTCACCATACCCCGCGGTTTATTCGGGAAGCTCTCGAAGCCATTCGCCGGGGGGACATCCTGGCTCACGACTTCGTGACCGAAGAAATCCACCTCGCCGAGCTCCCTCAGGCCTTTGAGCGCATGAAATCGCGCAGCGGCGAGATCAAGCTAGCCGTTCGCCCGTGATCCCGGTTCTACCCAAGCGTTACCGAACGCCGGACGGGGACGCGCTGAAGCGCGCCCCTACAAACTCTGATGCTGCGTCCCTCTGAACTCGAACTCGCCGAATACGCCCCGCCTGCCGGCTGTTCGCCTGAGGCAGCCCAACAGTACACGCACTGGCTCGCAACGCACCATTACGAAAATTTCAATGTTGTGTCGTGGCTCTTGCCCAGGGAACTCCACCAGCATTTCTACAACGTTTACGCCTACTGCCGCTGGGCCGACGACCTTGGGGACGAAATTCCCGAAACCTCGCGCGCCCTCGAGCTTCTCGATTGGTGGGAGCGAGAGCTGGACGCCTGTTATGACGCGCAGCCTTCGCATCCCGTGTTCGTGGCCCTGCGCGAAACCGTCGTTGCCAAGGACATTCCCAAGCAGCCCTTCGCCGACTTGCTGAAAGCTTTCCGCCAGGACCAGGCGGTGAAGCGCTACCTGACTTGGGATGCCCTCCTCGGTTACTGCGTCTATTCCGCGAATCCCGTCGGCCGCTTGGTCCTCTATCTCTGCGGCTACCGGGATGAGCAACGCCAGCATTTGTCGGACGCCACCTGCACGGCTCTTCAGCTTGCCAATTTTTGGCAGGACGTGTCGCGCGATCTCGAGAAAGGCCGCATCTACATCCCGCTCGATGCCGCCGCCGCGCGAGGACTCAGCGAAGCCGATATCGTCGAGCGCCGCTTCGACGATCGCTACGTGCAACTGATGAAAGATCTGATCGCCCGCACGCGCCTTCAGTTCGCCGAAGGCATGCCGCTGGCCAAGATGGTCGATGGCCGCCTAGGTGTTGACCTCGAAATGTTCAGCCGTGGCGGCCTTGCGGTGCTGGACGCGATCGAAGCGACCGGCTACGACACACTGCACCAGCGCCCAGCGATCGGCAAAGGCAAGCAAGCCCAACTCCTGGGCCGCTCCCTCCTGTCCCACCTGGCCGCAAGGATTCTCCCCATAGGGGCGCAGAATGCTGCGCCCCAAGCACCACAATCAAACGTACTTGGTTCCGTTCAACTGTCGCAAGACGCAGCCCAATCCTACGAAGAGTGCCACCGCGTCGCCAAAGCCGCACACAGCAATTTCTACTATGCGTTTTTCCTGTTGCCCAAGCCGAAGCGCGACGGGCTGGCCGCCCTTTACGCTTTCATGCGTCTGATCGACGACGTTGCCGACGAAGGCGACGATTTGACCGCGAAGCAGCGTGGCTTGGCGAAGTGGCGCGCCGCGTTGGACGAAGCCGTCACCGGCCCGGCGCAGTCGGCGGCGTCCTGGCCGCTGGGAGCTGCAGGAGTTTTGCCCGCGCTCGTGGACACCATGCGGCGCTACAACATACCCGCCCGCTATCTGCACGACCTGATCTCCGGCGCGGAGATGGATCTCACCGTGCAGACCTATCCCACCTTTGACCGCCTGCGCGAGTATTGCTATCGCGTGGCGGGCACCGTGGGACTCACCTGCACGCACGTCTTCGGGTTTCGTGATTCGCGGGCGCTGGACCTTGCGGAAAAACTGGGCTTAGCCTTCCAGTTGACCAACATCATCCGCGACGTGCATGACGACCACACCTTGGGGCGCGTGTATCTGCCCGAAGAAGACCTCGAGCGCTATGGCGTTTCCGCCGAAGACTTGGGACGCACCGAGGCTACGCTGGGCGTGCGGGAACTGCTGCGCTTCGAGGCTGACCGCGCGTGGCAGTACTATGAAGAGGGCGCGGAGCTACTGGGCTTGATTGATCCGGAGAGCCGCAACGCGCTTTGGCTGCTCACGCATACCTATAGTGCGCTTCTAGCGCGCATCGAAGCGCTGGACTTCGCGGTATTTGGCGAGCGCGTGCGCCTTTCGCGCGCCGAGAAGATGCTGTTCATCGCGCAGGCACGATTCGGCCGCGTGACGGAAGAGAATATCCTTGAAAAGCGTGATCGTGATCGGCGGCGGCTTGGCGGGGCTGGCGGCCGGCGTCGCGCTGGCTGAAGCAGGCTGGCGCGTACGGCTGTTCGAACAGCGTCCCTTTCTCGGCGGCCGCGCCACGTCTTACGTGTTGCCCGACGGCGAGCACGTCGACAATTGCCAGCACGTGACCTTCGGTTGCTGCACCAACCTCGAAGATTTTTACAGGCGCGTCGGCGCGGAGAAAAAAATCAAATTCTTCGACCGTCTGCTGCTCCTCGATCCCCAGGGGCGCCGCGGAGAAATGCATGCCGGTTTTCTGCCCGCGCCGTTTCACATGACCGGCTCCTTCCTGACCTTTGCTCCCCTAGCGCTCAAAGACAAACTCTCGATCGCTCGCGCCTTCTATTCGATTCTGAAAAGCGGCGGCCATCCGCCCGATCTGGACGAGCCTGGCGGCCTTTCGATGCTGGAATGGCTGCGCCGGCGGAAACAAACGCCCGCCGCCATCAGCCGCTTCTGGCGCGTGGTTCTGGTGAGCGCTCTTTCCGAAGAACTCGATCGCATTGACGCCCGGTACGGAGTGGACGTTTTCTGGAAAGCCGTCCTTTCTAACCGCACAGGCTACCGTATGGGCGTTCCGGAGGTTGCGCTTGCCGATCTCTACGACGGCTGCCGCGCCGCGATTGAAGGCAAGGGCGGGGAAGTGATTCTGCGGTCGCCGCTGCGCAAGATCGTGATCGAGAACGGCGGCGTCACCGCTGTGGGCTTCGATGGCGAACGCCAGGAGACGGCCGATGCCTACGTCTTCGCGCTGCCGCATGGTGCGATAGCCGAGTTGCTTCCAGAGGCTGCCAAGCAAATGGACGCGTCCCTCGCAAACCTGGAAAAACTCAAAGACGCGCCCATCACCGGCGTCCATTTCTGGTTTGACCGCGAAGTCACGAAAGAGCCGTTTATCACCTTGCTCGATACCACCACCCAGTGGATCTTCAATAAGACCGCGCTCTATGGCCCAGCCAGCGGAAATGGCAAAAATGTGACAAATGGGCAGTACCTCCAGCTGGTCATCAGCGCATCCTATGATCTGTTGCTGAAGCCGCGCCAGGAGATCATCGACCTGTGCCTGAAGGAAGTACGCCAGGCTTTGCCGGCGGCGCGTGATGCAAACCTGGTGAAGGCCACCGTCATCAAAGAAGCTGCCGCCACGTTTTCACCTGAGCCCGGCGTGGACCGCTGGCGCCCGAAGCAGCAAACGCGCATTCGCGGCTTGTTTCTCGCCGGCGACTGGACCGACACCGGGTGGCCCGCCACGATGGAGGGCGCGGTACGCAGCGGCTATATGGCCGCCGAAGCCGTACTACGCGTCGCCGAGACGCCGCAACAGTTTCTGCAGCCCGACCTCGGCATCGACGGCCTAGTCCCCCTATGGGCGCGAAGACGTGCGTGACGTAGGGTGCAGCATTGTTTACCCTGAGCTTCAAAGGGCTGCGCCCCAGCTTGGCGACCAAATGCGAGCTTCGACGGTTCTTTTCAGCTGCTCAGCCGTCAAATCTGTTCGAAAGAGCCGATGTGCCGCTCGTTCGCGGTAAGCTCTTCGGAAACCAAATCGAGATTCTGGTATTCGGCTCCTTGAGCCTGAAGAAATTCTTCGTAGGATTTGCGGGAAAGCCAGTAGTCGGCGGTGAGGTAAACGCGAGGCTTGCTCGTGTCCCGGAACAATTGCGTCCCGGCATGGTTGGCATCGCGTCGAAACAGGGACTCCCAGTCGCCCCCGGGGCCATAGACTCTTTCAAAGCGCTCTTCGCAACCGGGCTTGACTTCGAACTCCCAGAGGACTAAAAACATAGATGTCCCATCTCCTGCTCGAATGCCGGCAATCCTGATTCGTAAACTCTGGGGAAGATAGCGCTAGCGGTCGAGTGTAGCAATCCGATTGGATTCAAGCCAGGAGTGCGGTTTAGCGCTCAAAGATAGCGATTTTTTGTGGCAGTCCGTCAGGACTGATGGACGGAGGCGTTTGTGGATCGAAAGTACAGTCACCGCGGATACCGCGATGCCGAGAAAAACGAAAAAAAAGAGCGGTCGCATGACCGCAAGCCCCCGCAGGGTGGGCCCCGCGCCGATCAGTTTGGCCCGCGCACCCCGCGGATGGTCGGAACCGTAACCCGTGCCCGTTGTGCCAACTGTGGTGCAGTCCTCGCCGCCGGCTTCGATCCCAACGGCAAATGCCCCAAGTGCCAGCTCGAACTGCACTGTTGCAAGCAATGCCGCTTCTTTGACTCCGGTGCTCAGTTCGAGTGCACCCAGCCCATTCCCGAGCGCATCTCTCCCAAGGACGCCAAGAACTCCTGCACCTTCTACGAATTTCGCACCACAGTCGAGAAGGACACCGCTCCGACGTCCTACGCTCAGAAGACTTCCACCGCGGCCCCAGCCGCTCCCCCGCGCCACAGCGACGCGCGCCAAGCCTTCGAGGATCTCTTCAAGAAGTAGAGCTCTGTGGCACAGACTTCAGTTCACCCAGAGCCCCGAAGTGTCTGTAACGTCAAGGCACGGTCTAACAGTCTGCAAAGAGTGTCATTCTGAGGACATCCGGCGAGGATGCCCGAAGAATCTCAATTTCAACCGTTGCACTGAATAGTTGGACGACTCGCGTAGATAGCACAGCCTTCAATCTGCGCCAGTTTGAACCCTGCCGTTGCATGCTTCCATCTGCCAGTGTATCTTCCGCCGCCCCGCCATTGCCAAAACCAGTAACCTACCGCTAAAGTGAATCAACGCGCCCCTCTCCGCGCCAGAGGAACGCTCACGATGCCCGCCCGCACCGACCGCTGGCTCACCGCCCAAGAAACCGCCGTCCTCATGAACATCACCAGCGCCGAAGTCTGTCGCCTCCTCAGCATTGGCCGCCTCACCGGTTCCAAGCAAAAGCATCCCAAGCGCCCCGGCAAGGCCCAATGGCTGATCGATCCCAAGTCCGTCGCCGCCGAGAAGCGCCGCACCGCCAAGCGCCTCGCCGCTTTAGCCCGCCGCCGCAGGCGCGCGTCCCCCGGTTAATGCCTCCCTCTACTGCGGAACCACCTGCACCGCTCCCACGTTGAGCTTTTGCAGCTCCGGCTCGATCTTCGCGCGATCTCCCACCGCCACCACGAACATGTGCGCCGGGTCGATGTACTTCTGCGCCACCCGATGCACGTCCGCCACGCTCACCGCGTCGATCGCCGGCGGCAGCTTCTCGTAAAAGTCTGCCGGCAATCCATACACGTGCAGCGCCCCGAAGGTCCCCGCAAGCTGATCCATGGTCTGGAAACGCCCCACCAGCGATTGCGAATAGTTGTCTTTCGCCAGCTTCAATTCGTCGGAGCTCACTTCCGTATCCTTCATCCGGTTTAGCTCGCTGAAAATCTCCTGCGTCGCGGGTCCGGTGACATCGGTGCGGATCGAACCGCCGGCCCAGAAATAACCGGCCCCGCGCCGAAAATCAAACACCGACCGGGCGCCGTACGTATACCCATGTTTTTCGCGCAGATTCATGTTCAGCCGGCTCGAGAACAGCCCTCCGAGCACGGTATTCATGACCGTCAGGGGCACGAAGTCCGGCGTGCTGCGCGACGTTCCCACTCCCACCGCCAGCAGCGCCGTCTGCGGCGATCCCGGACGGTCCGACACATAAACCGCCGGCGAAGGTGCCACCGGAGTCGCCGGAACCGCCGCCGTAAAGTTTTCGCCCTTCCACGCGCCGAAATATTTTTCCGCCAGCGCGCGCGCTTGCGCTTCCGTCACATCTCCCGCCAGCACCAGCGCCGCACCCGATGGCACGAGGGTCTTCTTCCACAAGCCCGTCAGGTCCTCGCGCCCGATCGCTTTGTTCGCTGCTTCCGTGCCCAGCGGTGTGTAACCGTACGGAGCATCTCCGTACAGCACGTGACCGATGATCTTCGTGGCCAGCGTGCGCGGCGAATCCTTCTGCTGCAGCAGCGTCGTTATGCGGCTCGTGCGAACCCGCTCGATCTCGTCCGCCACAAACGCCGGACGCAGCGCCGCATCCGCAAACAAGCCAAACGCCGCGTCCTCATTCTTCGTGAGCGTCTGCAGTCCCACCGCCGTTGAGTCGTCGCCCGCCTCGGAAGTGACGTTCGCCCCTAGCTGTTCCACCGCCGCCGCAAACTCCAGCGATGTCATCTTCGTCGTGCCTTCCGTCAGCATGTCCGCCGTGAACGAAGCCAGCCCTGGCTTATCCGCCGGGTTCACCGCATCGCCTCCGGTGATTTCCAGCGCCGCCGAAAGCAGCGGAAGTTTGTGCCGCTCCACCAGGTAAACCGTCAGCCCGTTGCCCAGCTTGAACACCGCCGGCACCGGCAGTACTAATTTCGGCGCGGGTCCCGCAGCGGGCGCCTTGGCGCGCCAAGCTTCCTCGGCAGCACCGCTCGGCGCGGGCGCCGTTTCCTGGCCTTCTTGTCCCGCCGGCGTCTTCGGCACGTCATTCAAAATCTTTTTGCCGGGAACGCAGTCCACCACCACGCGCGCGTTCGTCACCAGCTCCGTTTCGGCGCGCTTTTTCAGGTCCTCCGCGGTGACCTTTTCATACCGCTCGAAATCCTTCTGCAAGAACCCAGGATCGTGCAGGTAATGGTTGTATTGGTTCAGCAGATCGGCCACGCGCCCCGTTGTTTGCAATTGCTCGATCATTTGCGATTCCGTCCCATTGCGCGCGCGATCGAGCTCTGCTTGCGTCGGTCCTTTGGCGCGGAACTCCGCCAGCACTTCGTCGATCGCTTTTTCCAGATCCTCGGGCTTCACGCCCGGCCGCGCCGTCGCCTGAATCTCCACGACCGACGTCAGCATCATCGACTGGTTGAACGCGTTTACGTCTTGCGCGATCTGTTTGTCGTGCACCAGGCTCTGATACAGCCGGCTCGTTTTTCCGCCGCCCAGAATCTGCGCGAGCAAGTCGTTTTCCGCATCGCCCTGCGTCAGGAACGAAGGCCCGAACCACGCCATGTCCACACGCGGCAGCTCCACGGTATCCGTCACCACCGCGCGCCGTTCCGCCGTGATTGGCGGCGTCTTCACGTCCAGCTTCGGCACCGCCGGACCCGCTGGCAGCGTCCCGAAATATTTCTCCACTTCCGCCTTGATCGTTTTCGGATCGAAATCCCCCGCGATGCTCAGGCAGGCGTTATTCGGCGTGTAATACTGCTTGAAAAACTCGCGCACGTCGTTCAATCGCACCGCTTCGATGTCCGCATGCGAACCGATCACTTCCCCGTAATACGGATGCCCCTTGGGAAACAGTTGATGGAACAACTCTTCCTGCGCCACGCCATACGGCGCGTTTTCGCGCGTCTGCCGCCGCTCGTTCCGCACCACATCCCGCTGATTCGCCAGCTTTTCCTGGTCCAGCGTCGGCAGCAAATAGCCCATGCGGTCGCTCTCCAGCCACAGCGCCAGCTCCAGTTGGTTCGACGGCAGGGTCTCAAAATAATTTGTCCGGTCAAAGCTCGTCGTGCCGTTGATCCCGGTGGCGCCCGCAGCTTCCAGGTACCGGAAGTGCGCCTTCGGCCCCACATGCTGCGACCCTTCGAACATCATGTGCTCGAACAGATGCGCAAACCCGGTGCGCCCCGGCACTTCATACGCCGGCCCCACGTGATACCAAATGTTCACCGACACCAGCGGCAGCGTGTGATCCTCCGACAGAATCACCTCCAACCCGTTCTTGAGCTTGTATTTCTCGAACGCAATACTCGGCAACTTTTCCGCCTTCGCCGCGACAGTGCGCGCCGCCGACCCCGTCCCGAGCTGCTTCCCCTGCGCCGCCAGCCCAAACAAACTCGCCATCGCAAACACAGCCGCAAACACCATCGACAATCCACGCCCAATCCGCTGAGACATCGTTCCTCCATTCAAACAAACCGAATTTCGCATGATATCAAATTCACCCACGCCCCACGTCACCCCGAACACTCGCACACTCCGCGACCCTGTACCGCCAGGGGCGCTTGTTTGCCCAGAGCCTCGAAGGGGCCCGTCCGGTTTACCCTGAGCTTCGGAGGGCCAGCGCGTCTTGCCACAATGCTGTGAGGGGCCCATCTGTGTAGACACTGAGAAGCAGTTCACCCTGAGGTACGAAGAGCCCGTTACTACGTTACATTATTACTTCATTCCTTCTTTCTCAGATCGAACAGCGTCGGCGCCTCGGGCGGCGTCGACGCAATCTCTTCCAACTCCGGGTAGTGCTGCCGCAGCGGCTCGGGCACGTTCACTTTCGAGCCCTTCAGCAAGCTGATGAGCTGCAGCGCGTTGACCACGCTCTTGCCCAGGTAGTGATTGTTCGTCACCACGAAAACATCGCGACTGCGTTCCGCCACGCTCCGGATGCGACCCGCCCACGGCGCAAGCTCCTCGGCGGAGTACAGGTAGTTGTAGCGTTCATGCGACGGGATGGTCACATCATCGCTGAACCACGTATCGTAACGGCGTCCGTGCAATCGGACGTAGCCGATCGGCGACGTCGATTCGGCGGAAGGCTCCAGCGATCTTCCGATGATCGGCTGGTCGATATTGCAAAACGCAGCCTTATGTTCACGAAGAAGCGCAAACACTTCCGCATCGTTCCACGAAGCATGGCGCACTTCCACGGCCAGCGGATAGTCCGCGAAGCGCCTCAACAGCGCGATGAGATACGCCGTGGTCTCGGCGCTGCGGTGAAACGAAAAAGGGAATTGCAGCAATACTGCGCCCAACTTGCCGGCGTTGCGGAGCACATCGAAGCCGGCGCGCACCACCCGCTCGTCTTCAGCCGTTGCGACCGTCGTCTTGGGGCCCGGCGTCGCGATGATGGCGTCGTGCGTGAATTTCTGCCAAAGCTTGGCGGTAAACAGAAATCGCGGATTGGCGGCCACACGATCGAGCCATTGATGCGCGTGTCCCGGCTGCATTGGCGAGTAGAACGAAGTGTTGATCTCGATGGTGTCGAAAAATTGCGCGAGATACGTGGCTTCGTGAAAATCCCTGGGACGCCGCGAGGGATACACGTAGCCGGCCCAATCGGAATAGGACCATCCCGCCGGCCCGACGCGTATGTTCGCAGACGCAGGGATCGCAGCAGGAACCGGCGGGTTGCTCGCCGATCGTTTCGTGCGTGCTCGCGGCATACAGAACGGCGCGCCACCCCACAAAGACAAAAGGCGCGCCGCGGGAAGAGTAGAGGCACCCGAGTAAATATGTCAACGAACACAGCAATCGCCCAAACCCGTTTGCCGGGAACGATGCCAGTTGCTATGCTCTCCCCACCATGCGGTGCAGTAAGAGAATCTGCGTCGCCCGCCCCTCCGCCAAACCATCCTACAGGTGCATTCATGAAACTCTCGATCAACTACAAACACGTAGAGTCGCACGACGCCGTCGAAACCGAGACTTCGCGTTCCATCCGAAAACTCACGCGGCTGTTGAAAGCCTATGACCCGGACTTTGTCCAGTTGCACGGCGTTTTTTCCAAGAATCCGCACAAGGAAGAGCATTCCTTGTCACTGAACCTCTCCTTGCCCACAGGCACGCTGCACGCCACCGGCACCGGCGAAAACGTCCGCGCCACTTGCAAGCAGGCCTTCAGCGAGCTCGAAGTGCAAGTAAAGAAGCACCAATCGCGCCTGCGCCGCGATTACGAATGGAAGCGCAAGCGGCCCCGCGCCCGGGTGGTCGAAACCTCGTAGCTTTGGCTGCCGCGCCCAAGGGAGATACTCCATGAAGCGATCGTGTGTCGGCGTCGCGTTTTTGGTGTGCGCCACATTCGCGCAGCTGCCAGGCGCCAGCGCTCAGGCGCAAAGCGCGCCGCGATACGTGGCCGAGCCGCAGACGATGCCTCTTTGGGAGAAGGGCGCACCGGGAGCGCTGGGTGATCGCGACGACGATAAGCCCACCATCACCTACTACTCTCCGGTATCGCCCAGCGCGTCGGGCACCGCCGTGATTGTTGCTCCCGGCGGGTCGTATCAGTTTCTTGCCAGCAATCACGAAGGCCGGCAAGTGGCCAATTGGCTGAATGCTTTGGGAGTGACCGCGTTCGTCTTGAAATACCGGCTCGGCCCCAGATATCACCACCCCATCGAACTGGGCGACGCGCAGCGCGCGATCCGCATCGTGCGCGCCCGCGCTGCGGAATTCGGCATCGCGCCCGATCGGATTGGCATCATGGGCTTTTCAGCCGGCGGCCATCTGGCATCGACTGCGGCAACGCATTTCGACAACGGCAACCCGGCTGCCGCTGATCCCATCGATCGAGTGGGCTGCCGGCCGGATTTCGCGATCCTGGCGTATCCGGTGATTTCCATGAGCGCGCCGTACACGCATCAGACGTCGGCGACTAATTTGCTCGGCGAAAATCCCGATCCCAAATTGCGTGAAGAGCTTTCTAACGAGCTTCACGTGACGCCGCAAAATCCGCCTACCTTTCTCTTCAGCACCACCGCCGACACCGTGGTGCCTCCGGAGAACAGCGTCGCGTTCTATCTGGCGTTGCGCAAAGCCGGTGTGCCCGCCGAACTGCATATTTTTGAAAAAGGTCCGCACGGCGTCGGTTTGGATCTAGACGACCCGCTGGCCGGGGAATGGCCCGCGCTCCTGAAAAACTGGCTGCGCGCGCGAGGCCTGCTGACGAAATGAGGCGATCCAGTAGCATGAGAAACGAGGCAATCGAGTGGCATGAGAAACGAAGCGATCGAGCGGCATAGGATCTTGGTGATGGCCGCAGTTTCTGGAAGGGAAGCAATTACGCCCAAACTTCGGACATGGTAGACTGAAAAGCCCGGAAGTGATGGATCAAGCCAAGCGGATGCGCTCACCTCGAGCCGAACCGCTTGCAAACGCTGGCGTCGCTCTTCAGCGCAACGCGCGCCAGCCATTCCGCGGGCCAAGCAGCAACCGCGCAACTACAAGTACGTGAAGAGTTTAGGGGCGTAGCTCAGTGGTAGAGCAGCGGCCTTTTAAGCCGAAGGTCGTGGGTTCGATCCCCACCGCCCCTACCATAAGTCCCGTTGAATCCGTTGGCCTTACTCGCCAAGACTCCCTGAATTCATAGCGCAGAGGGGGAGTTGGAGTGAACCCTTGAAGTGGCACACAAAATTGGGCACAGTTTCCGGGAAAGGAAGCACACGTGGAGAGAAAGAGATACTCCCGGAAATTTCAGCGAATGGCTGTCGCACGGATGGAGACTTG
>Ga0187819_10000236_pt1 | contig 26676 bp, 23 predicted proteins | sample NC_wetland_sal_i_15_FD_132411 | JGI IMG/M metagenome (GOLD analysis project Ga0187819, IMG submission 132411) | Wetland sediment microbial communities from Neuse River Estuary, North Carolina, USA - SO4_4 | ecosystem: Environmental > Aquatic > Freshwater > Wetlands > Sediment | place: USA... | reverse complement strand
TGGATCGGATCGAGCGTATGGACGCGCTTTCCACGATTTACGCCCTGCCGAGCGCCTTCCAGGGCCAAGAGCGGCGCTGGTATCTGGGCCTCGCGCTGTTTGAGGATGGCGTGGTGCCCATGCTGAACCCGGAGGGATTGCTGACCCGCGAGCACCTGGAGCGGCTGGATGCGCGGCACCTGGCTGGAGCGGTTCCCGCATGACCACATTGACCGAATCCGCCGAGAAGGCCTACGTGCTCCTGCGGCTGGGCGAGCAGCGGTTTGCCGTGCCCGCGGAGGCCGTGGACGAACTGACCGGGGCGAGCCAACTGCACAAATTGCCGCACACCACGCCGCTGATCGAAGGCGTGATCGTGCGCCGCAAGCGCATCGTGCCGGTGCGGGACGTGGCCAGCTTGCTCACCGGGCGGGCGTTGCGCACACACCGCTTCTACCTGGTTGTGCGCCGGCGCTATGGAACTGTCGAGGAGTCCGAAGCGATTCCCGTCACGGGCGATTGCGAGCTATTGAGCGGCGTAATCGCATTTCCACGCGGGGATCAGCAGCCGGACTACATTGCGGGCAACCTGGAATTGGCCGGGGAGCAGGTTCCCCTGCTGGATCTGGAGAAGTTGGTGGCGGCCGGGCCCCAGGCAGCAGGGCCGGCGGGGAGGGCGGCATGAGCGCCACCGCATCGGTCCCTCTTCGCGTCATGCTGATTGACAGCAACGTGCTCTTCTCGCGCCGCCTGTGCGAGGCACTGCGCCGCGAAGGCATCGAGGTGGTGCAAGCCAGCCAGTCGGCCTACGCGCTCACCATGCTGGAATGGAACATGCCCTCCGCCATCCTTTGCGCCACCAACCTGCGCGAGATGGGCGCATTTGAAATCGCGCCGCTGCTGCGCGCCGATCCGAAGACCGCGCAGATTCCCCTGATCGCCATCAGCTCCGGCGACTCCGCCGCGCTGATGGAGGCCTTCCGCGCCGGCTGCGACGAATGCGTGGACCGCCGGCGCCCGGCGGACGAGATCGCCGCGCACGTGCGGAACCTGTTGCAGAGCCGCCAGGAAGGCTTCCAGCCCACGCAGATGCTGGCCGGGACGGAAACGAGCCTCTCCGGCAAAATCGAACATCACGATCTGACCAGCGTGCTGCAAATGCTGAGCCAGGCGCGCCAGACCGGCGCGCTGCACATCAACGCGGCCGGGGCCGACGGCGTCATCTTTTTCGACGCGGGCGAGATGACCCACGCGGAGTGCGATGCGCTGTTCGGCGACGAAGCCGTGATCCACATTCTCAAGGTCTGCCAGCAGACCGCCTCCGGGGTGTACAAATTCGCCTACGGCGCGGCGGCCCTGCATCGCACCGTGCTGCGCTGCGCCACGGACCTGCTGCTCGACGCCATGCGCGAGTTCGACGAGGCCGAGCGCGACAAGGCGAACCAGGAGTCCTCATGAGCGACACGCCCACAGTTACGCCGGTCGAGGCGCCGACCGTCTATTTCATCGACGACAGCGCCACCATGCGCGAGGTGATCAAGATCGCTTTCCGCAAGGAAAACATCCAGGTGGTCACCTGCCCCAGCGTCACGGCGGCCATTGAACAGTTCGGCGCGCAGCGGCCGGACGCAGTGATCAGCGACGTGATCATGCCCGACCGCGACGGCTACGAGCTGTGCAGCTACGTGAAAGGACACGCGGAGCTGGGGAAAACGCCGGTGATCCTCATGTCCGGCGTGATGAATCGCACCGTGGCGGAGAAAGCCACGGTGGTGCGGGCCGACGAATTGCTGCGCAAGCCTTTCCAGCCGCAGGAACTGGTGGCGCGGGTGAAGAAACTGCTGCGCGGTGAATCACCGGAGGAAGCAGGCGCCGGCGCGCCCACACCCAAACCCTCTGCGGGCAGCGCGCCTGGCGCCCTGAGCGGCCTGAGCGGATTGTTCAGTCCACCGGCGCCGCCGAAGCCCGTGACTGCTGCTCCTACCGCGGCTCCTCGCGAAGCCGCGGCCGCGGCACCGCCCGCAACTCCCCCTGTGGAAATGCATCGCCCGCCGGCCGCAGCGAAGCCGGTCGTTCCGGCAGCACCCGCCGTCGCGCAAGCGCGCCCGGCTGCGGCACCCGCCGTGCCAGCGGCCGCGCGTCCCGCCGCGCCGGCAAGCGTGACGTTGCCATCCGACGTGCAACGGGTGCGCCTGGAAATGCAGCGGCTCGAATTGCTGGTGAAGAAACTGCAATCGGAATTGGAGGCGGAGCGCCAGTACTGCCAGGCTCTCGAAGCGCACATCCGCGCGCTCCAGGGCTGCGCGTAAGGGACCGGGGAGAAGCAATGATGCCGGCCACACTGATCACCGGAAAGGAGCGGGTGCGGCTCCGCGTGCGCATCGAGGCACGGGGCAGTGACGCCGACGGCCGCGAATTCCACGAGAACGGCTCCACGGTGGAGATCCATCGCGAGGGCGCGCTCGTGGAGCTGCCCGCGGCAACTGGGCGGATTGTGCCCGGCCAGTTGTTGACCGTGCGGCGGCAGCACGGTGAAGACGGCTGGCTCCAGGCCCGCGCGCGCGTGCTTGGGCTGGTCGGGACCACGGAAAATACGCGGTGTTACAGCGTGGAACTGCTGGAGGGAGAAGAGGATTTCTGGGCCATCGAGTTCCCCGGATGCGGCCCTTCGCCGCACGCCGTGGCCTGCATGCTGCTGGAGTGCTGTTTCTGCCATCGGCGCGAAGTGGTGTACGTGAACGATCGCGACATGCTCTGCTTCAACACGCAGCGGGGCATCGCCCGCCCGTGCGCGGCGTGCGAGATGCCGACGATCTGGGTCCAGACGCTGGATGAAGATACCTCGAGTTGCGTTTCCAACTCCACCGGCTTCCAACGCATCGGCCAGCCCGCACAGATCCACGACCGGCAGGCAACGCCGCGCTTCCGCACGCGGCTCACGGCGTGTGTGCGCGCCGCGGGATGCGACCTGGAGCTGGCCGTGTGCGAAAACATGTCCCGCGGCGGCCTGTGTTTCCGCACGCGGCGTCGGTACCAGGAGAACGATATTCTGGAAGTGGCCGTGCCGTACACCAAGGGCGCGGCAAACATTTTCGTGCCCGCGCGCGTGGTCTACGTGCAAGAAGTGCCGAGGGCCGGCCTGCACCGGCACGGCGCCGCCTACCTGCGTCCTGCCGAAGAAAAGGGCGATTCGCAGTAGGGCGGACATCGGCCTGCTCTCTTAACCTCTTCGAGGCGCCTGACCCTCCCATATTGCCCTCGTCCAGTGTCGCGCCAACGCACAGACTGGACCTGCTTCACGCCCCGCCCCACACTGGACAAACCGCTCCGCTGGCGGTAGAAGAAAGCGACTGCTCAATGTTGGGGCGACGGGGAGCAAGACCATGGCGAAACGAGTTCTGCAAGGGATTGCGCTGCTGTGCGCGGCGCTGATGGTGGCGGCGGGCGGCCGGCCCGCGCCGGCGCCGGCAAAGGTCTCAGATCAGGGGGTGTACACCTACGTGGCGCTTTGGGGAGTGCCGCGGGCGCAGTGGGGCCAAATCGAAAAATTCTACAAGGACGCGGTCCCGACGCTCGACAAACTCGTCGCCAACGGCACACTGACCGGCTGGGGGAATGCGCGCGTGTTCGTCCATGACGACACGGGCATCACGCACGAAAGCTGGATCACGGCGACGAGTTTTGCGGATATCGTACGCGCGCTCGACGCCGTCCGTACCGCCGTGCCGCAGCCTGCGGCGGCATTTGCCGGCTCGAAGCACGTGGACGAACTACTGCGCGCGACCATCCACGGCCAGAAACCCGAGGCCTCCGGCGCGGGCCTGCTCTGGGTAGCCAGCTACGAGGTGCGGCCCGACCAGATGGAAGAAATCGCCAGATTGTTCGAGACCGGAATCAAACCGCTGTTCGACGAGCAGATGGCCGCGGGCACGATTCTCTCCTATGCCCTGAACTACCAGGCCGTACACACCGGGCCGGCGGGCGGCGTCTCCATCTCCTACCTCCTGCCCGATGCCGCTGCGGTTGACAAATTTCAGGCGGCACTCGCCGCCTACGAAAACCTGCACCCCGAAATCGGCCCGTCCATGGAAGCCACCATGGAGTACGCCGCACACCGCGATTCCGTTTACGAGGTGCTCAGCTTCGGGCAGAAGTAAATCGTCTCCAGGCCGGCGGGTACGCACAACCGGCCGCTGGTCTGCGGATTCGCGAGCCATTCCGAGTCAAACGCGATTGGGGAGTAACGGCGCTCGGCTTTTTAGCGACGCCAGGTCCTGGGTCGAACCGCATCGGTGCATGAGGACACAAAAGTGACGGGAACACACCCATGCCTGCTGAATTCGCAAATCGAGCACCACTTCCTTTCAGGGAGCTGGCCTAACTTTTTTCCTGATAGAGGGCTGCGTCGGCGGAGCCGAGCAGTTGTTCGATGGAGGAGCCGTCTTCCGGATAGACGGAGGCGCCGATGCTCACCGTGAGCTTCGGCGTTTCGGTATCCGCCGCGAGACGCTCGGCGATGCGCCGCGCCACCTGCAGAGCAGCCTCCCGACCCGTTTCCGGCAGCACGATGGCGAACTCGTCGCCGCCGTAACGCGCCGGCGTGTCCACCTCGCGGCAATGGACGCGTAGCACGTTGGCCACACGGCAGAGCGCCCGGCTGCCCACCAGATGGCCGTAATTGTCGTTGATCTGTTTCAAACCGTCGAGATCGAGCAGCAATACGGCGAAGGGGTGCGCGCTGCGGCTGAAGCGTTTCACCTCCGCGTCGAGCGCATCGACCAGCCGCCGGTAGTTCGGCAATCCGGTGAGCGCATCGCTCACGGCAAGCTGCCGCACCTTTTCCTCCCGGCGGCGGCTCTCGGCAACCACCGCGGCAAACGCGAGCGTGAGCACGGAAGTGATGGCCAGAAACACGTGCAGGTGGAGCAGCGACGCGTTCAGCGAACTGGACGCGAAAGGTCCCATGCCGCGCAGCGTGCCGGCCACGGCAATCGCCGAGAGCATGAAGATTGCCGTGGCCGTCTTTCGCTGGCCAAAGCGGAAGGCTGCCCACACCAAAAAGGGCATGCAGAGATAGGTGTGCGGCTCGTTGCCGGAGAGAAGGCGGAGTCCTCCGCCAAAGATGAACTGAGCAGTGGCCGCCAGAGAGAGCAACACCGCCGCCACCTCCGCGGCCTGCGCGTAGGTCCACACCATCCGCGGCCGCACGGCCCACAAAACCAAGAGCGGGGCTACAACCACGGCTCCGGTGGCGTCTCCCAGCCACCAGGTGAACCAAATCGGCGCGTACTCGGGCCAGGCCGCGTAACCACCCAGCGAAAGGCTGGTCACGCCCAGCGTTGCACTGATGGTGGTGCTCAGCAGTCCAGCAAGCGCCGCGAACCGAAAGATATTGCGCGGCGTATCGAAGGCGGCGCGCCCACCCGCGAAGCGGTTCACCAGATAGCAACCAATCACCGCTTCCAGCGTATTTCCCGCGGCGATGCTCAGGGACGTGGCTGCGGAACCTGCGGTGGTAATGTTCACCACAAAGGCAGCCGCCAGGATGGCCGGCCAGAAACGCATGCCGAGCACCAGCAGCGCGGCCAGGGCAATTCCCGTGGGAGGCCAGACGACGGAGGCGCTGGGATGAACGAAGGCGAGACGCAGGCTGAGTTTGCCCGCGACCACATACGCGGCGAACACGGCACACCCGATGGCCAGGTCTTTTGGAAACCGGGAATGCGTCATGCTCTGCTCCCTTCTTCAGGAGCGGCCGGGAGATACTGTGGAGGGCTAAACGCCTCCCCAATTGGCTCAGAATAACATTCCAGCTCTTCGGACGACAGAATGCGATGGCGCCGAATTGCCTTCAGAAGTACTCCCGCATCCGAAGAGGAAAATACCTCGAAAAGTGGCCGACTAGGCCGTAAGCGCCGGCTCGCGTTCGGACTTGCGCCGGCGGTTGTAGCGCATGGCGATGTTCAGATAGACGGAGCCCGCGGGCGTGTCGAACGACATGACCACTGCTTCGGTGTCGTAGGAGCCCTTCAACCCCTCGGAATCTTTGTGGACTTCAGGAGGCTGCACGCGGAAATGGAAGCCGGCGTCGTTGAGCAGGGTCACGGCGTTGCCGATGATCATGTTGGCCAGCTCGCACAGGGTTTCGCCGACGAGGGTGTCGTCCGCGGTCGCGGGCGCTTCCGTGCCCGCCAGCTTCCCGGCGATGCGGCACGCCGGCTCCGCCTCGAGATCGAAAATAATGCGGCCCTCGATGTCGCCCTGAAAGCCGATCAGAGCGGCCACGCCTTTGCGGCGGTAGGCGTCCTCCTCCATGCTGGGATTGCCCACCACGGTAGGCCCCTCGAGAAGCTGCCCGAGGACGGAATCGGCCGCGCTCACGAACGGCTGGATGAGATCCATTCTCATGTTCAGACTCCCTGTTTGTGCGCGCCGTTCCCTGCGCCGGCGCCGGCCAGCACGCCGTCGTCGTTGAGCACGTAGCGCACGATTTCATACAGCACGTCGGGACGCACGGGCTTCTGGACGAAGTGGCGCGCGCCCTTCTGAAGCGCCGCCAGGATGTTCTCCTGGTAGCCCACCGAGGAGACCATGACGATGCGCGCGTCCGGATGCTGGCGCACGATGCGCTCCACCGCCTCGATTCCTTCCATCTGCGGCATGGTGATGTCCATCAGCACGATGTCCGGGAGCGTACGGTTGTATTCGGTGATGGCGGTGAAGCCGTCACCCGCCTCGCCGGCCATCACGCCGCCGAACGATTCCACCATGCGCGCCAGGTTCCTGCGGGCGAAGACGGAATCATCCACGACGAGATAGCGGACGGGCCGCTTCTCTTTGCTCAGGCTCAGCGCTGTAAACTGTTCCATGACGCTTCTCCTTCATCTTTCCCGCCGCTCGCCGGCGCCCGCCCTCGCGGGACACCGGAAACGGCGGAATCAGAAATTCTTCAACTGGCCGCCACGCGGTCGCCCGCGCAGATTTCCTCCCAGACTCTTCCCATCACCTCGAGGGGCACCACGCGCTGCGCGTAACGCCGCTCGATGGCCGTGCGGGGCATGCTGTCCACCACGCAACTCTCGCGGCTCTGCGCGATGGTGATTCCACCCGCATCGCGGACTTTTCCCAGCCCTTCCACGCCGTCCTCGCCCATGCCGGTCATGATCACGCCGGCCGCGGCCGCTCCAAACTCGTGGGCCACCGACGCGAGCAGCACATCGGCAGAGGGCCGGTGGCCGTTCACGCGCTCGGTATCCCGCAGCACCACTAGGTCGCCCACCACCATTCTCCGCACGGTCATGTGCCGGTTGCCGGGGCACACGTAGGCGTGGCCGGCCATCAGAAAATCGCCGGAGCGCGCCTCTTGCACGTGAATCGCAGAGCACTCGTCCAGCCGGCGCGCGAACATCTCCGTAAAGCCTACCGGCATGTGCTGCACAATCAGGATGCATCCGGAAAAATCGGCGCGGAGCTGCGGAATCACGCGCTGAAGCGCCCCGGGTCCGCCGGTGGAAATCCCCACGGCGATGATGCGCGTGGGGCATGGCCGGGGGTCCTCGTCGGCGGGAGCCTTGTAGAGCGGCGCCTCCGGTAATTCCGCGGGCGGCAGATTGGGCACATGGCTCCCGGCGGCCGCCTTGATTTTCTCCGCGAGCTCGCCCGCCGCCGCACCCAGCGCTTCGCGCGTGGCCTCAGGCGGTTTGGTGACGAAATCGAAGGCGCCGAGCGCCAGCGCCTGAAAAGTGAGGTTGGCGCCCCGGCGCGAGTGCGCGCTGAAAACAATCACGGGAACGCGCCGCGCCCGCATGATCGCCCGCAGCGTGGCGATGCCGTCCATCAGGGGCATTTCCAGATCCAGAGTGAGCACATCAGGGCGCAGCTCTTCGATCTTCCGCAGCGCGATGGCGCCGTCCATGGCGGTGCCCACCACTTCGATGGACGGATCATCGGCGAGCAGGCGCGGGATCAGCTTCCGCATGAGCGCGGAATCATCCACCACGAGCACGCGCACGCGCGGGTTCACGCCGGCACCTCCGCCAGGGCCGCGCGGGAGAGTTTGCTCACCACCGTCGGCAGATTCAGGATCATGACCACCGTGCCGTCGCCCAGAATGGAGGCGCCGTTGACGAACTCGGATTGCGTCATCCGGCTGTCCAGCGCTTTGATCACCAGCTCTTCCTCGCCGCGCAGGCAGTCCACGCCCAATCCGAATCTGCGGTCGCCGAGGGCCACCACGATCACGAACAGGCGGCGCGAGGCTCGCGCGGACGCGGACGCCGGGCCGGCATTCAGCCGGTCCAGGCGCACGAGCTTGAGCACCTGGTTGCGCAACTGGAAGACTTCGTGGGCGTCCACCTGGTGGATCTCCGCTTCCGTCACCCGCGTGATTTCCACCACGGACGCCACGGGAATGGCGTAGAGCTGCCCGCCTACCTGTGCCAGCAGCGCTTTGATGCTGGCGAGTGTGAGCGGGAGCTGCAGCAGGAACGTGGTGCCCTTGCCCAGCGTGGTCTGCACGCTGACCGTTCCCTTCAGCTTTTCGAGCGCCGTTTTCACCACGTCCATACCCACGCCGCGGCCCGAGATCTGCGTCACTTCCCGCAGCATGGTGAAGCCCTGGATGAAAATGAGGCAGAGCGACTCCATGTCCGTCAACTGCGACGCTTCTTCCGGCGTCACAAAGCCGAGTTCGATGGCGCGCTGCACCACCTTCTGCCGGTCGATTCCCCGGCCATCGTCGCCCACCTCGATGACCACGTGATTTCCTTCGTGCCGCGCCCCCAGGCGGATCGTTCCGCGCGCCGGTTTCCCAGCGGCGATGCGCTCCTCGGGCGGCTCGATGCCGTGATCCACGCAATTGCGGATCAGGTGGGTGATGGGCTCCGCGAGCGGCTCCAAGATGCTCTTGTCCAGCCCGGTGGACTCGCCGGTCACGCTGAGCGCCACGTCCTTTCCGCGGAGCTTGGCAATGTCCCTGACAATCCGCGGGAACCGGCGGAAGAGCTGCTCCACCGGCACCATGCGGATCTTCATGACCGACTTCTGCAGCGTCTCCAGCACACGCGACTGGAATCCCAGCGCATCCGCAAAACGCGACGCCAGCGGATCCCTCTGGAACCGCCGGTCGAATTCCGCCACCGTGCGCGACAACATGGATCTCCCGATGATCAGCTCGCCCACCAGATTCAAAACGTCGTCAATGCGCTCGGAATCCACGCGCAGGGTCTTGTCCGCGAGAGCCGCGGCATGCGGCGTCGCGTCCGCGCCCCCGCCAGCGCCGGCCCCGCTGGGCGGGACCGCCGCGCCGCGCGGCGAAGAACTGGCGGCGGAGGAAGCGGCGGGGGGAATCGCCGCTTCCTGCGCGTCGCCATGGGGGAGAGAAGCCAAATCGTGCAGCGCCTCGGCGGCGGGGGCCGCGCGCTCCAGAATCACCTGGCCGGTGACCGCGGGGATGTGCAGCCGTTTGCGCAGCGCTTCGAGCGGCAATTCGCTGGCAATCGCCGCTTCGACGATTTCCACGTGCTCGGCATGCACGTCGTCCGCCGGATGCAGAGCGAGGATCGAGCCGCAGGAATGAAACACATTGCGCACGAGCTGCCAGGCGGCGGAGGGCATCAGGCTGGCCGCTTCCAGAGTGACGGCCACCTGATAGACCGCTTCGCCCCTCGTCACCGCCTCGCTCATCAGCAACCGCTCGTATTCCGTCCAATCGAAGCGCGCCTCCGGGCGGTGCCGAGCAGGCGTTGCCCCGCTAGGCGGCGCCTGGGTGGCGGGAGCCGCGCACAGCTTGGCGATCAGCGCGCGCAGCGTCTCTCCGCCGGGCGACGGAAGGTTCTTGCGCGCGGCGGACAGCAGGGACTCGAAGGTGTCCGCGGCGGCCAGCACCGCCTCCGCCACCTCCGGGCGGCGCTCCGCAGCCAACTCCGGAGTCAGCACGTTTTCAAACTCATGGGCGAGTTCGCTCAGCTCGCGCATGCCGATGGCTCCCGCATCTCCCTTGAGCGTGTGCACCACGCGGCGCACGCGGCGGATAGCCTCCTGGTCGCCGGCTCCCCGTTCGAGCGCCAGCCCGTCCTCGTTCAGGGTCTGGAGCAGCTCGAGCGCGGTCTCGAAGAAGAGCTCGCGCAGGTCGCTGACCCGTTCATCGAGAGGCAGGGTCACTGGCTCTCCTCGATCCGCTCGTAGGCGGTGCCATTGTTCTGATGGATCATGCGGAACTTGGTGGTCAGGCCGAACAGGCTCTCCGCGTGGCCCACAAACAGGTAGCCGCTGCGGTTCAGGCAGCGATAAAACTTTTCCACCAGGCGCTTCTGCTCCGCCTCGTCGAAATAAATCATGACGTTGCGGCAGAAAATAATGTCGTTGCGCTGGGGCAGGAATTCCGTTTTCAGGTTGTGAAAGTCGAATTGGACCAGGTCTTTCAGCGGCTTCTTGACTTCGTACTTGTCGTGCAGCTTTTCGAAGTAGCGCAGCCGCAGCGTGTATTCCACCGGCTCCATCTGCGGTTCCGTGTACTGGCCTTGTTGTGCGGCCTGCAGGGCGGAATAGCTGATGTCCGAGGCGATGATTTCCACTTTCCAGGGCGGAGGCACCAGCGGCTTGGGCGAGGGCATATCGTACGGGAGCGGATTGCGGAGGTAGTAGTAGGCCAGCGCGTCGCACACCAGGATCCCCAGCGTGTAGGGCTCCTGCCCGGTGGAGCATCCCGCGCACCAGATGCGCAGCGTCCAGTCGCGCCGCTCCTGTTTGCGGTGCAACAGCTCTTCCAGCACCTGTTTGTGGAAGAGCTCGAGCTGCGGCCGGTTCCGGAAGAAGCTGGTTTCGTTGACGGTCAGATTTTCGAGCAGTTTCCCCAGCTCTTCCTTCCCTTCCCGGCTGGTGAGCAGGCGGTAATAGTGGTAGAAGCAGTCGGCCTGCGTCGCCTTCATGCGCCGCTGCAAACGGTCCTGCAGGAAATGCGCGCGGCGCTCGTCGAAGCACATGCCGCACTCCTGATAGACCAAGGTCTGGAGCAGCTTGAGTTCCGCATCAGTCAGCTGGATCGGCGTGCTGAGTGTGGTCGTGGACATGGTTTCCCGTCAGTTTCCGGCCAGCCTGCCTTTCAGGCTTCAACTGTGGCGATTTCCGCGGCTTCCCCGGCGGAGCGGAGCTCGCCCCGCTGCAGGATTTTCGTCAAATCCAGGATGAGGATGAGCCGCCCGTTCAGTTTCCCCACACCGCTGATGTAGCTCAGTTCGCCCTCGCTGAAGAGATTGCGGGGCACTTCCACGTCGGATGGAGGGATCTTCAGCACCTCGGAGGCGGAATTCACGATCAGCCCGACGGACTGGCCGTCCACTTCCGCCACCAGGATGCGCGTCTTTCGCCCAGTCTCCGGCTCGGCATCCCGGAAGCGCTTGCGCAGATCCACGACAGGAACGATCTTGCCGCGCAGGTTGATGACCCCTTCGATGAATTCCGCGGCGTTGGGCACGGCGGTAATTTCCGGAACGCGCACAATTTCGCGGACCATGCCGATGGGTACGCCGAACGTTTCGCGGCCGACCCGGAAGCCCACCAGGTGCAGTTCTTTTTCCATGGCAGCTCTCCGGCGCTCAGGAGTTGACCAGTTCGGCCAGCCGCGGCTCGTACTCGCGGCTCTGGCCGTTGCCCGGCTGGCCGCCGGTCAGGAAGTGTTCGGGAGTTCCCGCGTCGTTCTGCGGGCGTTGGTGCTGCTCCTCAAGGGAGATGTTCTCCAGCGTCTTGAGCAGAGTGCGCGCCAGCTTGGACATTTGTTCGGAGGCGGCCGCGAGCTCGGTGGAGCCGGAGGTCGAGTGTTGCACTAGCTCGCGCATCTTCTCCATCGAGCGCACCACCGCTTGTGCCCCGGAGGCCTGCTCCTCGACAGCGGAGCTGATCTCCTGCGTGATCTCGTTCAGCCGGTTGGTGGTCTTGGCGATCTGCGACGAACCCACGGACTGTTCCGTGGTGGCGGCGCCGATCTCCTGCGCGAATTTGAAGACCTCGCTGACCACAACGGAAATCTTCTGCAGCGCGGCATTGAGGTCCTTGCTGAGCACCAGCCCTTCTTCCACGATTTCCGTGCTCTTGTTCATGTTCAGCACGGCCTCGCGGGCTTCCTTCTGGATGCTCTCGATGAGTTCGCTGATTTCCTTGGTGGACTGCGTGGACTTTTCCGCCAGTTTCCTGACTTCGTCGGCCACCACGGCGAATCCCAGGCCGTGCTCGCCGGCCCGGGCGGCCTCAATCGCCGCGTTGAGCGCGAGCAGGTTCGTCTGTTCCGCGAGGTCGTCGATCACCTCGATGATCTTGCCGATGTCGTCGGCGCGCTTGCCGAGCGCCTGGATGGTTTCCGAAGACTGCTGAATCGACTGGTTCGTCTTCCCCATCCCGTCGGTGGCCTTCTCCATCGTGGAGATTCCGGTGCGGACTTCCTCGCGGGAACGGTTCGAGATATCCAGCAAGATCTTTGCGGTGTCTGCCACGCGCTGGATGGAAGTGACCATCTGGTCGATCGAGGCGGAGGTTTCCGCCACGCTCGAGGCCTGGTTCTGCGTGTTGCGCACCACGTTTTGCACGTTGACGCTCATCTCGTGCATGGTGCTGGAGACCTCGTCAATCGCTGAAGACGCCTGCACGCTCAGCTTGGCGGATTCCTCGGATGCCTCGGCCACCTGGTTGGAACCGGCGGCCACCTGGCCGGCGCTGTCGCGCACCTGGCGCACGAGGCCGCGCAACCCGGAGCTCATGGAAGCAAAGGCCTTCCCCATGGTGTCGCGATCGGAACGCGCATGCGTTTCGATGGCCAGCTGACCGTGCGCGATGTAGTCGGCCGCCGCGGCCATTTCTTTCAAATAGGTCATCATGTGGGCGAAGCTCTTGGCCAGGGCGCCGATCTCGTCTTTCCGGCTCGTATCCAGGACCTGATCGAGATCTCCCGTCTCGCCGATCACCTGCGCCGTCTTCATCAGTTCCGCAAGCGGCAGGGTGATGGATCTTGAAGCGTAGTACGCGATGCTGAATCCCAGCAGGATCACGAAAAGCGTGCCCAGGGACGTGACCACGGAGGCAACCCGTGCCGCGGAGGCTGAGGATTCGTCCGCCTCGGCGAGCGCGGTGCTCATGGCCTGCGAGGCCCGGTCCAGAATGGAGCCGGAGCGCACCTCGTGCCCGGCAGGATCGAGCTGTAGATAGTCCACCTGGAGGTCCGCCACTGTCGCGTCGCCCGAATCCACCTTGTGGCGCTTGTCGATCAGCGGCTGGCAAAAATGATCGGACCAATCCCGCTCGCTGGCATCCACTTCGCTCAAAGCGGTGCGCAGAACGCTCGATGAGGTTTTCGCCTGGGCCTTTTGGATCGCGTCGGACAGGTCGGCGATCCCGCGCTTCAGCGCGTCCTCTTCGCGCGTATCGCCGCTCAGCAAATAGCCGCGCAGGGCCATGCGGTTCTGCATGATCTTCATGTGGATGGTCTCGATTATCTGCACGCCGTTCACGGCCGCCGCGGCGCTCTGCCGCGCGTTGTGCTCGCGGGCGATCACGCTCAGGTTCACGAACAGCAGCAGAACCAGTAGTGCCAGGATGGATCCAAAACCGTAATAGAGTTTCTTTGCAATCGTCATTGCTTCCAGCCTCCTCGTTCCGGGCCAATTCACCGCCAGGGCACTTTCGCGCCCCGACTGCGCTCGACTAATCAAAGTTGATTTCGATGATCTGAATCGTTTCCTTCGGGGCGGCTTCGAACTTCCAGTTGCGCACCGCGTCCTGCGATGCAGTGACCAGCAAGGGGTGGCCGCCCACCGCGTGAACGCTCTTGACTGTCCCGTCCGCGGCCACGGTCACTTCCAGCCTTACCTTGCCGTGGACATTCATCCGCCGCGCAAGTTCGGGGTAAACCGGCGTGAGTTGGGTCTTCACCCTGCGCTTCGACTCGGTGGCATCCTGGGCCCTCATGACCGGGGGTGGAACGGCGAAAGTCGCGAATAGCCCGGCCAGCAGCGCCAGGCCAAAAAACCGTCTAAGACTGCTCATTGAACTTCCTCCTCGGGTTGATCCGAAGGAGTACAAAGCAAGAGGAGTGCCAGCGTGAGGAGCGGCTTCGCGGCGATGTTGGCCTCGCGCCATTTTCGTATCTCGTTGATATGTAACGGCTTATACTTGCCATCCAAAGGGACCCCGAAAGGCTAAGAGCTGAAACCGTCTCAGGAACACTCTTACAGCCCGCGAACCATCTCAAGGTGAGACATTCTCATCCTCCGACCGGGCATGGCAGCCACCAGTCCGGCTGGGCGGCAAGCAGGGGTGCGGGGACCACCATTGTGGTTCTATCCGCACATGTGCGCCCGCCGCCGATTCCCACCACCAAGCAGTTAGAATGAACCGGAGCCGCCCCCGCGGCCGGTTCACAGAGAGCTTGCGCGGGCGCACAGGAATCGAAAAACGCATGTCTGTTCTGCGGCTGGAAAACGTCTCCAAGGATTACTTGAACGGCGGGCGCCGGGTACCGGCCCTCGAAGATGTCTCGCTCGAACTGGGCGAGGGCGAATTCGTGACGGTGGTGGGGCGCAGTGGCTGCGGCAAGTCCACTCTGCTTCATCTGGCCGGCGCCATGGATCTGCCCACCGCGGGCAGCGTGTGGATTGACGGCGTGACCACCTCCGGCCTAGACGACCCCGGGCTGGTCCGCCTGCGCCGCGAGGCGGTCGGCCACATCTTCCAATCTTTCGAGCTGCTCCCCACGCTGTCGGTCGCGGAAAACGTGGAACTCCCGTTGCTCCTGGCCGGCCGCGCGGGCGCGCGCGCCCGCGCGATGGAGTGCCTCGAGTGGGTGGAACTGGCCGACGTGGAGGCGCGCATGCCGCATCAACTCTCCGGCGGACAGATGCAGCGCGTGGCCATCGCACGCGCACTGGTGCACTCCCCGAAACTGCTTCTGGCGGATGAGCCGACGGGCAATCTGGACACGGTGACGAGCAACGTAATCCTCGAGCTGCTTCGCCGCATCTCCCGGGAGCGCGGCACCGCCATCCTGATGGCCACGCACAGCCTGGAGCTGATTGCCGCCGCGGCTCGTTCCATTCGTCTGCGCGACGGCCGAATCGAGCCGGAAGGAACGCGCTGAATGCCCTTCCTCCGTTTCTGCCGCGCCTTCCTGCTGCGTCCGCTCGGGGAGGAGCCCGTGCGCGCGGGCCTGACGGCGCTGGCCGTGGCGCTGGGGATTGCCGTAGTGCTGGCCATCGAGCTGGCGGGCCGCGCGGCCGCAGGTTCGTTTCACGCCTCGCTGGAAACCCTGGTGGGCAAGGAGGATCTGGAGGTCACCGCGCTCGGCGGTGTTCCGGAAGCGGTTTACGTACGTCTGGCTTCACTCCCCTACCCGCTCCATCTGACGGCGCGAATGGAAGATTTCGCCGTAGTCCGGCCGGGAGGCGAAGTCGTGCCGCTCATCGGCCTGGATTTGGTGGCGGTGGCGCTGGATCGCGAAAACGCATGGCCCACGCGGGAAAGTTCTTCGGCGCCGGCCTCGCCGGCTCTGCCGGATTGGAACGACTCGGTGTGGGTAGGCTCAGGGCTGGCGCGCGCTCCTGGGGAATTGCTGCGGCTGCAGGTAAATGATTTGGAGCGCGATTACCGCGTAGCAGGTGTTCTCCCGGACGATTCCGACGCTCCGCAATTCCGCCGCGCCGTGGTCATGGACATGGGCCTCGCCCAGCGCGTCCTGCACCGCACGGGCCGCATTGACCGCGTCCTGATCCGGTTGCCCGCGGGCTGGGACGCCGCGAACTACCAGGCGCTCCTGGGGCGCGAATTGCCCGGCGTGCTCGTGGAGCGCAGCGGCGCGCGAACCGACGAAAACCGCAAGATGCTGGCGGCCTTCCGCTGGAATCTGCGGCTGTTGAGTTACATCGCCCTGATCGTCGGCTCCTTCCTGATCTACAACACGATCTCGGTGTCCGTGGTGCGCCGCCGGCGCGAAATCGGCGTTCTTCGCGCGCTGGGAGCGACCCAGGCGCAGGTGCTCGTGGCGTTCCTCGGGGAGGCCGCCCTGTTCGGACTCGCCGGCGCGCTCGCGGGCATTCCGCTGGCGCGCGCCATGGCCGCGGGCGCGGTGCGGATGCTGGGAGCCACTGTCGAATCGCTCTACGTAAGCAGCGCTCCGGCGCCGGTCGCGCTCACGCCGGGCACGGTTGCTCTGGGTGTGCTCGTGGGTCTCGGCGTGGCAGTGCTTTCTGCGCTCGCTCCGGCGCTGGAGGCCGCGCGTGTGGCCCCTGTCGAAGCCATGGAGCGCGGCGGCAGGGAATTCCAGGCGCGCGTGCGCAAAGGTCGCGACGCGGCCGCTGCCGCGCTTCTGGGTGTCGCCGCGCTGGCCGCTTCCCTGCTGCCTCCGGTAGGGAACACGCCGGTGTTCGGATACATCGCGGCACTTCTGCTGATTGCCGCGGCCACGCTGGCCATGCCCGCGCTCGTCGCCGGCGCCATGGCCGCCTCCGGCATGCTGATGCGGCGGACGGGGATTGGCGGACTGGAAGCCCTGCTCGCTTCGCGCAGCCTCGCGGCCTCGCTCCGCCGCAGCGGCGTGCTGACTGCGGCGCTGGCCACGGCTGTGGCCATGATGGCCAGCGTGGGAATCATGGTCTCCAGCTTCCGCCGCACCGTGGAAGACTGGATGAACCAACAGTTGCCCGCCGACCTATATCTGAGCCCAGCCGTGCCACCCGGGGCCGATCGGCATCCCACACTCGACGCGGACGTGGCCGGACTGGTTGCGCGCGTTACCGGCGTCGCAGCTGTGGGCCGATTTCGCGCCTATTCCATCAGCTACGAGGGGTTGCCGGCCACGCTGGGAGCGAGCGATCTCTCCTTCGCCACGCGGACCGGACGCTTGAATTTCCTGTCCGGGGATCGCCGCGACATTCTCTCGCGGCTGGCGGGCAACGAAGCAGTGGTGGTCAGCGAGCCGTTTGCGAACAAACACCACCTGCGCCCCGGCGATTCCATTGCCCTGCCCCTAGGGGAGCGCACCGTGTCCTTCCGCGTGCTCGGCGTTTTCTACGACTACGGCAGCGAGGCCGGCCTCATCCTGGTGGACCGCGCCACGCTGCTGCGTTATCTCCCGGAAGAGCCTCCGACGAACCTCGGCGTTCTGCTCTCGCCGGGCGCCAACCCGGAAGAGGTGCGGCGGAACATGGTGCGCGCCCTCACGGGCCGGCGCGTGAGCATTTTCCTAAACCGCGAAATCCGTGCCCAGGCCATGCGGATTTTTGACCGCACCTTCGCGATCACCTACGCGCTCGAGGCCATCGCCATCGTCGTCGCCGTGGTGGGCATTGCCGGCGCGCTGCTCGCCGTGGTGATAGACCGCAGGCGCGAGCTGGGACTGCTGCGCTTCCTGGGCGCCTCCCGTCCCCAGGTGCGGCGGCTGATCGTGTTCGAAGCGGGCCTGCTCGGCCTGCTGGCCTCGCTGGCCGGACTTGCGGTGGGCATTCTGCTCTCGCTCATCCTGATTTACGTGATCAACAAGCAGTCGTTCGGCTGGACGGTGCAGTTCCACTGGCCGCTCGCGCTGCTCGCGGCCGGCCTCAGCGGCGTCTATCTGGCCACTCTTCTCGCCGCGCTCTATCCCGCGCGCGCCGCCGCGCGGCTCGTGCCCATCGAAGTGATCCACGAAGAATAAGCGCGGCCCCGGCTCCCCTCCGGAATGAACTCCGCTCAGCCGCGGGTGGCAACCATCAGATTGTTCAACCCAAATTCAAAACGGCGATGGATGAATTTCTGAAAGCCGACGCCCTGGAGCATTTGCATGAGCGCGGCCACGGGAATGCGCTCTTGGTGCTCGTCACTTTCCATCTCCGCGCTTACCAGCCCAATCGCGTGCAAAACCTTCAGGATCGGATCCACCATCGCCGAAGGCCACGTAAGCACCAGCGTGCCCTCGTGCGCAAGAATTCGATGCGCCTCGCGCAATACCCGCTCCGGCTCCTTCAAGTGTTCGAGAACGGCGAGCATCACGACGTGATCGAAGTGGCCGTCCGGGAACGGCAGCTGAGAATACAGGTCTGCCCGGATGAGCTGCCAGCGCCCCTGGATGCCCTCTTCCACCTGATCGTCAACACCTACCCCGTGGGAAATCTTGTCCGCGGCAGAGTTGAGGAAGGCGGCTTCCAGCCCGCAACCCAAATCGCAGACGCGCGATCCCCTGCGCAGATATGGGTACGCCACGCGAAAACGCATGCGGGCGATGAGATGATCGGTTCCGGTGTAGGGCATCTACTTGAGGTCGTAGTCGCCGATGTAAGTGTCGCGGCTGATTCCCAGCATGCTCAGAAAAAATGACGAGAAGGTGATCTGCAATCCGATGAAGAGCCACATAGCCCAGAAAAGCACCTGGCGCACCTGCTGCAGCGGCCCAAAGCCGCTGGCCGCCCATTGCCAGGTGACCCAGGCGCAACCCGCGAATCCCATCAGGAACAGCGCGCCGCCCAGGAGCAGCCCTCCTTCAAAAGTCACCCGCTTGAGTGCGCGCTCCAGCGAAACCGTGCCGCGATCGAAGCGTTCCGCATAGCTGAAGATTTTCGCGAACGCGCCGATTGAAAGGATTTGCAGGCCGATGAGCGCGAAGAAGACGCCGAAGATCATGGTGTGAATGTCCAGAACCACGCGGGGGGAAATATTCCGCGGGCCGGGCAGCAGCCAGAACACCAGAAACAGGCCCAGCGCCACGAGCAATCCGCCCGGAAGCAGAAAGAGCCAGTTCGGGGCGTACAGCAGCATAAAGCGCAGGTGCCGCCAGCCGTCGTGAAAGCTCCGCAGATGGGGCGGCCGCCCGCGTTTGTCGGGCCACAGCGTGATGGGAATTTCCGTCATTTTCGCGCCGAGCAGCGCGGCCTTGATCACGAATTCGGAGGCAAATTCCATTCCATTGGTGCGCAGCCCCATGCGGTCAAACGCCGCGCGCGTGAATCCGCGCATGCCGCAGTGCGGATCGCCGATGCCGGCGCCGAACAGGATATTCAGCAGCGCGGCCAGCCCGGGATTGCCGATATACCGGTGATGCCAGGGCATGGCACCGCGCTTGATCTCACCGCGGAAGCGATTGCCCATGACCACGTCGAAGCCCCGGCGCCACTCGGCCACGAAGCGCGGCACTTCGGTGAAATCGTAGCTGTCGTCCGCGTCGCCCATCACGATAAAGGTGCCGCGTGCCGCTTCAATCCCGGCACGGAGTGCCGACCCATATCCGCGCTGGGAAACGGGAACCACGCGAGCGCCCAACCCCGCTGCGATCTCCACCGAAGCGTCGGTGGAACCGTTGTCCGCCACCACCACTTCGCCGCGCAATTCCGCCGCCCGCAGAGCCTCCAGCGCCTTCTCGACGCAGACGCCGATCGAGTTCGCCTCGTTGAGGCACGGAATGACCACGGAAACGTCCACCGGCTCGGCCATGTGCTCCACTTTTCGGGAGGAAAAATCCGCCCGGGCAAAGGATAACAAGAATCGTTTCCCTGCGGCGCCGCGGAACGCTTGCGCGGGTTCAAAGTCGGCAACAGTTCCGTGGCCTCGACAAAACAACAGCGGAGAAACAGCTTTACCAGCCTTCCAGCCGCACATAGCATGGTTGGCGCGGCGCTCGGTTCAGAAGGAATGCTCACTCAACACAATCCCCTCGTTTATTACTGCCTGGCGGTGATGTTGGTGGTCGGCTGCCTTTGGCCGCAGCTGGGCGACCGTTTTTTCCACGCCATCGAATGCTGGGGTAGCCGAGTGGCCGCGCACCGGGCGGCATCCGCGGCCGGCGTGGCCGTGCTGGTTATCCTCCTGCGCCTGGTCGTGCTGCCATGGGACAGGATTCCGATACCGTCCATCCACGACGAATTCTCCTATCTACTCGCCGCCGATACTTTTGCCCACGGTCGATTGACGAATCCCCCGCACCCCATGTGGGTATTCTTCGAGACCTTCCACGTAAACGTCCTTCCCACCTACATGTCCAAGTATCCTCCGGCGCAAGGCGCGGTGCTGGCGATTGGGCAGTTGCTGGGGCATCCCTGGATTGGCGTCCTGCTCAGCATGGCGGCCATGTGCGGTCTAATCACCTGGATGTTGCAAGGATGGTTGCCGGCACGCTGGGCGCTGCTCGGCGGGCTGCTGACCGCCGCTCGATTCTTTGCCTTCAGCTACTGGATGGATAGCTATTGGGGTGGCGCTGTCACGGCGATAGGAGGCGCTCTGGCACTCGGTGCCCTGCCGCGGCTTCTGCGGCACCAAAGGTGGCGTGATGGAATCCTGTTCGGTCTGGGTGTCGGAATCTTGGCCAACAGCCGCCCTTACGAGGGAATGGTTTTTTGCTTGCCGCTGGCGGGAGCGCTCGGCTGGTGGCTCCTGCGGGACCGGAGGAGCCGGCTCTCCGGCGCACGATGGCGCGTGGTCGCCTCGATCTCCTGCATGTTGGTCGTCACCGGCGCGTTCATGGCTTACTACAACTGGCGCGGCACCGGAAACGCCCTGCTGTTCCCCTACGTTCTCAACCAGAGGACCTACTTCGGCGCACCCATTTTCAGTTGGGGGAAATTGGAGCCTCCGCGGCACTACCGTAACCCTCAGTTCGATGACTACTTCAATGGCGTTTCCCGTCGCCTACCGCAAACGCGGCGATTGACCCTGACGCTGGAGGGAATCCATCAGGGTGTGCTGCGAAAGCTGAACGAGATGCAAGGATTTTTCCTGCCGACGGCATTCTTTCTGCCCGTCCTGGCGGCCTTGCCATGGTTGTTGAAAAACCAGAAAGCGCGGTTCCTGCTCCTCGTTTGCGCCTGCAGCGCCGCGGGCTCCTTCCCCGTAGTCTGGTTCCTGCCGCACTATGCGGCGCCTTTGACGGCTGCAGCGCTGGGCCTGAGCATGGTTGGGTTGCGCTACGTGCGGATCTGGAGCGTAAAGGGACGGCCAATCGGCCTGGGACTGAGCCGGGCGCTGGTGGTCGCTCACCTGCTGCCCGTTTTTGTTAGCCTGGGGCTCGTCCGAGGGAACTTCGGTCCGAGTTCACTCCCTCCGACGTGGGCGAGTATTCGCCAGCAGATGCAAGCGCATCTGGAATCCATACCCGGGCAGCAACTGGTGCTGGTTCGCTACACGGCACAGCACAATTCTGAAGATGAGTGGGTTTATAACCGGGCCGATATCGACCACGCCAAAGTGGTCTGGGCGCGCGAGATACCGGGAGTAGACTTGCGTCCGCTTTTCGAGTATTTCCGCCGCCGAAACGTGTGGCTGCTGGAGGCGGATACAGACCCGGTGACGCTCGATTCCTACACTCCCCCCCCAAACCCATGACCATCCGCGGGTATGTCTCGATGCCTGCGTCTCGGACCGCGTGATCTTCCGGCAATGTTTCGCGCGCTCCATCGCCGTTCGCTTCGGGCACTGACCGCAGCCGCGCTCGCGGCGCTGGTCGCTCCCGCAGCGCCCTGGATGATCGCGCATGCGCGACGCGCGGCCGAAGCCTGGGAGAGGGCCCTCCCCGGCTATCACTACGAATTTCCCCGCGATCACTTCAACCATCCCGGCTACCAGACGGAGTGGTGGTATTACACAGGAAACCTGCATTCGCAGGACGGCCGCCACTTCGGTTTCGAGCTTACATTTTTTCGCCAGGGAGTCTCGCGTCCCCCTGCGTCCAGCGAAGCGGGCTCCCCCTGGGATGTCGCGGATCTATATCTGGCGCACCTGGCGCTGTCGGATCTGGATGGCAGGCGCTTCTACCACACCGAACGCCTGAACCGCGCCGGCCCGGGCCTTGCCGGGGCCGACCTCGCCTCCCGCCGCATCTGGAACGGCAACTGGCAGGTGCGCTTCGACGAATCCCCTCCGGGCGCACAGCCGATACAGCATCTACAGGCCGTGTGCGACGACTTCACGCTCCGCCTGACGCTCCGTTCCGAAAAGCCGCCAGTGATCCACGGCATCGCCGGCGTCAGCCAGAAAGGGCCGGGCCGCGGCCAGGCCTCGCACTACATTTCCTACACGCGCCTCGAGGCCGCCGGATCATTGGAACTCGAGGGCCGCAATCTCGCACTTACCGGCCTGGCCTGGATGGACCACGAGTTCTTCTCCCACCAGCTCACGCCGGACCAAACCGGCTGGGACTGGATCAGCGTTCAACTGGGCGGCGGCGAGGAGTTGATGCTGTATCGCCTCCGCCGTCGCGATGGCACGGTGAACCCTTTCTCCGCCGGCACGTATGTAGATGCCAGCGGCGCCACTCGCCACCTCGCCGCCGCCGAATTTTCCTTAGAGCCCGGCGCCACTTGGACCAGTCCTGCCACGGCCGCCCGCTATCCCTTGCACTGGACGATCCGCGTCCCATCGGTCGGAATCGAACTCGCCGCAACGACGCCGCTCGAGGACCAGGAGCTCGTCAGCCAGCGCCCCAACTGGCCCACCTACTGGGAAGGCGCCATCACGCTGCGCGGCAAGGCTCATGGCCAGCCGGCCAGCGGCGTGGGCTACCTGGAAATGACGGGTTACGACCGTGCCGTGGAGCTGGCCCGGTGAATTCAATGGCGCGGGTTGCTTCACTTCCACGCAACGGCTAGAGTCTTCGAGACAAAATCTTCCTGAAGAGGAGAATTCATGCCGATCGTACGGCTCATCGCCCTGGTCATTCTTGCGAGCATACTGGCCCCCGCCCCGATCGAATCGCAGACAGAGGCTAGGCTCACACCGGGACCGGCGGCCGAATCCGCCCGGAAGCGCGCCAAGCCCTCCCTGGAAATGCGGCGGCAGCTCGAGAAGCTCCGCGACGCGGCGCTCGCCAGCGATTACGCTTACGCCCATCTCCGCCACTTGTCGAACAACATCGGGCCGCGGCTAGCTGGCTCTCCCCAGGCGCAATTTGCGGCGGAATACGTGGGCGAGGAAATGCGGCGGCTGGGACTCGCCGTCACTCTGGAGAAAACGAAGGTCCCGCACTGGGTTCGCGGCATCGAGACGGGCGCGCTCATCGAATACCCCGGCCAGGCGCCGGGCACCACCCAAAAAATCGTGCTGACCGCGCTCGGCGGCAGCAACGGCACGCCCGCCGAGGGGGTCACCGCGGACGTCGTGGTGGTGCGGAATTTCGCTGAACTCGAGGCGCTGGGCCGCGCGGGCGTGGCCGGCAAAATCGTTCTCTTCAACGTGCCGTTCGACAAACGCATGGCCGCGCAGAACGAATCCGGCCCGGCCTACGGCGAAGTGGTGGCGTATCGCAGCCGCGGCGCGAACGCAGCGGAAGCGCTGGGCGCGGTGGCGGCGCTGGTGCGCTCGGCCGGCGGCGCGGATTATCGCCTGCCGCACACCGGCGCGATGCACGATGCCGGAATTCCGGCCGCGGCAGTCACCGCCGAGGACGCGGAACTGATGTCCGATCTCGCCGGCCAGGGGCGCGTGCGCATGCACCTCGTCCTCACCTGCCAGACACTCCCGGACGGGGAAAGCGCCAACGTGATCGCCGACCTGAAAGGCAGCGAACATCCCGAGCAGGTGGTGATCGTCTCCGGCCATCTGGATTCGTGGGACCTGGGCACGGGAGCGATTGACGACGGCGCCGGAGTCGCCATGGCCATGGCCACCGCCGCGCTCTTCAAGCAGCTCGGCATCCAGCCGCGGCGCACCCTGCGCGTGATCGCCTGGATGGACGAAGAACATCAGCAGAGCGGGAGCAAGACCTACGCCCGGGATCACGCTGCGGAATTCGCCGATCACGCCGCTGCCATCGAGAGCGATTCCGGCGCCGGCCATCCGCTGGGCTTCTACGCCCACGCGAATCCGAAGCTGCTCGAGCTCCTCCAACCGGTACAGGAGGTGCTGCGCGCAACCGGTGCCTGGCTTCTCCAACCGACGGAATACAGCCCCGAGACGGATATCGAACCACTCAGCGCCGCGGGCGTCCCGTTGTTCGGGACCATCCAGGACGGGCGCACCTACTTCGACTACCACCACACCGCCGCGGACACGTTCGACAAGGTAGACCCGAAAGCCCTGTCGGAAAATGTGGCCGCGATGGCCGTGCTGGCCGCCGCACTCACGGAAATGCCTGAAACTTTGCCGCGCTAAGCAAGACAGGCATCTCTGTCACAGATCCTTCGGAGCGAAGGGCCTTTCCTCTCCGCGTTCTGTGAGGCAAAGTTTTCTGTGCGTGCCCAGACCGTCTCAGACGGCAGCCCGCAATCGAACGTACAACCCCGGACCAGGCCGCGGATCAGCACAATCCTTACACTCCAAGTACGTCCGCGGGTTCTCCGGCTCCCCGCCAGTCACCGGTCACCAGACCCCCTCGCCCCAGCCGCCGCACTCCGCTATGCTAACCGCCAGGAGGCGCAATGAATCTCGACCTGCTGGCCATTGCGGCGCACCCGGACGATGTGGAGCTCACCTGCGGCGGGACGCTGCTCAAAATGACGGAGGCGGGCTACACAACCGGCATCCTGGATCTGACGCGTGGCGAAATGGGATCGCGCGGCGACATGGAAACCCGCCGGCGCGAGGCGGCCGCCGCCGCACGCGTCTTGCGCGTGAAGTGGCGGGAGAATCTGGGCCTGCCCGATGCGCGGCTGGCCGCGGATGAAAAATCCAAACTCGGGGTGGCTGGGGCCATCCGCAGCCTGCGGCCTCATTGCGTGATTCTGCCGTATTGGGAGGCGCGCCACCCGGACCACTATATGGCTTCGAAGATCGGCTACGAGGGCTGCTTTCTGGCCGGCCTCAAGCGCCTGGCTCTGGATGGCGAGCCCTTTCGGCCGTTCAAAATCCTGTATTCGACGGCGTACGCTCGCGTCCGCCCGTCATTCGTGGTGGACATCACGCGGCAGTTCGAGCGGCGAGCGAAAGCGATCGCCTGCTACTCCTCGCAGTTCCGGCCCAAGCGCGCCGAGCGACGCTCCAAAGTGCACATACCCCTCGACCGGCTGACGGATCAAATGGAGCTGCTGGCGCGGTATTACGGGGATATGATCGGCGTTCGTTACGGCGAGCCGTTCCTGGTCAAGGAACTCCTGCAGGTGGAGGATGTGGTGCGGCTGCCCGTGCGCAGCATCTGACGAACGATCCGAGCCCAGGACGGGCGTTGCTTCCAACCTCTGACCTCCAAGCTCTAGAATTGATCGGTTTCCTGGGCGAAGGCATATCCGGGAAGGGTCTGGCCGGCGGCAGAACGTTCCACGCGCACGCGGACACGGGAATCACCCTCTGCTCCAGCCTTGGTGAGCATGGCGTAGGTTGCCAGGGCCTCGGAATAGACTTTGGTGACCAGGAATTCCTCTCCTGTACCGTCCTTTTTCCATACCTGGCCGACTTGAATCTTTCGCGTGGACATCACGTTAACCCCGACGTGCGTATGACTTTACAGGTTGAGAGGTACGGCGTCAACGCAACGCAAAGGGAGCGTAGCGACGGCGCATCCCCGCCGGGTCGGCATGCGTTTTCCGACCAGGGGACGGTCCCAGCGGCAAGGACCGGCCCGGTGTAATCCCCAGGCACTTTAGAGAACGCCATTGTGGCACAACCCTTTCGGGGCTCGAATGGCACAGAAAACACTTTGGCCCTCGACGCCATCTAAAGCGATAGGCAGGGGAGGGGTGTAGACGTATAATATTTAGCGCAGTCTCCCCCCAAGGAGGGCCGTCCCCATGAGAGACGCCCGCAGGCACACCGACCCGCTTCTGGCCCCGTTCCTGGCGATGGTAGCCACCCTCGGCCTCATCTGCATGCCGCTCGCAGCCAGCCCCCAACAGACGCCGGCCACGCAATCGAATCCTTCGCAGCAAACCCAGACGCAGCAGCAGCCGGCAGCGCAACCCAATTCTTCGCAGCAGACTCAGACGCAGCAGCCGCCGGCCGCGCAGTCTGACGACAGCACCGCGGACCAGCCATCCACGCCGCCGGGCGTGAAGAACGCGAAAGACGACGTCAACCAGATCGGCGATCGCGGGGTGGGTAAGGGCATCAACTTCTACTCGCTGGAGCGCGAGATCGCGCTGGGCAAACAACTGGCCCAGGAAGTGGAACGCTCGGCCAAGCTGGTGGACGACCCCATCGTGGTGGATTACGTCAACAAGGTGGGACAGAACCTGGTGCGCAACTCCGATGCGCGGGTGCCTTTCACCATCAAGGTGATCGATTCGGACCAGATTAATGCCTTCGCCCTGCCGGGAGGGTTTTTCTACGTCTACAGCGGCCTGATTCTCCACGCGGATGAGGAATCGGAATTGGCGGGCGTGATGGGACATGAGATCGCGCACGTCGCCGCGCGCCACGGAACGCGCAACGCCACCAAAATGGAACTCACGCAACTCGCCATGATCCCGGCCATGATTTTTATTCCGTACACCTGGGCGGGTTACGCGATGTACGAGGGACTGCAGTTCGCCATTCCGCTCTCCTATCTCAAGTTTTCCCGCGACGCCGAGCGCCAGGCCGACTTCCTGGGCTTACAGTACATGTACAAGGCCGGCTACGACCCCAACTCCTACATCACCTTCTTCGAAAAGATTCAGGCCGAGGAAAAGCGCCGCCCAGGCAGTATCCCCAAGGTGTTCGCCGATCACCCGCCCACCACCGAGCGCATCAAGAACATCCAGGAAGAAATCGCCAGGATTCTGCCCTCGCGCCCCGAATACATCGTCACCACTTCCGAGTTCGACACGGTGAAAGCGCGCCTGCGGATGA